>Ga0302131_1000200_pt1 | contig 36199 bp, 31 predicted proteins | sample CB9_20m_MG_FD_203105 | JGI IMG/M metagenome (GOLD analysis project Ga0302131, IMG submission 203105) | Marine microbial communities from Western Arctic Ocean, Canada - CB9_20m | ecosystem: Environmental > Aquatic > Marine > Oceanic | place: Canada: Western Arctic Ocean | collected 2017-09-19
CTCCCTCGACTCCGGCTGTCTCTACCATAATGAGAGAAATACCTTTACCGCCTTCTGATGGATCTGTTTTAGCAACAACACAAATCAAATCTGCCATCTGGCCGTTGCTCAAAAATGTTTTTTGACCGTTTACTACATAAAAATCACCGTCGCGTATTGCGGTAGTAGAGACCGCCTGTAGATCAGAACCGGTACCAGGCTCGGTCATTGCTATGGCGGAAATAATTTCACCTTTAGCCATTTTCGGCAACCAACGTCCCTTCTGCTCTTCAGTACCATAGGAGTTGATGTAGTGAGCTACGATCCCCGAATGAACACTGTTACCGAAGCCGCTAATATTGGCGAAGCTAAGCTCTTCTACAAGAACCATTTCATGCTTGAAATTACCACCCCCGCCGCCCCATTGCTCAGGAATTGACGCACAAAGAAGCCCAGACTCACCCGCCTTTAACCAAGCCTCACGGTCAACAAAACCTTGTTTCTCCCATTTATCCATATGAGGGACAAATTCACGGTCAATAAATTTGCGAACCGCATCGCGCATAATATGCAGTTCTTCGTCCATCCAAGGTGACTCATAGTTTTCTAGCAACATTCTGATTTAATCCCTAGTTGTCTGTCTTCTTTGCTTTGAAAAGCAAAAACTAAAATAGTTAAAGCAGCCCACTAAAATATCACTGCAGTTTAAACCGGCAAAGAATCCATACGCTCAATAATCATTGCATTGGCTGTACCGCCGCCTTCACAGATGGCGATTAGGCCATATCTTGCTTGCCTGCGCTCAAGCTCGTGAACAAGAGTGGTCATTAACTTCGCCCCTGTCGCTCCCAGAGGGTGGCCAAGTGCCTGCGCACCACCATTTACATTAAGCTTATCTAGATCGGCATTCACCGCCTTTGCCCAGGCAAGTGGCACCGAACCAAAGGCTTCGTTCACCTCATAAAGATCAATGTCTTCTATCTTTAAGCCTGCTTTTTCTAACACTTTCTGAGTGGCAGGTATTGGTCCCTCCAGCATAATAACCGGATCAGAACCGACAACAGCGAGGGCGTGTATTTTTGCACGCACTGGCAGATTATAAGCCATAACTGCAGCCTCATTGGCAACCATAATCGCCGCAGCGCCATCGCTGATTTGACTGGCCGAACCGGCAGTAATAACCCCACCTTCGCGCAAAGTATTTAATGCCTGAAGTCCCTCGAGCGATGCTCCAGCTCGAATACCCTCATCTTTCACATGAACATCGTCACTGCCATTTTCTAGTTTGATGTTCAGCGGAACAATTTCTTGTTTAAAGTGACCCGCATCGGTTGCTGCCGCTGCACGTTGGTGACTTAAAACTGCAAAGGAATCTAGGTCATGACGCGTTATTTGGTATTTCTCGGCTAACAACTCAGCCCCATCGAACTGACTAAACTTGATACCTGGATACTCAATTTCTAGACGCTCGCCTTTCGGTACGCCCCTGCCATACTCTAATCCATCACGGACATTTGAACCAATTTCCACCGTGCTCATTGCCTCCACACCGCCGCATATGATGACGTCTTGAGTTCCTGACATAACAGCTTGCGCACCAAATTGGATTGCTTGCAGTGAGGAGCCACATTGACGATCAACTGTTGTACCCGGCACCTCTAAATCTAACTTAGATGCCATCGAAACGTTTCGACCCAAATTTCCAGCTTGCGCGCCAATCTGACTAACAACCCCAAAAATGACATCATCAACAGCTCCTGTGGGAATGCCAGTCCTGTCTACCAATTCATCTATTACCGTCGCTCCCAAATCGATAGGGTGTATTGTGCTAAGTCTTCCCTTACGCTTTCCAGTTGCCGTTCTAACGGCACCTACGATATATGCATCAGCCATTTATAATTCCTCATTTTTCTAACTGTTAGATTCTAATTAATATCGTTCCGTGCTTCCGGGAAACTGTGTCTTGACTATAGAGCCGGCATTCTTATAGCCGCGTCAAGCCTTATTGTTTCTCCGTTTAAATAGCCGCAGTTAACGATATGAGCTACTTCTTCTGCAAATTCAATTGGATTACCTAATCGCTTTGGAAATTGGGTAATAGCTATCAATGGATCACGGACTGCGTCCGGCGCTTTCGCCAATAAGGGAGTTTCAAAAACTCCTGGCGCAATCGTCATAACACGAACTCCGCGCTTCGCTAAATCCCGGGCGATGGGCAAAGTCATTGCCACAATTCCACCTTTGGACGCGGCATAGGCAGCCTGCCCAGTCTGTCCATCGAATGCGGCGATAGAAGCCACATTGATAATCACTCCGCGTTCGTTGTCTTGGGTTTGCACATCGTTCTGCTGCATAACTTCTGCACATAAACGCAGTACATTGAATGTCCCTATAAGGTTTACTCTAATGACATGCTCGAACTTTTCCAGTGGCATCGGTCCATTTTTACCCACTGTTCGGGTCGCGCCGCCGATGCCTGCTGAGTTCACATTGATATGAATTGTACCAAACACTTCCTTGGCCCTAGCGATAGCAGCCGCAACTCCAACTTCATCTGCCACATCACCGGCATACCACGCCGCATTATCCCCAAGGCGAGCAGCTTGCTGTTGAAGCTGCTCCGCGTTTAAGTCATAAAGCAGGACGTTAGCCCCTGCTGCAATAAAATTCTCAGCTGTCGCTAAACCAAGGCCGGAAGCGCCACCGGTAATAAATGCTGTCTTACCTTTTAAATCCATAATAGGGGAATCTCGCTAGATAATTTTGTCTCAAAAAAGACACTCAAGCATAAAGGATCAGTTAGAAAAGTGAAACCAATCAAATTCACCAATAAAGTGGTTACTCTTGTAAGAAAAACAAGCAGATTAACGTTTATTCTTGGCCCTGTATCCCCTATTATCTGCGCACTAAGATAAAAATTAAAGGAACTTCATGGGACCGCTTACTGGTATACGTATTGTAGAAATGGCCGGTATTGGGCCAGGGCCGTTTTGTGCCATGATGCTGTCGGACATGGGAGCGGAAGTCATCCGCATCGACCGGCTTAGCCATAAAGGCACAGGACATACGGCTAACGTTCTCAACCGCGGCCGAAAATCAATCGCTCTGGATTTAAAAAACCCAGCGGCGGTTGCCGCAGCATTGCGTTTAATTGACGGTGCCGATGGGCTTCTCGAAGGCTTTCGACCAGGGGTTATGGAAAGACTCGGCCTCGGACCGGATATCTGTCTTGAACGCAATCCAGGCCTAGTATACGGACGCATGACAGGCTGGGGACAAACTGGCCCGCTAGCGCATACAGCTGGACACGATATTAATTATATTTCTATCGGCGGCGCACTCGGTGCTATGGGTTATTCAGACCGACCACCCGCGCCGCCGCTAAACTTAGTTGGAGATTTTGGTGGTGGTGCTATGTACCTGCTTGCGGGGATGCTGGCAGCGCTAGTCGAAAAAGGGAAATCTGGAAAGGGGCAGGTAATAGACGCGGCTATGACTGACGGCACAGCAAGCCTCTTGAGCCCGTTCTACGGCCTCATGGCAATGGATATGTGGACCACCGATCGCTCCAGCAACAAGCTGGACGGCGGTGCACATTACTATGGCAGCTATGAGTGCAGTGACGGTAAATACATTTCAATCGGCTCTATTGAACCTCAGTTTTACTCACTTTTGCTCCAAAAATGCGGCATTACTGACGAAGCTTTTTTGGCACAGCAAGACCAATCCCAATGGCCAGAATTACGCAAGAAGCTTACCGATCTTTTTAAAACAAAACCTCAAACAGCCTGGTGTGACTTGATGGAGGGCACCGATGTCTGTTTTGCTCCGGTCCTCAATTTAAAAGAGGCTCCATCTCACCCTCATAACCAAGCGCGGGAAACCTTCATCGACATTGATGGGGTGACTCAGCCAGCACCAGCGCCAAGATTCAGCAGAACTCAGGGGCAAGTTCAGTCTCCCGCGGCAATTGCAGGAGAGCATACAGAATCTATATTACAAGACTGGGGCTTCAGTGAGTCCGATATAGGGGCTCTCAAGGCAGTCGAGGCCATCTAAACCAACATTATGGAAAACCTAACCCTCACGATCGCCCTAGGTCTGAGCTCTATTATTTTCAGTATAGCTCTGTGCGTGAACTGGACTGGCAATAAACATATTCCGGGCCTTTGCACAATTGCAGTAGGTTTCACCGTAACCAGCATTGGTATTTTGTTGCTATCCACAGAGGGACAGCTGCCCTTACTGGCCTCGATCGCCATTGCAAATAGCTTGATTTTACTTAGACGAATCCGTCTTTCAATTGATTTAGCAAAGATCTGGAATCTGAAAGAATCAACGATAGCAGCGATACTCTCCACCCTGGCTGCAGTGACTGTAGCAGGCATCTACTATTTTACGATTATACGGGAAGACACAGGCTCGCGAATTCGTATTTATACAGCAAGGATATTTACTTTCAATTTGTTCTATTTCTATAGCATTTCTAACGGGCTCAAAGTAGAACATAAGCGCCGCATGTTAATGGCAGTAAGCGCACGCTTTGGAGCTTCCCTCGCCCTAATGCTTCTCACCTTCAACGCAGCGACAGAAATAATAATGATGTTCTTGCGCTCTGGCGCGCCTCTCACTTTGGGCGATTCAGACACCTCTATACTTCTGCTAGGCGCTATTTTTACGACAACTGTATTCGCCTTCGCCGTCATTATCATGACGATGGAAGAGCTCAATGTAGGACACCAAGAGAACACAATCACCGAACCTTTATTGAAATCGGTCAAGGGGTTATGGGTATAGCACGTCGACGCAGTAAGCCGGTGTCTTCACTCACTATCGATATTGATAAAATGGATGCTGTAGTCAAAGAAATATGGCGATAGCTTTTGCGGTTAAATGTTACAGCATTTTCCCCTGATGGCCACCGACAGGCGCCACCATGAAGATGTGTTAGCAAGGTCGAGTTTCAAAAAATAGGATGCTACTCCCTGGGTTCGACGAGAAAGGATGCAAAGTAGTAATCAATAAAATTCACTATGCTTTCAAAGCTCTGGGGCTTCTTGTTCCGCGGCGAAACAATCTTTATCACAAAAAGCATATCAGCGGTCACTCCTTGGGAAGTAGATCTCAATCTTTAAGAAATAACGCAAGAAGGAGAAATTAAACTCTACTGTTCTAAACTCGCCGCCTCTTAAACACATTACTCAACGTCAGTCTTTTAACTACTGCTAACTAGGTGTAAGTATGACTTTTACAACACTGCTTCATGAAATCAACAACAATATCCTTACCATCACGCTAAATCGACCCGAGCAGCTAAACGCGTTTACTGTCGAAATGGCAAATGAACTTATTGCCGCCTTTGAGCAGGCTAATGACAATGATGAGATAAGAGCAATCGTTGTCACCGGCTCAGGCAAAGCATTTTGTGCCGGCATGGATTTGTCTATAGACGGAAATGTTTTTGGTTTGGATGAAAGCTTGCAACCTACCCTCCAAGACATGAAAACACGTTTACACGAAAAACAAATTGAAGAAGGGGTTAGAGATACCGGTGGGCAGGTGGCGCTTGCCATTTTCAATTGCAAGAAACCGGTTATCGCTGCCATCAATGGCGCCGCCGTCGGTATTGGCGCTACGATGACCTGCGCCATGGATATCAGATTAGCGTCCGAGAATGCCAAAGTCGGCTTTGTTTTTAACAAAATTGGCATCACCCCTGAAGCATGTTCTTCCTGGTTTCTCCCTCGCATTGTAAACATGGGGACGGCGCTGGAATGGGTTTACAGCGGGGACCTTATCAGAGCCAATGAGCTTGAGCGCAAAGGCTTCTTAAACTCAGTAGAAAGACAAGAGTCACTTTTGGATAAAGCCTATGAAATCGCTGCGCGTATTGCTCAACACAGTCCTGTCGCCATCGCGCTGACTCGTCAAATGATGTACCGCAATGCGGCTCTACCCAGCCCCCTCGAAGCGCACGAAATTGATTCACTGGCAATTTACTACGCATCACAAAAGAGCGGAAAAGAAGGTGTTCAAGCCTTTCTAGAAAAGCGGCCAGCAAACTATACGGACAAAGCATCCTCGGATATGCCTCCGTTCTACCCTTGGTGGTGAGAATAGTTTGTCGTTCAGAGATTATCTCTTGTGAACTGCTGGCGCGGCGATTAGTCTGCATCATCAAAATCCAACCAATGTGATCTAATATCCACATTTTTAGAGACGTAACCATGTTAGATACCTTCGGGAAAATTAATGTCACCGCCGGCCGAGTCCTTTTGGGCTTGTATTTCTTTCTGCCAGGCGGGGTTAGCAAAGTCCTTGGTTACGAAGGAACAGCGGACTATATGGTGGCCAATGGCATGATCTATGTGCCGTTTTTTCTAATTCTTACCATCATCATTCAACTGGGCTGCGGTGGAGCAATGATTGTCGGATTTAAGACCAAGGCTGCGGCCTTTTTACTCGCCGGGCTCACCCTTGTTATTAACTTGGTGATCCATGATTTTTGGACCTTGCCAGCTGGGGAATTACAAACTGCTCATGAAACCCAGAATTTCGTCAAAAATCTCGGCATCGTTGCAGGACTCTTAGTCGCGGCGGGTTTGGGTGGAGGGGCATGGAGTTTGGACAACCGTAACAGTTGAAATTTACTCAATCGCCCTCATATTAACGATAGTCAGCTGTGATTAAGCTAAAACGAGTTATAATCTTAGCCAGCATCAATTAAAGAGAAAGTAATCCCTATGATTATGGTACAGAGCACATTCCAATTACTGTCTGAAGGTAAATCGACAGTAATCGATCTAATGAGAAGCATGGTTCAGCTAAGCATTGCAGAGCCCGGCTGCATTAGCTATGAGTATTTTGAAGGCATCACTGAGACCAACCAGGTTATTCTCTTACAAGAATGGGAGAATGCTGAAAGCCTACAAGACCATTACCAAACAGAACATATGGATGATTTCTTAGCCGAGCTGGGACAGTATCTTGAAAGCCCCGTAGTAACACGCAGCTATGTTTCACCTGAAGAGCGAGCTGTCGCCTCTAAAATGACAGAGGATGAAGCAAAGCCCGAGCAAACCATTCACTGATTTGCCTGGGCTTCAAATGCCTTAATCCCGCCTGTGACTTTAACAGCGAGAGCATTTGAGATTGGGAATACAAAATGGTGTTACTATATTTCGAGTCCGAATCAACGTTGATTCACCCCCCCCCACCCGTTTCGGGGCCCGTCTAGTAAGTGGCGCTTAGCAAGACCGAGTCAAGCCCCTACCAAAGAAAAGTACTTCTGCCAATTTACAGCGACAGCTGCAAGATAAAATCGCCAAAAACGAGCTGGTTTTTAAACATTGCCCCCCCTAGCCCTGTGCTGTTTTTTCAGCGGCGTCCTTTGTTATGGTTTTTTTTGGGACTCAAATTCACCAGAATCCAGCCTCTTAAAGTAATCTTTAGCCCTCTCACGAACTTTCGGAGCTAACAGTATGGTGGATATCATGGTGGGTATAGCCATGGTCGCATAGACGCCGTCAAAAAGATTAATCACCGCCTCCATTGATGCCACCGCACCAATCGCAATTAGCATCATATAACCGAGGGTATAATATTTCTGCATTGCAGTTCCAAATAAAAATGCCATGCATTTGCTGCCATAATACCAATAGGTCAGTACGGTGGTAGTGCTCATCGCAAACACCATAATAAGAATTAAATAGGAGCCAACTCCGGGAAACACTTGCTCATAAGCCGCTGATGTCATCGACACGCCAATCGCATCACCTTCCCACACGCCTGTCACCAACAGCGCTAAAGCAGTGCACGTACAAACAATCAGAGTATCGATCACCGGTCCAACCATTGCCACTAAGCCTTCCCTAATAGGCTCATTAGTTTTAGCCGCTCCGTGTGCCAAAGATTCAGTACCAATACCAGCCTCGTTAGAGAATACGCCACGCTGCACGCCAATAAGAATTACCGCACCTATGACGCCTCCAGAAACTGCATTACCGGTAAAAGCGTCAGTGAAGATTAATGCGAACATTCCCGGAATCGCTGAAGCATTACTCATAAGCAGATACGCCGTAATGAGGAGATAGAAAACAACCATGAAGGGAACAATCTTGCCTGCTACGGAAGAGATGCGCTTGATTTTCCCGGCGATCACCGAGTAAACCAGCGCCGCCAACAGCAGCCCCATCACCAGATCAAAACTGAAGTGATCCTCAGCCGTAGCAACGCCAATAGGCACCGCGATAACATCTCGTAGAATTTGTACTAACTGGTTAATCTGAAAGACTGGGGAGGTCCCCAGCAATCCTGCAAAGGCGAACATAATCGCTAGCGGCATCCACTTTTTACCTAGACCTTCCTGAATCACATACATCGGGCCGCCTTGGAGATTGCCCTTGTCATCATGGCCACGGTACATAATAGCCAATGAGGCTGTATAGAACTTAGTTGAAGTGCCAACTATAGCGGTAATCCACATCCAGAATATTGCACCTGGCCCGCCAATCGTTATGGCTACTGCAACCCCGGTGATGTTGCCAAGACCAATGGTGCCAGATAGCGCGGTCGCTAATGCGCCCCAGTGAGAAATATCACCTGCTGCAGCATTGGCCGCCTCGTGGTACTTGCCTCGTAATAAATCTAAACTGTGCCCAATGTAACGATACTGCAGCAGTCGCGAGTGAAACATAAAAAACAAACCGCCACCTACTAAAAGAACAACAAGAGGTGGCCCCCACATAAAGCCCGCAAACTTTGCTAAGGCGCTTTCGATTTGTTCCACAAAACCCTCCACTGTCCAACTTAATTGCTGATAGCTAAAATTTGGCAGCTAGAAGTATTTCCAAAAATAACGCAGTAAAATTAGTCTAGATAAAGCTAACCTTAAGCCAGCTTAACGTTTCGCTGCTGCTTTTGCATCGGCTTCGCCCCGGCGCTCCCCGGCCAATATAGCAGGCATTGCATAGTTGCCCTCATGGCAGGCATATTCATACAATCCATCCGCGGTATACATTGGCAGCTCCCCGGTCCATGATTGGGTATATATATCAGAATCTTCAACTGTAAATTCATAGTGAATTTTATCGTCTGCAACGCGAGTAAAGCGCTCAATTAGCTTCATGTTTTCAGAGGTCAGACGCTCTTTGCCCACCTGCCATTCATGGAAATCTCTAGTTTCAACAATCAGGCTATCGCCTTCGTAATAGCCTATTGAGTCTCCCATCCATTGCTCGAAAGGCAAATCTCTAAACTCATCACCAACTCGGACAACACGAATATTGTGAACCATTTCTGCCAAGATCATTACATGAGTTGGAGACTGTACAATTTGCATATTATTGTTGTAGAGGCTGCTCAAAAAAGGTGCCGTAGAAGCAAAACTCATCAAGCATCGATCTGCTAAGGTACGCCCTTCTGGCCCGTCACTTTCGGCTCGATCCATAGGCAGCGAATAACGCTGAGAATCACGCACAGCTCTACCCTCTTCACTCCACGGGATTTTTCCATCAGCAGGATCTATAATAATGGATGTCCGAAACCTTCCATTCATGCTGGCGAGGGCGTCCCCAGGGGTAATCCAAAACCCGTTGTATCCGCCAACATTTTCTGGCCCCGGCGCTTCCGCACCAGTGGCCTCTAAAAAAGCAAGAAAGTCGGGGGTCGAGACCATTTTTTCTAGCATGGTGGCTTCGTCAATTTCCAGTTCCCCGGCATAGGCATCTGGCCGCTCGAGCGAGGTTCGGGTCTGGTAGTTCCAAACCCCCTGCACATCAGGGACACCAAAGGTCGTCTTCGGTGGCAAATAATCAGCGTCAGTTGCTAGCGTTAGACTCGGAGTTAAAATTATGGCCAAAAAACCAGCGACAAAGCTGCTATATGCCAACCATTGCTTGAGCTTTCTCATTCAGGCCTCCACTTGTTTTATCTGAATATTTAGCACTACCTCAAGCTAGAAAAACCTGGCCTGAGCAGTCTTATTCTTGTTTACAAAAAAGCTTTTATGTCTTTTTTCGAGCTTATTCAGCAACGCAATTCACCAGGAATAGCCGCGATTTAAAGTACGCAGCGTCCAAGCTCTCTTCCTCAAACTCATCTAATATTATCAGCAAAGCGGTAGCTTACCGGCTCCATTTTGGCCAGATGTCTAACAAAATAGTCCCAGCGCTTTTTCATAAAATAACGCCTATTACCAAAACCATGACCGGCGTTTGGCAGCACTAATAAATCGAAATCTTTTTCTGCATCAATCAACGCATCAACCACCAACAGGGTATTGGAGGGATGAACATTCGTGTCCATCATCCCGTGGGCAAGTAACAGCTTCCCCTGTAAATTCTCAGCAAGAAGTTGATTCGCTTGGTTGTCATAGTTGGTTCGCAGCGCCTGTGAATCAGCCTCATCAGAATTGGGCTGTGTCTCTAGAGAGTTTTCTGGAAAGGTTTCTAATAAGCCCTGCCATTTTTCACCCCAATCATCTTCGTAATTCCGGTTGTCGTGATTACCAGCACCAGACACCGCCACCTTAAAGAAATCCGGATATCTGAGTATGCCAGCAGTTGATGCGTAGCCACCACCTGAATGCCCCCAAATGCCAACGTGGTCGATATCCATATACGACCTGTCCGCTGCTAATTCGCGGAGTGCGGCAATTTGATCTGGAAGGCCGTTATCTCCCATATTGCCGTAGTACGCATCATGAAAGCCCTTAGAGCGACCAGGGGTGCCCATTGCATCGACTTCGACCACAATAAAACCTAACTCTGCTATTGCTTGCTTGTCCCCTCTGGCAGTCACGAATGAGCGCGTACCAACACTTCCAGACTGGGGGCCTGGATAAAGATAATTGAGAATGGGATAACTATGGCTAGGGTCAAAATTGCTCGGCTTGTAAAGCAATCCGTAGATGTCGGTAAGCTGGTCTCTAGCTTTAACCACAATTTGCTCAGCAGGCACCCAACCGGAATCTACCAAGAGGCTCATATCTGGCCTCTCTAACTCCATAACCACCGCTCCGTCCGACTCTTTTATAACGCTAGCGCCAGCATCAATGGGAGTAGAATAACTGTCCACGAAATAACGCTTTGACTCAGACCAGTCGATACTGTGATTAGCAGGCTCGAGTGTCAAATTAACCAAGCCACCGCCGTCCAAATCAATGCGGTATAAGTATTGATAGTAGGGATCGCCGATTTCTAAATTTGAACCGGTGAAATAAATCTGGCGATTACCCTGATCCAAATTCACGACATCAAGAACACGCCAATTACCTTCGGTTAGCTGTAGTTTAAGATCGCCGTTGCTCAGGTCGCGCAAATACAAGTGTCCCCAATTTTCTTTTTCTGAAAACCAGATAAAAGAATTCTCATTGGGCAGAACTCGCCAATTCGCATCACTAAAGCCTGATTCGAAGTAGGTCGCCGCCTCCTCTAAAAATACGTCCCTCACCTCACCTGTGTCTATATCTGCCATTCTCAGCTGAGCTATTTTGTGGTCCCGTGACGACGAGACGAATGCCAAGTCTTTGCTATCTTCGCTCCACTGCACATCAAGGAATAGTCCACCTCGACCTGCTACATGATCACTGGTCGTTGACCTGTGAGAGTCAGGTGGCATTTTTAGTTTTACTAGTTTCGGCTCAGGACCTAAGTGAATCACGACGCGCTCAATCATAAAAATACTGTCATCACCAGGTAAAGGATATTTCCATACATCTAAGTCGACATGACCAACTTTGGTATTGTAAACAGCCATTTCTCGAACATTGCGAGCATCGTGGCGAAACGTGGCTATTTTAGTGGAATCAGGTGACCAGCGTAAAACCGGTCCTTTGTCTCTTAGCCAACCAGCATTATTGGTCCCATATCCATAGTCTGGAGCTCCATCAAAGGTAAGCTGACTAATAGAATTACTTACCGTGTCGCGAACCATAAGGTTATGGGCATCAATAAAAATTGCTTTGCTTCCATCCGGCGACAAATATTCATTTGCGGCGGCATCTGCTAACTTCTCCAATTTGTAATCATCAAGATCTAGGAGAAAATTAGACCCCGAAAAACTAAATTCAAGGGACTGCTGCCCTGCTCTCAAGGTTATTGCAGAAAGTGAAAGATTAGCTTGATCCCACTGCGCACCTGAATAGTGAGGCTCTAATAATGGCGCAAGCCTACTGTTATCTATCAGAGCACTCTTGGATCCTTCAGCAGGATCAGCAAGAATGTATTCTGATCCGCTTAAAGTTGCACGACGGTAGATGAGGGTGTCGTCTTTCTGCCAAAACTGTGCGATAACTCGACCTGGTAGCAATTTATCCGTATTTGGCCTAAGAAAACTTTCAGCACGTTCATAATCCGCGCTCGTCAAGGTAATCTGAGGGGTTGTCATTAGAGGCTCCGTCTCACTGTTTGGTGGTTGCTGTGAACAAGCTGCCATAACACTGCAGCTTAAAAGTAAATAGCCAGCTCGTATTAGGTGACCCATTGTTGCCTCTCCTTAAGTCAAAACACCAGTAGTGCGAAATAACAAACTACAGCAGTGCATCAAGTATTAAATTGGTCGACTCTACAATCCGCTCATCGCGACTGCGTAAATCCGGCGAAAATTCTTCACCAGTTAAATGTTGTAAGCCTTGAATATATCGGACTGCTATTTCGTTAGCTTGGTCTTCGGTGAACTGCTGATTCACCTCAGTGACCATGCCCCTCGCAAACTCTTTCGAAAAAGACACCGGCTTGCCATCACGAAGCTCCAATGAGCCTTGTTCATTCATTCGCCAAAACCGCGATGAATCCATTGTATAAAGTTCATCAGCTGCAACAATTTTGCCATCCTGATTAATCCCGTGCTCAGTTTTAGTGTCAACAAGCACCATCCCTTTTGATACCAGATATTGGGAGACTATGCCGAAAGCCATCAGCGAGGAATTGCGAATTTGCGTGTATTGATCAAAGCTGCAAACACCAGTATCCACAAGGAATCTAGCGTCTGTCGTATGATCTACTTCAGCCTTAGTGCTTGGGGTATCCATTACGTAGGGAAGCTTTCCATTTACACTCAACTCATTGACCGCAATCTGATGACCTGCAAAGTTCAAAGTTATCTGGCCTGACTTCCTAGCGGCCTGCCAATGTTGAAACAGTGAAGTGGAGGTGGAACTCTCTGCGTTGTAAAGACGCAGCACATTTTCTAAGGCTATTAACGTTAAATTCTCGGCAGGGATTACTGTTGAGGTAGGACGCAATCCGGCAACCTTAAACTGCGAAGAACCTAACACCTCTTCAAGCAGCGTCAGCATCAAGTCGTGATTGATTGCCAAGACCTGATCTTTAAACGGGATTGCCCCACGGTTTACATCATGGGTGGAAATACGGTTATTCCTGAACATCAGCCGCAATGGGCGGCCATTCTTGCTCACCAACGCTTCGCCGTAAACGGAATCGGACACCTTGCCCTTTGCCACAGCGCAGTTCTTCAAACGGGGCAGTTCTTCATCGCTGATCAACTCAGCAATAGAACGGCCTTTACTCACAGAGCGGCCATGGCTGTTCACTAAGTCATGTATTTGCTGATCACTGAGCATCGATACGGTCTCGCACTAAAACTAAAGAACGAAGAATAGAGGAAACCGCCATTGACTACAATTTGCGCGATGAATCATAAAATAAGAGAGTCGGAACCAACGGATAAGTTCAACATCGTTAAAGCACAAACAACTGAGCTGCGCAATAAGCGCCATAACAGTGGCTAAAGCGAAGTTAGTAAGCGAAAGAGGGGGTGCATCCAATCGGCAGGAGGGTCAAAATAGTGGCTAGGCAGATGCTTTGCCAATTTAAAAAATCGGCCTTTGCTGCGAAGAGAATTTAATACATAAAAAAGTGGTGCCACCACCGACACAAAAATATCATATCTAAGCGATTGATTTATAAATATATAGAATTTGAATGGTGAGAGCAGTGTGGCCACTAGTGTTACTATCGACGCGTCTCAGCAAGCGATATTAAAAAAGACATTACCGACCCACAACTATTTATTAGTCACTTCATATCCTTACATCGCAACTCTGAAATAGCCTCCAAGGATAGCTTTCGCGCGAGGGCTGAATAAGCTTCGAGCCGCCACAGACTATACTATTTCATAAATTACTATTGAGCTCATTCGTTTCGAAGTCCAACCTGTCTCAACCCCTCCCCGGGAGCTAATTGCTAACTCCTCATATCGCGCTGTTAATCCCTTTTTAGCAAGCCCATGCTTTATGATGGCTAAATAGAAGCATTATAAGGAATTAACATTAGAACTCAAAATACTGATTAATAACAATATAATATTAATAAATTATTTAAGTGTTACATACATTGTTACATTAAAACCAATTACCGACCAAAGTGATCCTTTTTACATCAACTGCGACGGCGATCCAGATCAGAACAATCAAAAACACACCTAACCTGCAAGGTAAGCTAGCATTCATCGTAGACACATTTATCGCACTCACTTACCAACACAAAATACCGTTATTATGACGGGTATAAACTAAAGAAGAACGGCTCGTTATTTTGGGCAAAGGATAAAAGGGCTCCCCTGTGCGCTCAGCCATCCTGAACATTTCGCTACCTATACCGTTGTCACTATCCAGCGGACTCTCCGCTTACGGCGGAGGAACGAACTCTAACGGCCGCCACAACCAGTCCAGTAAGAGCAATCATCTTTATCATAACGGCGACTACAATGGCCTTTCTTTCAGCTCTCAAGATGCCTCTCTAACCTATGTCAAAGAACAGGCGCAAGGCACGACTGCTATTACTTCTCTCCTACCAGCACTGCAAGCATTAATACTACTGAGGTAGCTGTAACCTCCACATATAATCGAGATGACTACCTTCCAGCATGGGGTGACGATGACGGCTCCAGTACCAATACGAGGCACGAGTATTAATCATTGAGTCTCGAGTGCCAGTGAATCCTAGTGGCTGCCTAGTGGCTGCCTAGTCGCTACTGGGGAATGGTATGACACAATTACAGGGCAAACTTTTACTGAATCTTCAGACGTCGACATCGACCATCATGTCGCACTATCGCAGGCGCACAGAAGCGGTGCTGACGTCTGGCCTTCTGAAGGGAAACGAGCATTCGCTAACCACCTTCTAAACTCATTTTCCTTGCAAGCCTTGGACGACTCGACAAACTCGTTCAAGAGAGTTAAAGACCCTGCTAATTGGCTGCCCCGAATGAAAGCCATTACTGTGACCATGTTAAGAATTGGGCCGAAGCAAAGTCGCTGTATAACCTTACGGACGAAGACGCAGAGAAGGTAGCGATCGAAGGGATACTGGGAACAACTGTCGATTATGGAGCAAGAAAATCTGTTACCGGTCTATTTGCATCTTCAGCAACACCAGCCGGAAGATCCTCTCTTGGAATAACGAATGGGGCTAGTTGTCGATATTCGCCAGCTGGGAGCCTATCCGCAAGTACCTTGATTTATTTTTTAATTACACCTTCTAGTGACCACCTAAATCAATCTATCGACATCATTATTGTTGCCGTGCTCCGCTCGGACATAGATTTGATAAGCGATAGGCTTCAGCTAATACCACACACAGGGGATGCTTCAGAATTTGCTGCGTTCATTTCATCAGCAACTTTTAAAAAAAGTCGACAGTTCGAGTTTATCCAAGGAATTTTCAACGACCCGCTTAATATCGCTGTATCTTGCCTGCCGACTAGATAGTGGTGACTTAGTTTATTTTCATGAACCTTTTGCCACTGCAGTTAAGTTAATACTCGTACGAGGCCATGAGATAGCTACCAAGGTTTTTTAGTCTGGTTATAAGGATTGTAGATAGCAAAGTTACACAGCCTAAGCAGAATCTGATAAAATCTTACACCGACAGATCGCCCCTAGAAGTAACCGCCCAGCCGGCAACTTACGCTAGGGCGCACCTCAATAAATTACAGTGGTGCCATCCGCCCCTGCACATACTACCGCGGACTAACGACAAGGTATTCCTGAGAACAAGATTATGAAACTACTTACCTCTATACTCTTCACCCTGCTGCTTATTGGTTTTGCTGGAAGTTCTTATGGTCAGGACTTTGATGAGACTAAGCTATTAGCGGAACAAGGTGATGCCAGTGCCCAGCTCCTTCTAGGAAACATGTACCGCAACGGATTCGGCGTACCTGAGAATTATGCAGAAGCGGTTACGTGGTATCGGGCGGCAGCTGAACAAGGCAATGCCAGAGCCCAGTACAGCCTAGGACTGATGTATGACTCCGGAAACGGTGTACCAGAGAATGATTCAGTAGCGGTTAAATGGTATCGGTTAGCAGCTGAACAAGGCCATGCAAATGCCCGGTATCGACTAAAATTCATGGACGACTACGGATTCGGCGTATCTGAGAGTGATGCAGAGGTGGTTAAGTCTGGCATTCAGTAGCTGCAGCAAAGAGTTCGAGAATGCAAAAACTGCTAGAGACAGAGTTTCTGAACGGCTAGCACGCGACCAACGCGCACGAGGTCAATAGATAGCTACCAAGTGTTTTGAGTCTGGCCTTCAGGATTGTGACTAGCAAAACCACGCATTAAAAATTAAATTTATTAATCAATAACCGATCGAACAGAAAAACCTATTCCCGGCCAAAATATGTCTGGTTAGAGGGGTCGATTTCTACAGGTTCTCGCCAAAAGACCGCTTGGGCACATTTGTTTTATTAATGACTCTCTCAACCATTAATTTCAGTACCAGGTCATAACATCTCTGTGAGACTCAATGTATTTTGCAAAGTGCCGCTAGGCGAAATCTCTGTGTCTTAGTTTGTTATTCGCGTCATGTTATTCGCGTCATAAGGAGCCAGCATTACTCTTTAAATTCGTGGGTAGAAGAGTATAATAGTAATCCCCAATCAAAAACCAAAGGAGATTCCAAGTTGAAGATATCACGAGTTTTGTTTCTGAGTTTGTTCGCTGCATTTCTCTCTCAAACCGCTGCCGCCGAGACCCTCCAGGTTGACTGGAATATTGAAGGTTTGGTGTATGAAGGAAACACCTTTAATGCTCTATCCTTGGATTTAGATTTATTACCTAGATACCCTGACGTTAATGGAGTAATCAAATATTCCAATGGATTATTTTTGAGACCTGTGAATGGCACATGTATATTTCCTGAAATAACAAATAATATAGTTTGTACATTGAGGCTCGACTCATGGACTTTGAATGTAACGCTATCATTGCAAGCTAGTGGTTCCATCGAGTTATTTGATCCAAGCACGAAAAAATCTTTAGCTCTTGGTATTCTTAAGCTAGAAACTATCAAATAGGTTTTTAAGCAAAAACTATACAGCTTCTGAAAGCGACCCTGCGTTTGCTGGCGCGCAACTCATCCCCCAAAAAGTTGCGCAGAAATGCTGAAAAACCGATTTAAAAATAAATCTTTTATATATCGATAAATTGAAAATAAATTCATTTTCGGAAAATCGATAAATAAATTTTCATATTTATTACTGAGCTAACTTTAAAAATAAATAGTTATAAAACAATAGGTTAGAGTTTTCATTAGCTCCCGCTAGTCTCCCAATGTTGCTGCTGACATGAACCCAAGAGCCAGCGTTTAAACCGACCCTCGAGCGGAGATAATAACAGCTAGGTATCCAAGCTCTACGTTTTCTCATGCGCCTGAATTTTGTCATACTGTCCTCTACAGGCTCTATATAGTCTGCCCTGTAACCTGACATATTAGTTATAACTGTAGCGTTAACTGTCACTACAACTGTCACTATCGAATCCCATCAATTCTCTGATGACACCGTAACGACTAACGGCTGCGCGCTTCTTCTGTAGCTCATTTATCTCGACAGCTCTCACGCGAACGCTCAACACCCTCTTTAAATGCGCCAAGTGATATTCGATCAAATCGAGACACTCCGAAAAGCCGTCGATAGTCTTTGGGGACTATTTTTCGAACCAAAATCCACCTGTAATCTTCGCTTAGCTCTCTTGCATGAGAATTCACCTCAGAATAAGACCCCAAACCGATATTGGTGCGCTTCTTTGAGTCAGGCTTGTAGTAATTAAACACCATCTCTTTGAACAACCTGCTGAAGTCTCTTAAATCCACATAGCGAGACCTTTACCATTAACCAAGAGTTTTGGAAGCTTAGCGCGAAGAATTTGGGTGTCTCTTAATGGCTTAGGCGGACGAGACATAATAACACCGAGGTAGTACCAGAGACTGAGGGTTACTACGAATGGCACTTCAAGAAGTAGATTTTACAAGTAGACCCGGCCACCACCAGAAAACACTATCGCCGTAAAAGTTCAACCGCGATGCCAGCGAGACTTTTCCCCTCAAGGGGTGACTCCATGAGTAGAGTATTAAAAATAACCGGCTTCGACAGCACAGCAACTGATTTCATCGCAGAAGTAAGTATGGAGAAGTTAGAGGAGGAAGGCATCACTAACGATCCGTTCTTTCACCTAGCTGTAGAATTCGAAAGGATAGATGTGCAGAAAAGATAGAGTCTAACCACCCTCGTTTGTGGGGGTAATCACTAATCCATGGGGAGACATTTGAGTAGGCAACCTATTAAGTCGCCCAAGTCATTGACGAGAAGGGAAAAAGTGGTGCCGCCACCAAGAGTCGAACTCGGGACCTGCTGATTACAAGTCAGCTGCTCTACCACGGCTGAGCTATAGCGGCACATTGAGATTGAAGCAAGCTAATTAGCCTTGCCCTGATCAGTCCAATCTCAGACATCTGATCAGGTCGCGCATACTACATAAAATCTAACACAGGTTCAATAGTCAAAACCCATAAGCCGAGCAATAATTTGCACAAGCTCAATGCAATGCCATTTTTCCTCATAAATAACAGAGACTTAATAATATAAAAAATCACATAGAGGAAGAACCTTAAGACCTAATCGGCATGGCGTAATACTGAAATGGCCACACCCTAACTGCCAGTACCCCAACTATTCAACAGAGCATGCAGGGACTTTGACGAAAAACAGAAATATTAACTTCAGGACAACTTTGCTAAAGTCCGCGAACAGATTTAGTGCTCATCGCGCCCAAAGTCTCCTGCTCTTGTTTTGCAGCAAGAGTTTACACCGCGGCATCTGAATCAACTTGCAGCTTTTGATGTCTAAAGTCGCGATAACCCACTGTAAAAAGCACGGACTATTAGTCGACCATGGTAAACCCTACCCAAACATTAGCCTGGCAATCGTTAACGGCACACTCCCAGCAATTTAAAAAAACCGAGTTCCTTCTTCATTCCCTATTTCAAGAAGGTCGATTTAAGGAATTTAGCGCAAGTCACGGTGATTTATTGCTAGATTTTTCAAAGCATTATTTGAGCGGCGAAACGTTTAGCCTGCTGACACAGCTGGCAGAAGAATGTGGTTTGCAAGAAGCCATAGACGCCATGTTCGCTGGCGAGAAAATTAATTACACAGAGAATCGGGCAGTGCTGCACACAGCCTTGCGAGCGCCAGCAGCAGATCAACTTCCTGAGGTGTCCGAGGCGCTGGCCAAAATGACAGCGTTTGTGGCCGATGTTCACAGCGGCAAATGGTCAGGTGCCCACGGCAGCAAAATACGAGACATCGTCAACATTGGCATTGGCGGATCTGACTTAGGCCCCGCTTTCGTGGTGGACGCACTGGCGACATTCTCCACCGGCGATGTAAATCTGCATTTTGCATCAAACGTCGACCCATCTCACTTAAACGATATTTTAGCTCTACTGGACCCTAGCACCACTCTTTTTGTTATCGCCTCAAAGTCATTCAACACCCTTGAAACACACCAAAATGCCCTGCTAGCAAAGCGTTGGTTTTTAGCTGCGGGTTTTACTGAGAACGAACTAGCTAGCAACTTTGTAGCGATCACCGGCAATCTTGAAGCTGCAAAAAAGTTCGGCTTAGCAGAGCAAAACTTATTCCCAATGTGGGACTGGGTTGGGGGCCGGTATTCACTTTGGTCTGCTATCGGCTTGTCCATAGCCTTGTCCTGTGGAATGGACAACTTCAAGCAACTGCTTGCCGGCGCCAACTCCATGGATGAACATTTCAGACACACAGACTTTAGTCAAAACCTTCCCGTAATTAGCGCCCTACTCTCGGTGTGGTATATCAACTTCTTTGACGCGCCTTCCTCCGCGCTAGTACCGTATAGCCAGAGACTGAATTTACTGCCAGCTTTTTTGCAGCAGTTGTATATGGAAAGCTTAGGCAAAAGTGTCAATGTCGATGGCCAATCCCTCGACTATCGAACAGGGGAAACTTTATGGGGCACCTCAGGGACCAATGGGCAACACTCCTATTTCCAACTATTACACCAAGGCACTGAATTCATTCCAGTGGAATTCATCGCTTTCATCAAGCCAGAAAATCTAGAGTCCAGCACACAATACAACCATCTATTGGCAAATTGCCTGAGCCAAAGCATGGCGCTAATGAAGGGCGACCCGCAGTCTAACCCCCATACCAATGTCGCAGGCAACAAACCCAGCAGCACCCTGCTCATAGACGAACTAACGCCCTATAATCTAGGCAGTTTAATCGCTTATTTTGAACATAGAGTCTTTGTTCAAGGAGTTATCTGGAACATCAATGCGTTTGATCAATGGGGTGTACAACTAGGAAAAATTTTATCAGAAAAAGTAGTCAAAGTTATAGACGATGGCAATGCTGCAAACCAATTAGACGAGTCAACGATGCAGCTGATCAACCACATACATAAAGTCAGAAATTAAATTATGAGCAATCTCGAGAACAGGATCATTGTTGGAAGTGTCGAGTGGCTTGCCTTACCTTCTTTAGGCATTCCCAAAACTAAGGTGAGAGTAGATTCAGGTGCTAAAACCTCTTCTTTGCACGCTTTTAATATACGCGCCTTTAAGCGGGGCAACGTTGCATGGGTTAGCTACGAGGTCCACCCTCTCCAAAATAACAGGAAGGTCATTGTTCGCTGTGAGAACGAAGTGGTAGACAGACGCTCAATTAAAAGTTCAAGTGGCACTTCCGAAAAACGCTACATCATTAGAACGACAATCATGCTGTCTGACCGCAGTTGGGAGATTGAAATCTCACTTACCAATCGCGATTCCATGGGCTATCGAATGCTTCTCGGCCGAGAGGCAATGCAGGATCGGATTTTGGTGGATCCTTCTGCGAGCTATTTATGTGGCGAACTAAGCAAAGATGCCGCCAATAATCTTTATGAGCATGTCTCCGACGATGTCGGAGGCCTAAACATTGGCCTGCTAGCAAGTAATCCTGATCTATACAGTAATCAGCGCCTGATTGAAGCTGGAGAGGAGCGCGGACATCGCATCCGCTTCTACAATATCAAACAGTGCTACATGAAACTCGATGCCGACAACCCACAAATCCATTACCGAGGTGGGCGCATTCTCAATGAATTGGACGCGGTTATTCCAAGAATAAAACCAAGCATTAATTTTTACGGCTGTGGCTTGATTCGGCATTTTGAGAGTATTGGCGTTCACTCTCTCAACTCCGCCCAATCGATAACCGGCGCCCAAGATAAACTGTATTCATTGCAGGTGCTTCTACAAAATGGCTTAGACATTCCTGTCAGCGGCTTTGCTAATTCACCCATTGATACCGGCGACCTCATCGATATGGTGGATGGGGCACCCTTGATCGTAAAGTTACTTCAAGGCACCCAAGGCCGAGGGGTGGTTTTGGCCGAGACCCGCAAAGCCGCCGAAAGTGTGATCAATGCGTTTAAATCTATTCAAGCGAACCTTCTAGTGCAGGAATTCATCAAAGAGGCAGATGGCGCTGACCTTAGACTCTTTGTCATCGATGGGAAGGTTGTCGCATCAATGCAAAGAAAGGCTGCCAAAGGTGAATTCAGAGCCAATGTTCACAGAGGCGGCTCTGTTTCAATAGCAAAAATTACCAGTGCAGAGCGCCGGATGGCAATAAAGGCCACCAAGGTACTCGGACTCAAAGTCGCGGGAGTTGATATTATACGTTCAGAAAAAGGCCCACTATTATTAGAGGTCAATTCATCCCCTGGCCTTGAGGGCATTGAGGAAGCTACTGGCAAAGACTTAGCCGGCAGCATGATAGCCTCCGTTGAAAAAATGCTAGGCTGGGTGCGACCGGCCTCGACCTAAACATTATTTTAGTGCCATGCTGCATGCGTAATATTTAGCAAGCTGAACCACAAAGCCACTAACCGCAGGTCGCTGTAATACGATCAAAACGGTGACAGTGCTCGGCAATGAGACAGGAAGTGGGAAAAAGGTAGAGGAGATGAGGAGAAACGATGGAGGTATTCCGCAAAACCCACCGTGCAGTCCTCAAAGACATTCCAATTCACTCAAAGAAGCGAAGGTCCTCATGCCCTGAACGCCGAGAGAGCGCGTGACCCAGCTAATTCTTTTAGCCGGCGACCAACTCTTTGGCTTTAGCGAATACTAATTCAAGCTTCAAGCTGCGCCCTTCCCGCATATTCGAAATACCTAACAACTTAACCACAAAGTCGCGTCAACACTAATGCCTCTGCTTGCACAGCTATCCATACGTAACTAGTTAGATCAATTTTTGCCCGTTGGGGACTTTTATATCTGGCGAAATTAGTACGATCGCACCTCCCGAATCATTGAAACCTGTAACCAAACATTCAGACATAAAGGGCCCGATCTGCTTGCGAGGAAAATTCACCACTGCTACGACTTGCTTATCCAGCAAATCCTCCTTGCTATACAGCACAGTAATTTGAGCGCTAGATTTTTTAATACCAATTTCATCACCAAAGTCTATAGTCAATTTCCAAGCCGGGCGCCTTGCCTCAGGAAACTCTTCCACCTCGATAATAGTTCCAACTCTTAATTCGACTTTCTCAAAATCTCCCCAACTGATCTCTTCCATCACGCCTCTCTCCTTGCCAAACCCATGGCTATTCCCCATCCCATCGATAGTACATACCCTCGCTTGCCGAACAAGCGTAAGCTAATCCTAACTTTTCATACAAGGCCGGAACATCCGCCATAATGGTAATATAAGCGCCGGGGGTTGCTGTTGCATTTAAATGCGTCATCAAAGCCTCCATGATCATTCGACCCAAACCAAAGCCTTAATGCTCAGGGGCTACCGCAATATTCACCACGTTAAAATTGAGCCCGCCATCTCCTACAATGCGGCCCATGGCGACAACTAAGGATTCATGTCTCACCTGAACAGCATACAGGCTATTTTGAAAGGCACTTGCCGCCGAAGATAAAGATCGTGGCGATAGACCAGCCACCTCACGCAAAGGCATAAAGTCTTCGGCCGAGAACACCTCTTTAAGCAACTTGTAGTTTTTAGTGATGTGCATTTTATCACTTCACTCGTTATCGATTCGACAATTGTCGACTCGCAAGTACTATGGGCTCGTAACTGCTCGAAAAGTTGGCAATTTCATCTTGCGTAGCTCTGGTAACAACTCGCCTGGTGAATGCCGCTTGGAATTCTAAACTCACACTTTCTCTCGGTGCCTTTTTTGGCTGTACCGGATGCCCGCAAAATCTACGCCCCCCAGTTGGGGCAATCACTTTGTAACAGCGAATCAGCACAGTCAGCACAAAAGGTGTACACGCAGGAGAAGATGACGTCATCAGTGCAGTTAGCAGCCAAGTCTTTATCGAAAAATTCGCACTTGGGTCTTAGCACGAGCATGCGAACACCTTATGAATTAAACAATGGGAAACAACCAGTGCCTCGGGCCATTACTCAGCCCCGGACTCACTGGCGAGGCTTCGGCGCAGAACAATATATCCGATAACCCCCGATAGTATTGATCCGACGATAATACCAATCCTTTCGTCAAAATCCGGTGCAGCACCACTAAACGCTAATCCGCCAATAAATAAGCTCATGGTAAAACCAATGCCGCAAAGAGCAGCCGTTCCATAAAGCCTAAGAAATGTCATTCCTTTGGGGAGACTGGTTATTCCTGATTTAACCGCAAAGAAACACAAGCTAAAAATTCCCAGCTGCTTGCCTACGACCAAGCCCAAGGCAATTCCAACTGGCGCACTATGTAACAGTTGTTCAGAGTTCAATCCCCTCAAGTTTATACCTGCATTTGCGAAGGCAAAAACTGGCAACACAAAATAGGCTACGACAGAGTGCAAGTCGTGCTCAAGATTCTGCAAGGGGGAAAAACTTGGATCTGCTTTTGATCTCATCGGAATAAACATCGCAACGAGTACACCAGCAAGCGTTGCATGCACTCCAGACTTAAGCATGGCAATCCACATGATTATGCCAATGACCATATAAGGACTGTATTCGATCACGTTGCTTCTGTTCAGCATGTACAGAATCGGCAAGCAAGCAACAACTACAGCCAGCCCAATAACCGAAATGGAATCGGTATAAAAAACGGCAATAATGACGATCGCGCCAACGTCATCAAAAATTGCCAGCGAGGTCAAAAAGATTTTAATTGAGGTGGGCACAGAGGAGCCTAACAAAGTCAAAACACCCAGCGCAAAAGCAATGTCCGTAGCAGCGGGAATGGCCCAGCCCTGAATTGCGACAGGATCATTATAATTAAAATACACGTATATGAGCGCGGGTATAGCCATCCCACCAATAGCCCCGACGCCAGGCAGGATAATATTACGAGGGTCCGATAACTCACCCTCAACCAGCTCTCGCTTTAATTCCAAGCCAACCAAGAAAAAAAATACGGCCATCAGGCCGTCGTTTATCCAAAGCAGTAATGGCTTAGCTATTTGCAGCGAGCCAAAACGTGTCTCTACCGGAATAGCCAAAAAACTTTGATAGAGGCTATCCAATGGCGAGTTAGCCAAAATCATAGCCAAGCAGGCAGACGCCATTAAAAGGATTCCACCGAAAGATTCCAAGCGAAGAAATTTGAGGATAGCGGACTGGGGCTCTTGCATGATAGTTCTCGTAAAGATTATGTCCGGCTGACTGTAAAATCAGCCTTGAATGATAACGAGTAGTTCTTTGGTTTTCTCTTTCATCAGCGCTTCATTGGCCCTGGACTCTACATTGAGCCGCACCACCGGTTCGGTGTTAGACATGCGGATATTAAAACGCCAGCTGTCAAACTCCATAGACAAACCATCGGTGTGATCGATTGCAACAGCCTTGTCTTGATACCGCTTTTGGATAGAATCAATTAGCGCGGCAGGCTCGGCGATTGTTTTATTAATTTCACCACTAGCTGGAAACGCCTGCATGCGTTCGTTAACCAGCTCAGCGAGCGTGCTGTCCTTTGCCGACATTAGCCCGGCAACCAGCAGCCAAGGGATCATGCCACTGTCGCAGTAAGAGAAGTCTTTAAAATAGTGATGTGCACTCATCTCTCCTCCATAGACAGCATCCTCTAAGCGCATCCTTTCCTTGATAAACGCGTGCCCGGTTTTGCATTGAATAGCCTTACCACCAAATGCCTCTGCGATCTCTATAGTATTCCAGGTCAAGCGAGGATCATGGATTACTTTAGCTTCAGGGTTTTTCTCTAAGAAAGCTTGCGCCAGCAATCCAACAATATAATAACCTTCGATAAACCGCCCTCCCCCATCAAAGAAGAAACAACGGTCAAAGTCGCCGTCCCAAGCGATACCTAAGTCTGCGCCATGCTCTATGATCGCATCGATAGTAGGTTGACGGTTTTCTTCCAGAAGCGGGTTTGGTACGCCGTTTGGAAAGTGGCCATCGGCCTCATGGTGTATCTTTATAAATTCAAACGGCAGATGAGCCTCTAAAAGATCAACGGTTGGCCCAGCACCGCCATTGCCAGCGGTGCAGACTATTTTAAGAGGTTTAAGCGCTGCTGTTTCAACGTAGCTTAGAAGATGATCAATGTAGGCCAGCTTAGTGTCTTGCAGGGTAAGCTGGCCTTTACTTACTGGATCTGCAAACTCATTTTTTTCTGCCAAAACCTTAATATCATTTAGGCCCGTGTCACCACTAATTGGTTTGGAATTATTTCTGACCAATTTCATTCCGTTATAGTCTTTCGGATTATGACTCGCAGTTACCACGATGCCGCCATCTGCTTTAAGATGAGAGGTGGCAAAGTAAACCTCCTCTGTTCCGCATTCACCAATGTTAATCACATTGGCACCGGAGTCAGTCAACCCGCGAATCAATTCACCGCAAAGACTTTTACTGGTAAGTCGAATATCGAAACCAACCACAACTGTTTTTGGGTTTAAGAATTCGACAAAAGCTCTGCCAATTCGATAAGCAATATCTTCGTTTAATTGATTAGGCACCTGGCCGCGAATATCGTAAGCTTTAAAACAGGTAATCTGATTTTTCATAATGTGGCTTCTTTAGCTTTTTCTAAGGCATACGTGAAGTTGGTGGCATCGATATAACCGTCGATACTGCCACAGTCAAAGCGCTTACCTTTGAATTTATAGCCAAGCACTTTTCCTTGTTTCGCTTGCGTGAGCAGAGCGTCGGTAATCTGAATTTCTCCATTCTTGCCCGGTGGCGTATCCCTGATAATGTCAAAAATATCTGGGGTAAGAATATAGCGTCCAATTATTGCCAAATTACTTGGCGCATCTTCTGGCGCTGGCTTTTCCACCATATTACTGATTCTGTAAATTCCGTCTTCCTCGATTACCCCCTCAATCACACCATAGCGATAGGTTTCATCTTTTGGAACCTCCTCAATGGCCACGATGCTGCACTGATGGATTTCATACAACTTAACCATCTGACTAAGAACAGAATCGTTGGCGGAAACACAATAGTCATCTGCCAAAATAACGGCGAAGGGTTCGTTGCCGATGAGAGTTGCACCGACTAAAATCGCGTGGCCAAGACCTTTCATTTCGACCTGCCTGGTATATGAAAAAGTACACTGCTCCATTATCTGCCGCGTTTCACTGAGTAAATCTTCTTTATCTGAACCGGATATTTGATGCTCTAGTTCATAACTGATATCAAAATGGTCTTCGATAGCGCGCTTGCCACGACCGGTAACTACTGACATACCGGTGATGCCAGCTTCCATCGCTTCTTCTACGGCGTATTGGATTAGTGGTTTAGTGACAATTGGCAACATCTCTTTTGGCATCGCCTTAGTCGCGGGTAAAAAACGGGTGCCATAGCCAGCCGCTGGGAAAAGGCACTTCTTAATACTTGTCATCTATAACCTCTTAATCATTTTTAAGTTTTCGCATGCTCATCGCTAAAAGTATCACGTCGATTCCTGTTCACAGATATTTACCCCCAGTTGCACTTTAAGCAGCTCGGTAGCGCAGTCACCTTTATTAACTAATGCATAGCTAGCATCAGCCGGAATAAAAGTGGAGTCACCAGCGCCAATTGGATAAATATTATCTCCAATCAAAATCTCTATGCTACCTTTTACCACGAATAGTTGTTCAGCTACATGACATTGAGATGTTGAAGGAACGCAGGCGCCGGGTGACACAAAAAGGTGCGTTATTTGATGGTCAGGAAGCCTACCGAGCAATTCACTAACTCCCCATGGACAATCCACTTTGAGATGGTTATGGGTTTCATCCTTGTTAGCAAATTCAATTTGAGAGACAAGCTCCTTAACTAATTGTGCTTGCTTGCGGCTTGCAACTAAAACCGCATCTGCTGTTTCGACAATAACCATATCACTTAACCCAACTGCTGCAATTAATCTGGATTTTGAATGAATCAGGCAACCTTGCACATTGGAGGTAAACACATCGCCCTCAATGCTGTTACCGTCACCGTCTTTGCTTTCCCGTTGCCACATTGCGTCCCACGAGCCGATATCATTCCAGCCAGCATCTAAGGATATAACGGCTGCTTTTTCCGCCTTTTCCATAACAGCAAAATCAATGGACTTAGCCCTGCACTTTGAAAATGGCTCTAGCGGTATTGAGATAAAATCAGTGTTTAAATTGGCGGACTCATAGGAATGCTTACAGCCCATATAAATATCCGGTGCCAATAGATTAAGATGATTGAGATAAACCGAAGCCCGAAACATGAACATGCCACTATTCCAAGAATGGCTGTTGCTCTTTATGAACTGCTCGGCTAACTTTCGATCAGGTTTCTCTGTGAATTTCTTTACCACCCATGCGCCTTCCTGCAATAAAGGCTCACCCCGCTCTATATAGCCGTAACCAGTTTCAGGGGAATCCGGCATCACTCCAAAAGTTACTAAATGGCCCTCTTCAGCCAGCTTATTTCCTACCTCGATAGCCTCCAGCAATGTCTGTGAGTTACTAATAATATGGTCGCTAGGCAAGACTAAAAGAACGGGATCTTGCTTTGCTGAGATTGCATGAAATGCTGCAAGAGCGGCAGCCGCAGCAGTGTTCCGAGAAACTGGCTCAAGCAAAATTGATGCCCCACCTTTGCCAGGCTGACTTAGTCCAAGCACACGCAGTTGCTCTGCTACAAGAAACCGATGCCCCTCATTGCAAATCACTAAAGGTTTCTCGGCGCCAACAACACAGCCCAAACGCAACACTGTTTCTTGAAAAAAGGTGTTAGCCCGACCCGGAAATCGAGCAAACTGCTTCGGAGCTAAAGCTCTAGAAACAGGCCACAATCGTGACCCAACACCTCCCGCTAACACGACTGGCAGCAACATAAAAATTCACCTTAAGAAATAGCCGTGAATACTAGCAAATCCACCCTAAAATAAGTAAGACCAGCTCGCTAACTGAACCAACATCGGCTTAGCTTTACCAAATTACGGTCGATTATTTAATCTCCACACGCTAAACTCGCCCGGTCGCTAACAGGGAACTCCCAAGAGCAAAGAATCTATGAAAAAAAAGAATGAGAGCTTTGTTCCGCAAAACTCCTATGACATGGAAGGGTTGATAGAATGCGGGCTTGGACGCTTATTTGGGCCGGGCAATGCCAAACTACCCGTCAACAACATGTTAATGCTCGATCGCATCACTAGCATTACTAGCGATGGTGGCGAATTTGGGAAAGGGAAAATAATCGCTGAATTAGATATTCGCCCTGATCTCTGGTTCTTTGACTGCCATTTCCCGGGAGACCCGGTCATGCCAGGCTGCTTAGGTTTGGATGCATTATGGCAGCTAGTTGGATTCTTTCTAGGCTGGAGCGGTCACCCCGGCAAAGGACGCGCACTAGGTGCTGGCGAAGTAAAATTTACTGGGGAAATATTGCCAGATGCTAAGCTCGTCACCTATGAGCTCTCTGTCAAGCGCGTTATTGATCGCACATTAGTACTGGGAATAGCTGACGGCACAGTCGCTGTCGATGGCAAGGTGATCTACACCACCAAAGCCTTAAAGGTTGGCTTGTTCACTCCAGAAACTTCTTTTTAGCAGCAGTATTTTGTCGAGGTTAATATGCGTCGCGTAGTCATTACAGGAATGGGAATCGTGTCTTGCTTAGGCAATGACAAGCACGCTGTGTTGGATTCACTTCAACAGGGCAAAAGTGGTATTAGCCATAATGCGTCCTACAAAGAAATTGGCATGAAAAGCCAGATCAGCGGATCGGTGCAATTAGACACCACAGATCTGATAGACCGCAAACTAAAGCGCTTTATGGGAGCAGCCGCAGAATATAGCTACATAGCGATGCAACAGGCAGTAACTGATTCTGGCTTAACCGATGATCAAGTTTCCAATGTTCGGACCGGACTTGTAGTGGGTTCCGGCGGAGGCTCGCCACAAGATCAACTGGAGTCTACAGACATAGTGCGTGAAAAAGGCGTGCGCCGTGTCGGGCCCTATCGCATTCCTCGCACTATGAGCAGCAGCGTATCCGCCTGCCTCGCAACTCCTTTTAAAATCAAAGGCGTGAATTATTCTATTTCCTCCGCTTGCGCGACGAGTGCTCACTGCATAGGTCACGCAGCCGAACTCATTCAGCTCAACAAGCAAGACGTAGTCTTTGCTGGTGGAGGAGAATCCGAACACTGGACTATGTCTCATATGTTCGATGCAATGGGAGCACTTTCCACAAAATATAACGACACGCCAGAAAAAGCTTCTCGCGCTTTTGATGCCAACAGAGATGGATTTGTAATCGCTGGTGGCGGTGCAGTATTGGTGGTCGAAGCACTTGACCATGCCCTCGCGAGAGGCGCCAATATTCTTGCTGAACTGACTGGCTACGCCGCTACATCTGATGGCTACGACATGGTCGCACCATCAGGCGAAGGTGGAGCGCGGGCAATGCTGATGGCAAAGGCCAACCTAAAAGGTCCAATAGATTACATAAATACTCATGGCACAAGCACACCTGCTGGAGATGTTTCAGAGCTTCGCGCGATAAAAGAAGTTTTTGGCGACAATATTCCCGCCTTAAACTCCACTAAATCCCTAAGCGGACATTCTCTAGGAGCCGCCGGCGCGCAAGAAGCCATCTACAGCCTTCTGATGATGGAAAACAATTTCATTGCCGCCTCAGCGAATATCGAAAATTTGGACGAGGAAGCTGCTGGCTGCCCAATCGCACTTGCTCGTCAGGATAACCTTAGCCTTAATCGAATAATGTCCAATAGCTTTGGCTTTGGCGGCACCAATGCATGTTTAATTTTCGACAGGTACAACAATTAATCAAAGTAGCAAAAATAAAATTGTACTTTGGCAGCCTGTTATAACAATGTCTAGAAACTACCATAACCGAGGCGACTGAACGTAAAGTTGTTAGCCATGCCAAGAGGATTGTTTTTAAATTTCATGCATCGCGCAAAAATTCTTTTTGCGCTTGGCTTAGCAGTATTACCGCAAATGCTTTTCGCTCAGTTAGACGGGCCCAGCCTGAGCAGCTTCACCGACCCAAGCCGAAGCCAATGGCGCCCTCTGCCTTTGGAGCAGGCGTTTCCTTTCTATGTCAGCGAAGGTGAGCCAGGAACTTATAGAATAGTTTGGGTAGCCGCTGAGGAACATTATCTCTACAAACATCGATTCAAATTTTCCCTGCAACAGCCCTCAGCCTTAAGAGTCCTGCCGGTAGCATTCGAAATTCCCGAAGGCATCTACAAGACTGACCAGTTCTTTGGTGAGGTTGAGGTGTACTATTCAAAACTTGCCATCGATTTAATCCTCCCAGAGAAACCCAGCGCTGGCGCCATTCTCGTAATCGAGTTCCAAGGCTGCGCCGAATGGGGATTCTGCTACCCGCCACAAGAGATACCCTTCGAGTTATAACAGCGATCATTGCTGATATGTCACAAAGTTAGTGATATTTCGGTCAAATTCTGAGAACATGCTGCCAACGTTGGCTAAAGGCCAAAAAGCTGATTTCCAAATTATACCAAAATCAATTTTATAATTTTTTGGCAAGATAGGCGAAAATGACCTCAATACTAGTACTTAACGGCCCAAACTTGAACCTTTTAGGACAAAGAGAGCCAAACATTTATGGCCCTGACAGTCTTGATGACATCAATCAGCGATTGAGTGCCCAGTGCAGCGAACTTGGCTTTGACTTTGATCACATTCAAAGCAACTCCGAAGCTGACCTAATCGATCGACTGCAGCAGGCCCGCACCGATGGAACTTCTTTCATGCTGGTAAATTTTGGTGGCTTCACTCACACCAGCATTGCCATCAGGGATGCCGTTCTTGCATCAGAAACTCCATTCATTGAAGTGCACCTTTCAAATCTTTTTAAACGTGAGCCTTTCCGGCACCACTCTTATTTTTCTGACATAGCAGAAGGCTGTGTCATCGGCCTTGGTGCTCAAGGATATGAACTAGCCCTTCAGGCTGCCGCAAAAAAACTAGCAAACTAAATTAGTGTTTAGGAACCTACCATGGATATCAGAAAAGTAAAAAAACTCATCGAGCTTCTGGAAGAGTCGGATATTGCTGAAATAGAAATAAAAGAAGGTGAAGAATCTGTGCGAATCAGCCGTATTTCCAACTCGACTCCAGCCCCTATAGCGTATCACCCACCGGCAGCGCCGGCGGCTGTTGCTGCACCGGTAAAAGAGCCTGAACCAACTATAGCTGCTATCGGCAACGGTGTTCATTCACCAATGGTCGGCACTTTTTATCGCTCGCCCTCTCCTTCCTCACCTCCCTTCGTTGAAGTTGGAACTCACGTAAAAGTAGGCGATGTTGTTTGTTTAGTGGAAGCCATGAAAATGATGAACCAGATCGAAGCCGATCACGCCGGTGTGGTTGAAGCCATACTTGTCCAAGACGGAGAACCGGTCGAGTACGACCAGCCTCTTATCAGAATCGTCTAATTATATTCGGGAATCGATCGGATGTTAGAGAAAGTATTGATCGCAAATCGCGGCGAGATTGCTCTGCGCGTACTGCGAGCCTGTAAAGAGTTAGGAATCAAAACCGTTGCAGTGCATTCTGTGGCTGACAAAGAGCTGATGCATGTGCGCCTTGCAGACGAGTCGGTTTGCATTGGTCCGGCCAGTCCTACAGAAAGTTACCTCAATATTCCACGAATTATCTCTGCCATGGAAGTGACTGACTCAATCGCAGTTCACCCAGGTTACGGATTTTTGTCAGAAAACGCTGATTTTGCAGAACAAGTGGAAAACAGTGGCTTCATTTTCATCGGACCAAGTCCAGAGACCATTCGTCTAATGGGCGATAAAGTCTCGGCCATTCGCGTAATGCAAGAGGCCGGCGTACCAACAGTGCCTGGCTCTAACGGCCCCATTGATGAAAACAAAGAACGCACCCTGAGCGTAGCCCGTGAAATTGGCTATCCCGTCATTATCAAAGCAGCTGCTGGCGGCGGGGGCCGAGGCATGCGCGTGGTCCATAACGAGGCCGCGCTACTGAAAGCTATTTATGTCACCCAAACTGAAGCTAAGAGCTTTTTTGGCAGCGGCGTTGTTTACTTGGAAAAATTCCTTGAAGATCCGCGCCATGTTGAGATTCAACTTATTGGTGACGGCCATGGTAATGCGGTACACCTAGGGGACAGGGACTGCTCGCTGCAGCGCCGTCACCAAAAGGTAATTGAAGAAGCTCCGGCACCGGGTATACCTGACAAGGTGCGCGCAGAAGTTCTCGCGACCTGCATAAAAGCCTGCGAGGACATGAACTATCGCGGCGCCGGTACTTTGGAATTTCTTTATCAGGATGAGCGCTTCTACTTTATCGAAATGAATACGCGAGTGCAGGTTGAACACCCTGTTTCTGAATTAGTCACTGGTATCGATATCGTTCAAGAACAGCTGAGGATTGCTAGCGGTCTGCCGCTTTCAGTTAAGCAGGAAGATATTAAAATTACCGGACATGCGTTTGAATGTCGTATCAATGCCGAGGACCCGGTAAATTTTCTGCCAAGCCCCGGCAAGATCAATCATTTTCATGCGCCAGGCGGCCCAGGTGTTCGAGTGGACTCTCATTTGTATAGTGGTTACACGGTCCCGCCCTTCTATGACTCACTTATTGCCAAGCTAATCACCTATGGTGACAGCAGAGAGCAGGCCCTGATGCGAATGCAAATTGCATTAGATGAGATACTCATTGATGGCATTAAAAGCAACATTCCATTGCATAGAAATTTGGTCAGAGACTCTGGATTCAAAGAAGGTGGTGTGAATATTCATTACTTAGAGAAGAAGCTAAAGATCTAAACTCTATAAGCGCGGCAAACGTTTTTGCCGCGCTTATATTGCCAATATTATTCATAAGCCAGCGACGCTCTGATCCCGTGACTGAAGACGTTCAATTTTTGGCCATTAGCCATATCGCAATTGCCAATGACCGCTTCCAGCTGCTGCTATTGACTACAACTTTTAACTACGCTTTCAACGACAGCCCCCAATCCAACAATAAATTTAGCTCAAGCACTTGAGATAAATCCACGAGTCCATAAAACAATGTCATGGCAGCAAATCAAAGTAAATACTACGCCCGAGCACAGCGATGCTATCGAGACCTCGCTGTTAAATTTTGGCGCCGTATCCATTTCTTTCCTTGATGCCGAAGACCAAGCCGTTTTTCAACTGGAACCCGGCGGGACTATTCTTTGGGAAGCAACTGTTGTTGTTGCTCTTTTTGAAAAAACAACTGATCTGGCGGCTTGCGTTCAGTTCCTTTCAAACGATGAAAAGGTAACAAACCAACAGTCATTGCTGATCGAAAAAATTGAAGACCAAGATTGGGAGCGAGCGTGGATGGATGATTTTAATGCTATGCAGTTTGGGTCCAAGCTTTGGATTTGTCCGAGCTGGCAGACCCCACCTGAACCCGACGCCGTAAACATAATGCTCGACCCGGGCATGGCTTTCGGCAGCGGCACACATGCCACTACATCTTTATGTCTCCAATGGCTTGAGCAGGCTGACCTTAACAATGCAATTGTGATTGACTACGGCTGCGGCTCAGGAGTGCTTGCCATCGCATCAATCTTACTTGGCGCAAAGCAGGCCCTCGGTGTTGATAACGACCCTCAGGCTGTTCTCGCCACAGTGGATAATAGTGCTCGTAATAATCTCGACAACTCTGTGATTAGCGCTTATCTGCCAGATCAATTACCCTCGACTCAAGCTGACGTGCTTATGGCAAACATTCTCTGCGCTCCTCTTCTTGAGCTTTCCAGTCTTCTCGCCAGCCTGGTGAAATGCAGCGGCAGTATCGTCCTATCTGGGATTCTTGAGGACCAAGCAGACCAAATTATTGAGCAATATTCACAATGGTTTGATCTTGCGCCCCCTGCAATCGAAGACGGATGGGTACGCATTGATGGATTACGCAATACAATTACTCCACCTAGTTAGCTATCCGCATCACAATCCCCTAAACTCTCAAAGTAGATCTATTTCTCTCACTTAGCGGCACTACTTTAAGTAAAATGCGCAATGGCTTTTCACGTCACACAGTGTCCCAGCTGCGAATCCACATTTAATACCAACGCCCAAGTGCTAGAAGCTGCATCGGGGCGGGTGCGCTGCGGTTCCTGTCTTTGCGTATTTGATGCCTTGGATAATTTTGTCCAAACCGACAATGTTGCCGAACAAGAATCCGTTTTTGTGGGAAGTCATCCAGAGGATTACTTCAACCCTTCCGCCTTTTTAACCCGCAGCTCATTGCAAGAAAGTTCTAGCAATCCACCCTCTCCAATCAAGCCAACGTTTGCAGATCGATCCGCATTGTTTGGCAACATTACCAAGCCCAAACCGACTCTGGAAATCAAGCCCGAGTTCAATACAGCCCTCCTCGCACAAAAACCTAACACACAACCAAACCCAAAGCCTGACGTTAAACTCGAAGAGGCAGAGGTAACGCTAAGACGAGAAAAAGACGCAGACGCATCGGAACAGATAGATGCAGAAATAGTTGCAAATATAGATACAGCAATCGAAGTAAACATAGAAAACTACCTAACCACAGATACCGATAATTCGGCGCCAGACAGCGACGTCCAACTCAATTCTCTGGGGTATCGAGACCCAAATTTTCATTTAGAAAATAGCGACCAAAACCCTGAAGATGCCACACTTTTTGTGTCGTTTTCGATGCAGCCAGGCAATGAGATAGCATCAGCGGCAGCTGAAATAAGCGAAGACCATTACCCCCAACAAGGGCCAGACACCAACCAGTCCCGCCCAGAGCCAGCACTAACACCTTCAAGCGCGAACCGAACGGATGAAGATCATACTGGTAATAAAGAGGGTGGGGGCACTTTAGTCCCAACCGCAGAATTCATATTTGAGCTGCCGGGCCAGCTCAGTGCCGAAGAACTTAGCCCCGATATAAGCAAAAATGAAGATATCGAACTAGGAGATGAAGAGCTAACAGAGACCCAGCTAAAAGAGTCACGAAGCAATGTTACCGGTGCCTCTGATGCAACACAAAACGAATCCTGGGATTCAACTCAAGAGCTGCTCCGAATTCATGAAGAAGCTCTTAGGGACAGTGCGGAATTAAGTGTCAACGAAGAAATAAACGAATTAGTCACCGAAGTTATTACCGAGCTCTCATCAGAACTAAAAACAGAGATCCATGCAGATGTAGATGTAGATGTAGATAATAGCAACCAAACTGACGCCCTGCAGCTGGACACCGATGCAAACGTGGTGACAGACCAGACTCGGAAACATAGAGAAGCGGATTTTCTTGCAGCGATTGAGTCAAGTTTTGAACGGGAGCTTGAGCCCTTAGAATCAGAATTTTTGATCGAAGAGTTACCCCTAGGTGACGACAAGCTGAAGGAAGTTGAAGTCGAAGTCGAAGTCGAAGTCGAAGTCGAAGTCGAAGTCGAAGTCGAA
>Ga0302131_1000206_pt1 | contig 35730 bp, 31 predicted proteins | sample CB9_20m_MG_FD_203105 | JGI IMG/M metagenome (GOLD analysis project Ga0302131, IMG submission 203105) | Marine microbial communities from Western Arctic Ocean, Canada - CB9_20m | ecosystem: Environmental > Aquatic > Marine > Oceanic | place: Canada: Western Arctic Ocean | collected 2017-09-19
AGAATTTGCTGCTGGCGCTAAGGAGGTGCATGGTCTTGATATGGAGGCCCCACCACCACCGATGCCTACTCTAATCTACGACAGCAAAAGTTAACCTAAATCAATAACCTGAACTAATGGTTGTTAAATCAGCCAATAGCCATACTACCAGCCACAGTAACTGGTCGTATGGCAAATTTATAGATACCACACAGCCAACCTAACCTCACACCCAGCCCCCGTTGCACCCTTAGCGGAATGGAGAGTGTTTTGTCATTGGGCGACACTATAAATGAGCCCTGCCCTATTCAAGCAAGTTTGCTCTGACAGTGCCCCGGTGGCTGTAATATCATCACATTACGCCACCACGCTGCCCGCGCGCAACTCCATAATCTTAGCGGCATCCAATCCAAATTCCAGCAAAACTTCATCTGTATGCTCACCCGGTTTCGCCGCAGGTCTGGAAATTTCAGCCGTTGTTCGGCTGAAGCGCGGGGCAGGTGAGGGTTGCATGATACCATTCACATCCGTGAAGGTGCCCCGATGAACATTGTGCGGGTGTTTAATGGCCTCTTCCATGGAAAGTACTGGCGCGAAGCAGGCATCTGTCCCTTCCAGAAGGTCACACCAATGCTGCCGCGTCTTGGTGCTAAACACGTCAGCTAAACGTTGCTTTGCAGCAGGCCATTTTGCCTTGTCCCATTGCCCACAAAAATCGGTCAGATCGAGATCCATCCGCTGCAGTAATTCCTCGAAGAACTTGGGTTCCATTGCTGCAACCGAAACATATTTACCATCCGATGTTTCATAAACACCGTAGAAGTGCGCACCGCCGTCGTTCATGTTGGCTTCGCGCCGATTATCCCATCGCCCGCGGCCCATCAGTTCATACATCATGGTCATCAGGATCGCAGATCCATCAACCATTGCAGCATCAACAACCTGGCCTTCACCGGACGTACGGGCTGCAAGAAGCGCAGCACAAATCCCCATAGCCAGCATCATTCCACCACCACCAAAATCAGCCACTAGGTTTAAGGGAGCTACCGGCCGTTCCTCCCGCCTTCCAACATGGGCCAGCACACCGGACAATGCCAGATAGTTGATGTCATGTCCCGCAGCCATTGCGTAGGGTCCATCCTGACCCCAGCCGGTCATGCGTCCATACACAAAAGAAGGATTGCGTTTGAGGCAGGTTTCCGGGGCCAAACCCAGCCGTTCCATGACACCAGGGCGGAAACCTTCAATCATCGCATCACATTCACTGATCATGTCCAGCAATACCGCTATTCCATCAGGTTTTTTTAGATCAATAGCCATCGAACGGCGTCCGCGTGCCAGCGTGCCTTGTGTCATAACCGCGACCGGCTCGACTGGTTCCACGCCGACCAAAGACGGCCGATGTATTGTGATTATATCAGCGCCCAGATCACTCAGAAGCATAGCACAGAACGGCGCCGGGCCGATGCCTGCGAGCTCAATTATTTTTATACCTGAAAGCGGCCCCATAAAGTCGTCAACTCCTTTGTTATTCCCTGGCTGTCGCCCGTTGCACCCAGCAGAACGCAGACAAGTCCATGCGCTGATCAAGTCTAACTAGACTGAGCCACTTATTCAACATCTTCACACCATTTTGATGTTGCAATTTTTTGGTTGGTGTAAATGTCTGTCTGATAAGCGGGATAGCTAGGCGAATGCCTGTGTCCTGCACTGCTGTAGATGCCCGCTGGATTGTTTCACGAAGACTATCAACTACACCACCAGCACCACCCTCGGGTTCGGTATTGACGAAAGTCTTCCCATTAAATTGCTTTGATTAATTGATCCGCTCCCCCCTGATTTGCGGAAAAGGGTGTGCTAAGTTGCAAGCCTATAATAGCAGTAAGTAGCGCGGCTCTTGCATCACAAAAAAATTACCGCATAATGTAATCAACCAGATGAGCTAAATTCTCTCCTAGCTTAGATAACCTTTGGTGCCAAAATTCTAAAGACGGACAGTATTTTGATAAAAACATGGCCCTGATGGGTATTAAAGGAGTGTATCATGTTGAGCATACTCAAGTAGAAAAATTCCTCTCAGATGGATTTTAAAATTAGATGCATGCTGAAGAAGAATGAAATTCTTGACCCATTGCAGCCGCAATATGCCAAATGTTAACTGTGTCGGCCCAGCCTGGGATGGGCAATAATATTGTTTTGGAATTCGTTGAGCATTACTCCAACAGGTATAAGCAGGCATAACCGAATGGCCATCAGCAAACTTTTACCCCGCCAAGACAAAGCACAGCTTGGCATTGCGATGATGATGTTGGCCTACCTGTTTTTCAGCTTGATTGATGTTTCGGTCAAGTGGATGATGATGCTAGGAGTGCCGGTCATGCAGCTAGCCTTTATGCGCTATTTTGGGCATTTTTCTATCGCAGTTGCCCGATCAATAAAAGATGGTAGTGCGGATTTTTACGTGGCGAGACCTTATATTAGCTTAGTGCTTCTGCGTTCGTTTCTAGTGGTACTCGCGACCACTTTGAACTTTTACGCTTTGAATTTTTTGTCTCTTACGGTGAAGGGATCAATCATGTTCTCATCGCCCATTGTGGTATGTGCTCTGTCAGGCCCACTTTTGGGTGAACGTGTTGGCCGCTGGCGCTGGTTTGCCATTTTAATGGGTTTTTGTGGCGTTTTGTTGGTGATGCGCCCATTTGGGGCAGAGTTCCATTGGGCTACATTGCTGATCATGCACAATGCTATTGCCTTTGGGGTGTTCTCGATCATCACCCGGAAGCTGTCGGGTGATGTTCCTGCGAAGACGATGCAGCTATACCTTGGCGGCTTGGGCACAGTCACGCTTTTGCCGCTGGGGATTTGGACATGGCAGAATCCTGAAACGTTTCTTGGGTGGGCGATAATGCTATCTTTAGGGTTTTGGGCTTGGCTTGGTCATGAAGCCTTTGCCCACGCGCACCGCTTTGCAGCAGCGCATGTGCTGATGCCCTTCACATATTCGGGCTTGATTTACCTAGCAATTTTGGGTTTCCTGGTTTTTGGCTCTTCACCAGATTCGATGACACTACTGGGGGCTTTCATCATTGTGATATCTGGATTGATCATCTGGTGGCGCGAGAATTTGCGAAACGATTAATTTAGAAGTTATAATTCAGGCCAATAACGGTAGATGCAGAACTCTTACGGTCAACAATTGGGCTGTCGACTTGATGCACATCACTACCGCGTCACCCAGAAATGGGGCAACAAACCACGCCAAATTACCCATATCCAACTGTAAAATAGACAAATAGCTGATTTAAATGGAAGTCTGTCTAAAACTCGATAATATCAAGCGGGAAAATAAGCCTTATGCTGAGGTCTCTATTTATAAATTTTCCCGATAATACCAGGAAAAAAGATGAGTTTTTTGTAGTTCAGCGGTCTTGGGGTTGGACAACACCGCCAATAATTCCAAATTCCTTCAAAATCTCATCAGTGTGTTCACCCAAAAGTGGTGGCAGTCTATATATTGCGCCGGGAGTGGCGGAAAATTGCAACGGTGGTGCGGGAAATCGCATCCAGCCTTCTGTTGAATGATAATGCATTTCCCAGAACCCAGTGGCATGTAGGTGCGGGTCTTCTAGCAACTCTTCAAGGTCGTTAACTATTGCATATGGGATATCGGAACCTTCAAGAAGCGTTAACCATTCTGCAGTGCTGCGCGCCTTGATAAGGTGCCTGACTTCGGCCCAGACAATATCCAGATTGTCTTGACGGCCTTTTTGTGAATAAAAAGTCGGATCAACCTGGAGGTCGTTACGGCCAATTAGAGCGAAAAATTTCGTCCAATTTGCATCAGTATAGGGTAAAAAGCATATATAACCATCGGACGTTTGAAAAGGTCGCCTCAGCGCTTCCCTAACAGGTTTATATCCCATCGCGCCTTCAGAAGGTTCAAAAATTTGCCCTCCCATATGCTCAGCCATATTAAAGGCTACCATCGTTTCGAACATCGGCACTACGACTTTTTGACCTTTTCCAGTTCTTTCACGATGGAAAAGCGCCAATGCGATCGCATACGCCGCATGCACTGCGCTGATCTTATCAGCAATAATAGATGGCACATAACGCGGTTCGCCCCCGACGACGGTTTGCAGCATGGCAAGACCAGACAGTGCCTGTATAATATCATCGTAGGCAGCCTTGCCAGCATAGGGCCCATCGTCTGAAAACCCAGTTAGGTGGCAATAAACAAGTTTAGGGTTAAGCTTACGCATGTCCTCGTAATTGATTCCAAGGCGCCTTGCAGAATCTGTTCGAATTGAATGCAATATTACATCTGAATTTAATACCATTTGGCGCAAAACATCGCGATCCGTCTTTGCCTTAAGGTCGAGGACTACGCTACGCTTATTTCGATTATTGGCGAGATACAGTGCGCCCATGCCCTCGGACCTGCGCGGACCAATCGAGCGGGTGATATCCCCTTCGGGAGCTTCAATCTTGATAACGTCTGCACCCATGTCCCCCAGATATTGACCAGTCATCGGCCCAAGCACAACTGTCGATAAGTCCAAAATACGCAATCCGGCTAATGGGCCGTTGTTTTCCAATAAAACTACCTTTCATAGTTTGGAATCTCAATTAGAGGCAAACGCCGACTAGGATAACGAATGCTTAACGTTGACCATAGCCAGGATAAGTGCAGTCATTTCATTTGCGGTCTCCTCTATTGTCATCTGGCCCGAAGACCTAAACCAAACGTAGGCCCAACTGACCATGCCACCGATCGAAAGTGCCGCTAGATGCGGATTGATGACACGAAATTCACCAATGGCAACGCCTTCAGTAATCAGTGCAGTCAGCTCTCGGTCAAAGGTTCTACGCATAGTGTTGATCTTGTTCAAATCGGTAGTCGTTAATCCCTTTTCTTCACGTGTAAATATTGCGATATACATCTGGTTTTCTAGAACAGCTGTCACAAAACGCTTGCCCAATAATTCCAGCCGGTCGGTGGGAGACGCGTCCAACTCTTTGACACTTTCTATTGCGTCCAAAGAAGCCGAAATACCCCGGGCACAAATATCTGCCAAAAGATCAGCTTTGGAGTTAAAGTGAGAATAGATGAACGGCTTAGTCACGCCTAACCGCTCCGCGACAGCCTCTAGAGTTGTCTTGTCATAACCCTTTTCATAGAATAGCTCGACCGTAGCGGCTATTATGCGAGTGCGTTTCAGCGCGGCAACTTCTTCACGTATGGCCATAGGCTTTTGCTGTAATGTCATTAATAATATTTACTTCCATGTATGATTTCATACCGGCTAACATCAAACTTTCTTAGGCTCCACTAATTTTAAAATAAAATTAAACTTTTATTTTAAAGTTTTTTATCAGACCTGGCATCATATTCTTCGCGATCAATTGTTTCATCACTTCAACGCTACCACCACCGATTCGCCCTAGTCGAGCATCTACAAAGGCACGCGCGATCGGGTATTCTAAAAGATATCCCCAGCCACCAAACAACTGCAGACACTGGTCCATTACCTTGAACTGCAGTTCAGTTGCAACTAGCTTCGCCATGGCTGCATCGACAGAATCAAGATCGCCAGTTAAATGCAATTCGATGCAACGGTCAACGAATACCCTTTGCGCAGTAAGTTCAGACCGCATCTCGGCCAACTTGAACTGCGTGTTTTGGAAATCAGCCAATGTTTGACCGAACATCTTCCGTTCCTGAACATAAACCAAAGTCCATTCCACAGCCGCTTCTGCAGAGGCTACTGCACGTATTGCCTGCACCAGCCGTTCCTGCGCCAATTCAGTCATCAGCAAGTAAAATCCCTTGCCTTCATCGCCCAACAAATTACCAACTGGGACGCGCAAATCCGAAAAAAACAACTCGGCGGTATCTTGCCCTTTACAGCCAATTTTTTCAAGCATTCGTCCACGCTGAAAGCCAGGTCTATCTGTTTCAACTAATATCAGGCTGACACCCTTGGCTCCCTTCGATGGATCTGTTTTACAGGCCAGAACGACCAAATCCGCATTATGGCCAGCAGTGATAAAGGTTTTTTGGCCATTGATAACATATTCGTCCCCATCACGGATTGCAGTCGTCTTTATATTTTGAACGTCACTACCGCCCGAAGGTTCAGTCATGCCCAACGCGGTTATAACTTGACCTGCAGCCATCTTTGGAAGCCACTCATGCTTCTGTTCTTCGGTGCCATAGCGAACAAGATAAGGCGAAATAATCTCGGAATGTAGATAGAATGTCGGACCGGTTGCCCCAACACGCGCCATTTCCTCGATCATGATGGCGGAGTGCAAAAAATCACCGCCCATGCCACCATATTCCTCCGGCACGGCAGAACACAAGAACCCTGCTTCACCTGCCTTTTGCCAAACGTCGCGCGGGACGATGCCCTCAGCTTCCCAATCACCATGATGCGGCGTAATTTCATCGGCAATAAACCGTTTCGCAGAATTACGAAAAATCTCATGGAAATCGGTAAAAATGGTACGTGGAATCATATCAATCTATCCTCTCTAGTATCTATAACGGGTTTGGCGGCTCATTGGACTACCAAACCCGAACCAAACGCAGTAGCTTTGAGTTTAGTTTTTGGTTCTGGAGCCGCAGGCTCAGACTAACTCGAACCAGAAATCAAGAATGTCGCCAGTTCGCTGTTCGGCAAACTGCGTCATCACCTTAGCTCCCACAGCTAGCTTTTTGGCTGCCTTTGCAGGATTACTCAAGTCGAGACCCCGAATAAAGCCTCCAACTGCCGTATCTGCACCCTCAAGCTGAATAAACCCAAAAGCATACGGTGGAGGCGGTAAACCGTTGAAAGCTTCGTATACAATGGTGAAGGTTTCTATATGCCCGGCAGGCCCAACTTCCACCCATTCAGTTGTAGGCACCAACGTCTGATCCGAAAACGCGCGCGGCGGCACCAGAACCCTGCCTGTCTTTGCGTCGCGGCGGCCATATAACTTTTTATTGTCGCGCAACTGCGTGTAAAACCAACTCGCGGTCTCGCCTAGTGCGTGAGTGTAGGTAATATTCCAAGTTTCCTGGCGTTTAAGCAATTCCATTTGTGTTTGTCCTTTCATATTCATGCCTCGACAACTACCGTGCCGAAAAATTGGTGGTCTCCACCGTTACCAGTTGCGATACCGCGCTTGGCGCCCTTGACCTGATGACCACCGGCCTTGCCCCAAACCTGCAAAGCAACCTCCGCCACTCGAATCATTGCTGTCACAGCTATAGCGTTAGTGCACAGTGTGCCGCCCGAAGGATTGACAGGGATTTCTCCACCAATACTGAATCGGCCCTCATTGACCATTGGCACCGATTGGCCAACATTCGCCAAACCAGCCGCCTCAATTGAATGAAATTCGGTATTACTGAATGGCGCATACAACTCGGCAACATCGATCTGTTTCTGCGGATCAGTTATCCCAGCCATCTTATAGGAACGCCAACATGCCTTACCCAAGGCATAGGCGTCGGCGTGGTCCGCAGTCTGGCCTGTGCCCATCCTATCGCCCTGATAGTAGGTTTCGGTGCAATGGCCGACCCCTGTAATCCAAACTACATCAAGCTTATTTTGCTTGATAAACTTTTCGGATGCCAGCACCATCGCTCCACCGCCTGAAGATTGGGGACAACAATCCATCAGCTTTATAGGCCAGGAGATCATCCGCGACGCCATCACATCGTCAACCGTGACCTCAGTCCGGAGATGAGCGTTCGGATTCAACGCAGCATGCTTGCGATTCTTAACCACGACACGGGCCATATCCTCTTCTGTCATACCGTATTTGTGTTGGTATCGAATTCCCGACATTGCTAACATGGTGATCGTACCGTGTGGCAGCTGGCGTTCATAGGTAGGGTCCCAAATCTTATTCAGTACCGTCTGGCTGTCACCACATTCTCCGACCTTGTCCGCACCTGCAGTCAACACAACATCGCAAGCACCAGAAGCAACGTGATAATAGGCCGCCGCAACTGATGATATTCCGGTAGCACCGCCAGTATTGATCCGCAGAAACGGCTTGTTTCGGCCTCCCACAGCATCAACACCTAGGGTTTCGGCGTTTCCAATTCCAACCATAGCGTCCGGTGACAGCGAATACACGGTGCCGTCGATTGCATCAAAGTCGAGGTCAGCTTGCCTCATTGCGCCAATCACAGCCTCGCGTACAAGATCGGGATAGCTGGCATCATCGCGCCGCCGCGTGAACGGGGACTGGCCGATGCCTATAATTCCTACGCGGGGAGCAGTCATGCCGCGGCTCCTTTCGGTTGATCGCCCAAGATCAGGACGGATTGATACATCATCGCGAATCCGCTGGCGGCATGAGCTAACGCATTTTTTGCACCTTTAACTTGATGCGCACCTGCGGTGCCGCGCACCTGATTGGCAGCTTCGGCAATACGGATCAAACCGGTGCAGAAAACTGGGTTAAAACTTGCAACGCCACCGGACGGGTTTACCGCTAAAGCGCTATGTTTTGTGAAAATTCCAGTAGCAACATCACTTTCCCAGTCGGCACGTGCCGACAGGCCTAGAACTTCTGAAACTAGAAGTTGCTGATACGGACTGGCGTCAGTCAATTCAACGACGTCTAGTGTTTCAAGGGGATTGGTGATTCCTGCGTCGGCATATGCCCGGTCACGTGCGGCCTCGAGGGCTTCAGCCTGATTTAGATCGCGGTCGCCCAGATAACCACTTTCAGTCGCCCATCCCATTCCATTTACCCAAGCAATATTTGTCAGGCCTTTGGCGGCTACATAATTCTCGGATGCAATCACCAGTGCAACCGCTCCGGTCGCAGGAGCTGAAACCATACCGTCTCGGAGAGGCCACGGCAAAGCGCCGGCCTCTGCCGTTTGCGCTGCAGCAGCTGGATAGGCGTGCGAGCCATTATTAAGGTTCAATTCAGCAATCCGAGTAGCCAAATCATGTACACCCGGAGTGGCAGATGCGATCGAATTTGCTTGCAGAGCTGCACCAGCCAGTTCGTCAAGTGGGAGTTTTCGATGGAAATATGGGTCGGCGCCCAATCGTTGCGTCTCGGCCATCGACGAAGCTTCGGTTGGGCTCCAAGATACAACCAAATGCGTTTCATAAAGACCAGAGGCTATTCGCAGCGTCGCCATAACAAAGGCGTGTTCGCCGGCCGAAGGCGTTGATAAAATATCACGATCAACTCCCCCAACTGAGCCCGAAGCCATCATGACGGAAATCGCACGCCCATCGAACTGGTCATTTGAGCCGACGACGATACCATCAATGGCTTCAATACTCATTCCAGCGTCAATTAAGGCAGCCTGTGTTACATCGTACAGTAATTCCTCAAGCGACCTAGGGTCATCGGGCGGCGGCGCTGCAATCGCGGTCCCGATTACGGCAGTTTTTCGGTTCAATCCCATCAAATTTGTCCTATATTAACGAAAAGTTTTAAATGGCTTCCACCACATTCATCGTAGTGATTTCGTGAGAACCAACCTTTTGAATGACCCGATTCAAGTTGTGTAGTATCAAAACCGACGCAAGCTGGTCCTGTCTGGCTCCATGCCGGAAAGAGTGCCTGAAACTTGCCTCTGGCTCCAAACAGTATCCTCGCACCATTATCCCTCATAGCACTGCAATAGGGGTCAAGGGACTGCCAGTTCCACCTTTGATGGGTAGCGGAGCAGCCATGAACAAGAATGCCGTGGCACCCGCTTCAGCCAAAGGCTTCAAAACCAGCCCTTCCAGCAATGGGATGCCAAAGTCGCGGATCAACCGCTGATGTACAGGAAACATCGCGCCTTGAGGGAAGGGTAAAACTTCTACTGCGTAGTTATCTGCGCCAACCATCGCGACACCCGCCTCAGCCAAAACCAGTGCGGCGTCTAGATTAATACCAGGCTCAGCGTTGAAATTGGGCTCAGTTAAACCTTGCCGTTCCTGCCAACCAGTACGCAACAACACCACATCGCCAGGACGCAGGTCCGTCCCTGTAAGGTCAATAGCTGCGCGCAGCATCTCGGCATCTATTGGCGTCCCGTCCTCAAGCATCGCTCCATGAAGGGCCACAAAATCCAACAACACTCCACGCGATACAATAGGCCCCATTGCATCCACACCCAGCTTATCTGCGCCTTTACTTCGGATCCCATTTCCGGGAAAATCGTTGTAAAGTGTGTCATCGTACCAGCAATGACATAGTGCGTCGATATGGGTGCCTGTATGCAACGGCATCACAACCGTATCCTCTGCAAACTGCCAGCCACCCGGTTTTTGTCCACCGGCCGCGTAATCGCCACCATCCCGGTTCATAAAGTGCATCAGGCCAGGACGATGTGATGGCACTGGCATGGCTTTAGAAATTTGCTGTGCCAGGCTGAACACCTCACCAGTTCGCACCAGACCAGTCGCGTGGCGCACTTGGCCTGGTCCAATCAGATTAAGCGCACCGCGCTCGTCCGCTCCGCCCCACTTACCCCATGAATCTTTCATAGTATGCTCCCTTCCCCACCAGCTAAGTTCAAAGCTGAAGCCATTTCCTTAACCGCCTTACGCTGAAGTTTTCCAGTCGCAGTTACCGGAAGTCGCTCTACAATCTCGATATGGTCGGGCAGTTTGTATTTTGACAGGAGAACTAGACAATGGGCCCGCAGTTTGTCCGCATTAATTGTCTCATCTCGGCTCGTTACATAAGCCACAATCGCCTCGCCTAGCAGCGAATTAGAAACGCCCACGACGGCAGCAGCTGAAATGCCACTACACCGAAGCAGCACATCCTCAACCTCAGCGGGCGAGACGTTTATACCGGCCCGCTTAATCATCTCGGATGCCCTACCTATAAATACGAAGGCGCCATCCACATCGAGATAGCCAAGATCTTCGGTACAGTAGTAACCGTCTACGGTGAAGGCGCTTTTGTTCTCGGTAGAGGTTTTACCGAAGTATCCAGGCGAAATTCGTCCACGCACCTCCGTGAGGCCAATTTCCCCGCAAACTAACAACGAACCCGTCTTTTGATCACGAAACCTTAGCTCCTGCCCTGGCAAAGGCGTACCTTGGCACTCAGCACGTCGATCAAGTGACATTTGATGGGAGGTGACCGCACAATTACCGTAGGTCTCGGTTGAGCCGTATACATTACATAATTCCTGCACACCTAACTTTTCCACAGCTCGCCGAAAATCCTGTGGGCTTCCAATCGTAAGCCCCGTGCGAAGGCTTTCAACCCTTCGGATACTGAAATCAGGCTGTTGGATCAGCGCCGCCGTGATCGAGGGCAGGGTATAAATGGCTGTACAGCTATGATGTTCGATCAGCATAAGTGCCCGTGCTGCATCAAAGCGCCGTGGAACAACCAAAGTGGCAGCGTGGGTCATCGCGGCCGGTAACGCGTTCGCGCCACCAAAAGCCCAAAACAGTGGGACGGGCACAAAGACACGGTCGCCGTGGCGCAGGCCTTGGCGTGTGCCAATATGATAACCATTTTCTATCAGATCACAATGAATTAACCGTACACCTTTAGGCTTACTGGTTGAACCTGAAGTATAAAGTATCATTGCGTCATCATGGGGTGCAGCCGCACTCATCAGCTGATCAGCTCCATCGTTCAGCAAGCCGTTTAAAGTTCGATTCTCTTTAGTTTGCGCATCACCAATTGCGATTATACGGGATGCAGAGTCGTTCATGATAACAGAAAAGTCAGATGTAAAGTCACGACCATTAAAATCGCGTGTGGCAAATATTATCTTGCAATCGGAGTCAGCCACCAAAAAAGAAAGCTCATCCAATGTTGCCCATGTACTGAAAAGAACAGCAGTTGCTCCTACCATTCCCACACCAAAAAGCACGGTCAACCAATCTATACCATTTTCTGCGATCAGCCCGACTCTGTCGCCCGACCGAATACCAGCAATTGATAATCCGAGAGCCAACTTTTTGCTACGAGTATTAAGTTCAGAAAATGTGATCTCACCAAATTCATCAATAACTGCTCTCTTGGTCCCATGATCAAGGGCAAGTGCCGCGAGTAGGTCCGGCAGGGTCTTTGCCTTGGGCATATCTGGAACCAAAGCTTCAGATGTCTTTGCATAAGAGACTAGCCTAGAAACCATTTAGCCTGATATCCTGTAAATATACCATATGAGGGAAAACTTACCAGTCAGTATAACTTATATCGTATAGGTATGCAATATGTGTTTCAAGTTAAATGCGCCTTCCCCAAGTAATTTATCGTTTTAATGCCTGTGAAGGCAGATAATGAGTTATATTTTAACATGTTAATGGACTGAAGGAAGCGGATTATGGGTCATCCAGAGGGTGCGAGGGAAACATGTGGGGGGCGGTTGGGTTTTGACCGCCGAGTACGGTTAGAATTTTGTGGCTCTAAGATCATTTCGGACGTTGGATTGCTGTTATTTCGGGAGCTGGGTGAGGTGCTCGGCCTGCACGACATTGCGGGTGGTTTGTTGAGAGACCCACGGACAGGTCACAATCGACTTCACACACTGGTCGGGCTGCTGCGGCAGTCGGTTTTCGGGTCACTGGCGAGATATGTGCAGCATGAACTTAAGCGGTTTTTCCGAGAGGATTTCGCCGTCGCCATCCCGAAACAAAATGCTCCGTGAGGGGATCTCGTTTGTAGGGACTTAGACGACTCTTTCTCATGCTTCCCATCATAACCTCTTATTAGGTTATCTGGGTCAGCCCCAAATAGAATTTATCACGCGACGGCGTTCGATGTTGCATGCGCCACTCAAGTTGCCGTCATTAAAACAATAATCTTTTAGAAAATATTGTTACTCGTGTGCTGTGTTTTACACATAAACGCTTCCTTTTAGTTCAATCACAGCGGAAAACTATAATCACAAAATTTAATATGACCTAATTGACAAAGCTGAGCACTGCAGCAAAATTATTAGGACTCATTGTTCAGGCATAAGGCCCATTAAACGCTCAATCGATTCGAGATATTCCACCTGCATACGATACATCACGTCTCGAACCGTATTTTCGGAGGTCATGTTTCCAATGACCTGACCAGCAGGAAACGAATAAAGATCAGTTCGCCGAGCGCGAACCACACGGGCATGCGCTTCATTATAAAGAATGCCTTGTAGAGGCGGCAGCAGATAATCGGGTGCGTCGGGCGCCTCCCAGGCTTCAGACAATTTGCTTTTCAACATACGTACCGGCTTACCGGTCCGGGCGCGGCGACGCACTGCATCCTCAGTTCGGGCATTGAAAATTGCATCTTTTTCAAATGAGTCCAGTTCGCTTTCGTGCGTACCAAGCCATATTGTGCCGCACCACACACCTTGGGCCCCGAGGGCCATAGCCGCAGCCACCTGACTGCCGCGCGCGATCCCACCCGCGGCCAAAACTGGAATCTTGCCCCCAGTTGCATCGATCACCTGCGGCACCAGAACCAATGTTGAGATCTCACCAGTGTGCCCTCCAGCCTCAGTGCCCTGCGCTATTAAAAGCTCCACGCCAGCAGCGGCCTGACGTTCAGCATGAACCGGCTTACCACAGAGTGCGCCCAAAATCACTCCGCGCTCCCGGAGAAGTTTCACGATGTCGGGAGGTGGTGCGCCCAGAGCGCTCACCACCAACCTCACCTGATCGTGTTTAAGCGCAGTTTCGACTAACCTTCGCGCGCCGTCAGGGGTCATTGCGCCACGCCCGCTCATAATATCTTCATGAATGCGCCTGCGATCGCCCTCAGGTAATTCTGGTACACCGGCTTCGTCAAGAATCCGCTCCATAAAAGCGCTTTGCTCGGTCGGAATCAACTCGTGTAAATCGCGTTTTCCTGTCTCGGCCTCAGCTTTCGTGTCGTATTTTGTAGGAATTATCACGTCGACCCCATAGGGACGTCCTTCAGTATGAGCGTCAATCCAGCACAGCTCAGCTTCAAGTTGCTTAGGACTGAAAGTAGCTGCACCTAAAACTCCAAAGCCTCCAGCGCGGGTTACTTCGACCACTACGTCACGGCAATGGGAGAAGGCAAAAATCGGGACGTCACACCCCAGTCGTTCGGCAATTTCAGTGCGCATTCAGATTTCCTTTATTAAATTATCAGCATTCAGGAGCTAGTTCCATTCCATTAACGCATCTAGCACCTCTACCTGATCACCACTAATCCATAATGGATTGACCTCTAGTATTTCGAGATTGTCTCCCGCTGCTAAAGCTGCAGTACAGATTGCTTGCACAGCATCAATCACCGCATCGAGATCGGCGGCAGGCACGCCACGGGCCCCATCAAGCAAAGCGCCTGCTCGTAGTTCCCCCAGCATCACACGAATTTCTGCAGTATTCACTGGCAGCAGCCGTATGGTAAAATCCTTAAGAATTTCCACCCAGACACCTCCCATACCAAGAGCCAGCACCAATCCCCATTGAGGATCACGCCGGATTCCAACAAAAAGTTCAAGTCCTTGGCCGCGCATGGGCATCACCAATGCCCCATCGATCTGCGCCTTTGGGTGGCTCGTGGCCGCAGCTGCAATCACATCTCGATAGGCAGCCCGGGCAGCTACCGCACCATCGACGTTCAGTATAACGCCGCCAATATCGCTTTTGTGGGAGATGTTTGGCGAGGCAATTTTTATTACGAGCAGTCCCACACCGACGGCATCCGCGGCGGCCTCCTCGTTGCGCACCAGCGTCATCGGCACCGTTGGAACGCCATGCGCAGCCAGAAAGGTCAGGGTCTGATGCTCGGACCTCGGTAGGTTCGACCACGTAGTAGTCTTAGTCTTGGGTTTGACACCAGCATCAGCGGATCCGATCCTATAACGATTCGACCAAGCGATAACCCCAGAAAGTGCGGACAGGGCCCTATCAAGTCCACAAGCATGATAGGGCATATTACCCTCAGCGGCACGGTTTAGCGCCATCTCGTTAACATGGGTCTCGGTGTAACTTACCAGAATGCCTGGCACATCAATCGCTGCGAACCCGCGCGTTATTCCGTCATGCAATTCAGTAAGGCGCCCGCTAACCTCAGCCTCATTGGTGGGCAATCGATAAAACGGACAAAGTACTGCGGCAACGTCAGGCTGTGTGGCAAGCAGGCTCACAATAGCTTCGATCTGCGCAGGATCAACTCCTCCAGTGAGATCGAGCGGATTGTGCGGCGTTCCGTAGCCAGGAAGCAATTTTTTTAGATAATTTTTTGTTATTGATGACAATTCTGGCAAGACGATGCCAAATTCGTATGCTCGATCAGCTGCAATCTCACAGATTCCGCCAGAATTAGACAATATTGCCAGGCCACCCGGGCCGAGCGGGCCAGTCTTAGCTGCAATATCAGCGGTCACAATCAAATCCTCAACCGAGTCAACCCGGATCACACCATATTGTAGGCAGAGCCCATCAAAGACGGCATCGTCGCCAACCAACGCACCCGTATGGGCTTCAGCCGATCTAGCCGTTACCTCACTCTTGCCGACTTTCAAGACGATCAATGGCTTACCCATGGCTAACGCGCGCGCGGCGCAACGGCGAAACCGATCCGGTTCCCGGACAGTCTCAACGAAAATGGCAATGGCGCGAGTCTCAGGTTGCTCAAGTAAGTGGTTCATGAAATCGGTAATATCTAGATCAGCTTCATTGCCAGTGGCTATCACATGACTAAGGCCTATCCCCTTCTGTCCAGAAAATTGAGCCATAAACAACGCAACAGCGCCGCTTTGAGAGACGATTGCCACACCGTCACGACGTGCGGAAGGCGTAAATGGTGTTGCCCACGCCACAACCGATCCGGCATGATTAATGAAGCCCAAAGAGTTGGGGCCTAGAAGAGATATGCTCCGCTCACGTGCCCTCACCAAAATCGCATCCTGACGGGCGGCACCATCAGGACCAGTTTCGGCGAACCCTGAAGTGAGGATCATCGCCGCGTATGCACCGGCGTCAGCAAGTTCGTCAATCACGCTCTCAACGACGGTTTCCGGGACGAGAATGACGCCCATGTCGATTGTGCCAGGCAGATCAACGCAACTGGCAAATGCAGGTTGACCGTGGACCAAGCCGCCACGGTTATTGACGAGATAAATAGTGCCTTTATAGCCAGAATTTTTAAGGTTCTCGTAGATGGTACTCGACCACCGCGATCGGTCCGAAGCTCCAATGATTGCGATCGATGTCGGCGCCATCAAACGAGCGGCTTCGCGGGCACGGATCGAGTCTGTTCCAGCGTAAGTTCTCATGAGCGCAGTACCCGAGAGGGTTTGTCACGTGCAAGACCTCTACGATAGCGCACGGGATCAAGCTCAAGTCCATAGCGTAGACTATCTGGAAACTGGCGCTTCTGAAAAGCAAGGTCGGCGCCGATGGCTTGACGCATCGCCATCTGGCTTGGCAGTTTAATCGCTCCGCTTGCCGCTGCGGCAACATAAACAGACTGGTCGTCCATCATTCGGATATTGCTCCCACCAGTTACGTCAAAGAACCCGACGAAGTAAAGATGAGGCATGTCAGGATGCACAATCCGATTGTATAGATGCATATGCGTGCCGCGTATCGGATTTATCCCGTTTGGAAGAAACGGTAAATCGGTTTCGTAACCTGTCGCTGCGATGATAGCATCAACGTACTCAGAGCTTCCATCCGTAAAGTGCACTATTCGTCCATCTGCCCGGTCAAGACCGGGCTTAGCCGTAACCCGATTCCAGGCGATATGAGAGATCAATGTCGGATGGCTGATCGGATGTGTCCGCCCCTTAGGAGTACGAAAACCCCACTGCTCCATTCGGCCGTGAAACATCTGCACGATAAGAGTACGCATCCAAACCCGAAGTTTCCAAGGCAACCAGGGTTTTTCAATTTTTCCCAATATCCGAGAATTTGGCACTCCAAACATTAACCTCGGCATGATCAAAACTGGTGAGCGGGCCGCAAGAAAAGTCTGTTTAGTGACAGTGCAGATATCCGCAGCGATATCTACACCACTGTTACCAGGTCCTATTACAAGAACAGACCTCTCATGATAAGGTTTTGGGGTGCGGTATTGATGGGCGTGAATGTATTCTCCAGAAAAGCCTTCAACCTGCGGCGGATGCCTAGGAATGCTTTGGTGGCCACTTGCAACCACTACGCCATCAAATAATTCCACATTTCCATCGACAGACCTAATTTGGTAGCTGCCATCAACTTCTGGTTGGATTGCCTCGACTTTAGAATTGAAACGTATGTGCTCTCGCAAGCCATGTGCATCGGCATAGGAATTGAAATAGGCCTCCATCTCATCAGTGCCAGGATAGAGTTGGGTGCCGTCAGGAAACGGAAAATCTACATAACTGCTAACCCGTTGTTCCGAATTGATCCGCAGCGACTTGTAAGCTGGACTACGACCACTATCGTTCTCATAGACCCAAAGCCCGCCAATCCGTGAACCAATTTCGAACAGGGTAACCAAAACCCCCCGATCCTTGAGATGCCGCGCAGCAGCGAGCCCACCAGCACCGGCGCCAATTACTGCAAATTTCTGTGGGTTGCTCATAATAATGGTTATCCTTGAGGTAGGTTAGCGAGTAGTAAAGCCTAGTGGGTACTGACCAAATTGCTGAGTTAGTGATCTGGGATAGTGTTGAGTTTGGTTAATCACGCTTCATCACTGGCGTAACTTCCAGGTATCCCATTTCCAGAATTGGGTCAAATGCAGCATCTAGAGCCTCAAAGGCAGCTGTCAAACTAATGAGAACTCGCATCGGATTGCTAGCGCAGCCTAAATCTATGCGCTCAATAATTGACGCCACTCAGCGAGAGCAGCGGCACGGTTCAGCTTGAAATTGATGCGTGAATAGAGATGGCGTTCCTGGTTAAAATGGTTTTGGATTGAAGCGTGGATGGAGACGAATTTCTGCAAGGTTGCCGTTCGTCGAAATCTTAGCATCGCCCTCTCTCGTCGCCTGAACGGTAAATGAGAATTCTCAGCTCTGTTGTTTACCCAGCGACCTGTTTCTTGCCGATCAGCATTTCCTATGATCATCATCGCTGCGCGGTAGGAACGCAGTTTGTCCGTTACTATAATTTTAGGTTGGCCATTGCGCTTCATAGATTTTCTTATGAATTTCAACGCGGCTTTGCGATCTCGGCGCTTACTTAAATAACTTTCCAGAACTTCACCTTCGTGATCTACAGCACGCCAAAGGTAGTGCCGTTCACCGTTGATTTTCACAAAGACCTCATCAAAGTGCCACTGCCAATTAGAATGACTGCGTGCCTGGTTACGTCTTTTCCTAGCAATCTCTGATGCAAACATTGGCCCGAAGCGGTTCCACCAAAACCGGACCGTTTCATGGCTTACATCTACACCCCGTTCATGAAGAAGATCCTCTACATTACGAAGAGAAAGTGGAAATCGAACATACAGCATGACTGCAAGTCGAATGACTTCAGGGCTGGTTTTGAAGTAGCGGAATGGGGAGTGTTTTGTCATTCGAAGACGCTACAAATTAGCCCTGCCCGCTTCAAGCAAGTTTACTCTGACAGTGCCCATCCAGGTGCTATTGCCAGTTCGAATGTTGCCCTGCCCTATTCTTACGGATTTCTCGCGCAAACTTTGACCCAAAACGTTCAACCCAAAACCGAACTGTTTCGTGACAGATATCGATGCCACGTTCATGCAAGATGTCTTCCACCTGACGAAAACTCAATGGATAACGTATGTAATACATCACTGCCAATCGGATGATTTCAGGTGAAGTCTTGAAATATTTGGAGGGAGAACATGTTATCATTTACCAAAAATAGGGATCAACCGCGAAACCGTCAAGTTTGTCTGACAACACTTTAAACTCTGTCTAAAGCAACAAGACAGTTGACTTTGGCCCTGCAATTTATAAAGTTTAATTATTCAACAATTAACCTTTATTTTTTGGAGAACCCGACATATGATGCTTCTAACAACACAACCCCGTTCCACCAGTAATTCTGTGCTTCGCCGAAGCCGTATTTTTCTGACAATGTTATTCTCGACACAAGTTATGCTAGGTTTTGGCTCTGTAGCTAGTGCTAACGAGATACGTGTGGCTACTGGCCTCCCAGCGCCCCACGGAATTTCTACTGGATATGAAAGCTACAAGACTTATGTAGAGGAAAATTCTGAAAGCAAAATGAAAATTTTCCACCTATCGCTTTTGAAACTTAACGAGATTCCTGACGGGCTACGCGACGGAGTCATAAATATGGGCACCGTAGTATCACCTTACAAACCGGTAGAGTATTCGGAATTTAACCTTGTAGCGGATCTTTCCATGCTTTCTACTTCTGGAAATGCTGCGAAATATCCAGCGTCTGCTGTTACTGGTGCGATGATGGATTATGTTCATCACAACTGTCCGGACTGCGTAGCTCAGTTTGAGGGACAAAATCAAGTTTTTCTCGGTGCTAATGCTACTGAACCTTACACTTTGCTGTGCACATCTGTTCTTGATGGATTGGCTTCGTTCAAGGGAAAGAAATTTCGTTCTGGCGCGGCTAATTTTGGCCGGTGGGCTGAATCGGTTGGCGGTATAAAGGTCCAGATGCCGGGCAATGAAATCTATGACGCGATGTCTCAAGGTGTTGTGGATTGTGCAATGCTTTCGGCTTCTACGTTAATCGAGCAATCGTTGAGCGAGGTAACGAAGCAGATTATCTTCGGCGTCCCGGGTGGGGTCTTTTCTGGATTGGCAGACAATAACGTTAACAAGGATTACTGGCAAAGCCTCTCGCCAGACATGCGTGCAGTTCTTATGCGTGGAACGTCTTTACTTTCAGCCGCAATCGTAATGGCTCAGGCGGATATCGTGGAACGTGGCATGAAGGCGGGCGAAGAATCTGGTCTTCTTGTGACCCAAGCGGACGAAGAGACAATGGCTGCTTATAGCGATTTTGTGAATGGCGATGTCGCAGTAATTTCCCAGCAGTTCGAAGAAAAGTTTGGCTTAAACAATGTTGGGACCAAGATCGAGACTTTCAAAGATTTACTCGCAAAGTGGAAAAATCTGACCGATCCGATTGGATACGATCTTGCCGCTTTAGAGCAGCTATATTGGGATGAGGTTTTGTCTAAGGTTGATCTCACAGTGTATGGGTTGAATTGATTATTCCAAAACTCTAGGCGGGCCCGAAAGGGCCCGTCTATACTAATTAACTTACTTTGGGACGGCTTACCTATAGCCAATGAGGTTATGTGATGTATTTAGAAAAACTTCTTATGCCGATTAACGGTTTTTTCGCATGGCTCTCAGGTATTGCTGTAGCAGTAATGATGTTGCATGTCTGCATCGATGTATTTGCAAAGTTTGTCTTACAGTCGCCGATTCCTGCGACTATTACAGTAGTCACCTATTATTATATGCCCCTTCTAACTTTCCTGCCACTAGCATTTGTACAACAAAAACGAGGACATATTTCTGTAGAAGTTTTCACGAGTATGTTGTCTAAGCGAATTCAGCACCATCTTTATTTCTGGACAATACTGTTCTGCGTCGTAGTGTTGGCTTTACTTGCTCGAGTAACTTTTGGTGAAGCTGTAAATAAACTTGAGTTGGGAACGTTCCGTTTGGAACAAAATGTTAGGATCTTGACCTGGCCTGGTCAGTTCTTTCCAGCCATAGGATACGGGCTTCTTGCTCTTTTAATGATGCTTCAGTTCATTGGCTATCTGATGGGTAAGGCTCCTATAGAAAATGACAGCTTAACTGGCGAGATTGATCCATGAGCAATGGCGAAATAGGCCTTTTAGGTCTGGCAGTTTTACTATCATTAATAGCGTTACGTATCCCCATTGGCATTGCGTTGCTTGGTGTTTCATTTTCAGGAATATGGGCAACGATTGGGCTCAATCCAGCGCTAGGAATGCTGCGGGTTGTACCTTACTCATTTGCTACCAACTGGGAATTGAGTTCGGTACCAATGTTTTTGTTCATGGGCTTCCTATGTTATCATGCCGGGTTGACACGTGGATTGTTCGAAGCGGCGCAAGTCTGGCTTGCGCGACTGCCAGGCGGTCTTGCAATAGCTTCAGTCTTCGGCGCTGCGGGCTTTGCAGCAGTAACAGGGTCATCACTTGCTTGCGCCGCCGCCATGGGGCGCATGGCTGTACCTGAGATGATGAGAGCCCGATACAGCATGGCGTTAGCGACCGGTACTGTCGCCGCCGCCGGTACGATCGGCGCATTGATCCCGCCGTCTATCCTTTTTATTATCTATGGCGTGATAGCCCAGGAACCGATATCACAGCTTTTCTTGGGAGGAGCTGCAGTGGGCGTGCTGACAGCTATCGCTTATATTTTGACGATCCTTATTTGGACGGTGGTGCAGCCCGATGCTGCACCCATTGTCATACGAATTTACACTTTGCGTGAAAAATTCAACGCCTTGTGGGGAGTAATTCCTATATTCTTACTTGCTGGTTCTGTGTTTGGGGGGTTATTTGGAGGTATTTTCACGCCGACTGAAGCCGGTGCAGTTGGCTCTGGCATTGCAGTTTTAATAGCGTTTTTTAAACGTACACTTACATGGAATACTTTCAGGGACTCTATAACTGAAGCCTTTGTAACTTCTTCAGCTTTGTTTTTGATAGCAGTCGGAGCAAATCTACTTTCCCGATTTGTTGCTCTATCGGGCGCTGGAGATCTTTTATCTGACATTGTTCTCGGCGTTACGAACGATCCATTTATGCTTATGATACTTATCGTAATAGTCTATTTGGTTCTGGGTATGTTTCTAGATCCTATAGGTGCCATGCTGATTACTTTGCCTGTTTTGTTGCCAATTGCAGAGCAAGCTCAGTTCAACCTGATCTGGTTTGGTGTCATTGTCGCTAAGCTTCTTGAAATTGGGATGATAACACCGCCGGTGGGGTTAAATGTTTTCATCATTAAATCTGTGGTACCAAATTCAATCACTCTGACTACTATATTTAAAGGGGTACTGGTATTCTTAGTTGCTGATTTGGTTGTTGTTTTATTAATTATGTTATTTCCAGAAATTGTACTTTTCCTTCCTAATTTGATGCAATAGCACTAAAAAGGAGAGCATAATGAAAGTGTGGGCCGTTACTAAGGTGGGAAAGCCTGTGGAATTTATCGACCGGCCCAACCCGATGCCAACCGGAACTGAAGTTGTTCTGGATGTTACACATTGCGGAGTTTGCCATTCGGACCTGCATTTTTGCAAGGGCGAGTACCAAATGGGTGGTGGAAAAATCATGAACCTAACCGATCGGGGTGTTGAGTTACCACGAGCCCCTGGGCATGAAGTCTTTGGTAGAGTTGTGGCGGCAGGACCTGATGCAGAGGGAATAGCAATTGGTGACCAGCGGATTGTTTATCCTTGGATTGGATGTGGGCACTGTAAATACTGTAAGTCTGAGAACGACAACATGTGCGCAACGCAGAGTGCCATTGGTGTCATTCGCCATGGTGGGTTTGGTGAAAAAGTGATGGTACCACATCCTCGATATCTAGTCGAAGCTGACGGAATCGATCCGGCGCTAGCTTCAACGTTTGCGTGCTCAGGGATTACAACGCTTTCTGCAATTCGAAAACTGGGTGAGGTGCCCCTCGAGCAAGCAGTTGTCCTTATTGGTGCTGGCGGTCTTGGTCACGCTGCCATCTCTATGTTGCATGCCCTTGGGCACCAGGCCATTGTTGTTGTTGACATTGACCCAGCCAAGCGCGTCGCAGCACTTACGGCTGGCGCTACTGCAGTTGTAGATGGTTCCAGAGGAGATGTAGTTGAGGCTATCAAAAATGCAGTAGGAGGACCTGTGCTATCGATCATTGACTTCGTGAACAACACTGAAACAGCGCAGAGTGCCTATGCCAGTCTAGCAAAGGGTGGGAAATTAATTATGGTTGGCGTCGCTGGTGGCGATTTAACTCTCGGGCTGGCTGAAATGATTTTCAAGGGCCTGTCCATTATGGGTTCTGTGACTGGTTCGATTCAGGATTTACGGGATATCGTTGCCTTAGCACAGCAAGGCAAGCTCAATCCAGTGCCCATTGTAAGAATGTCTAAAGACCAAGCTAACGAAGCTTTGGACATGCTGCGTGCTGGGCAAGCTATTGGCCGGATCGTTCTAGAAGGCAGCAGAGGAGTTTAAAAGGAAGGAATTGATGTTTGGAAAAAAAGCAATCGGGACATTGGGATGTGGTGATCGTTGGCGCAGGGATAGCGGGTCTCTATATGTTGCATCGGTGTCGAGAGCTTGGATTGCTTGCCCATATTTATGAGAAAGCAAGTGATATTGGTGGCACTTGGTACTGGAATCGCTACCCAGGTGCCCGCTGCGATATAGAATCCATGCAATACTCATATTCTTGGGATCAGGAGTTGCAAATAGAGTGGGAGTGGAGCGAACGCTTTGCAGCGCAACCCGAGATCTTAAGCTATCTGAACCATGTTGCTGACCGATACGATTTTCGTCGGGATATTAGCTTCGACAGAATTGTATCGAGGGCGATTTTTGACGATAGGCGAGATTGCTGGGGTATCACCTTAACAAGTGGCGAACAGATTAACTGCAACTATTTAATCTTGGCCACCGGGTGTCTCTCAGAAGCGCGGCTGCCAGATATTCCTGGGCGTGATAGTTTCTCTGGAGAGGTCTATCATACTGGGAGCTGGCCGCATGACGGAGTGGATTTTAGTGGAAAGCGTGTTGGAGTAATTGGAACAGGATCCTCCGGTATTCAGGTAATTCCTGAAATTGCAAAAGTGGCCGAGCACCTCACCGTCTTCCAGCGTACGGCAAATTTTGCAATTCCGGCGCGTAACGCTCCCTTACCTTCTGAATATGTCGATGAGTGGAAATCTAATTATTCTTTTCGTCGCAAGTACGCACGCGAAGAGACTGTCTCTGGCACAATTTACGACTTACCTAAGTCTTCTGCGCTAGATGTCAGCATAGAAGCGCGCGAAGCCATTTATCAAGCTCGTTGGAAAACGGGAGGTGCTAACTTTATGCATTCTTTCAACGACCTTGTGCTTAACGAGGATGCCAACCTAACCGCCGCTGATTTCGTGCGGGCGCGCATTCGTGCCAAAGTGAACGACCCCGCGGTGGCCACGCTTCTATGCCCTGACGATCATCTTATTTTTACCAAGCGAATCTGCATAGATGATCATTATTTTGAAACTTACAACTCCGAGCACGTTGATCTAGTAAGTCTTCGTCTTACGCCTATCGAGGCGATAGAATCAACCGGGATTCGCACTTCTGATCAGCTTCGGGAATTAGATGCTATAGTGTTTGCTACTGGGTTTGACGCTTTGACTGGCGCTATTACAGCAATGGATATTCGCGGGATCAGTGATCTGGCAATAAAAGACAAATGGGCTGAAGGACCCCGAGCTTATCTTGGGCTCGCCACTGCAGGATTTCCCAACCTTTTCATGATAACTGGACCTGGTAGTCCCTCGGTCTTGTCGAACGTTATGGTTTCGATTGAACAACACGTCGAATATATTTCTGAGCTCCTAGGACACATGCAAGCGCATGGCTTAAGTAGGGCCGAGGCGGATAAAAGGGCTGAGGATGGATGGATGATCCATGTCGGAGAAGTCGCTTCCAGGACACTTCTGCCTCGTACTGCTTCGTGGTACATGGGAGCTAACATACCAGGAAAACCAAGAGTTTTTATGCCTTACATTGGAGTGGCTGCATATCGAAAGATCTGTAATGAAGTGGCTGTTGATGGATATAGAGGCTTAGCGCTCAGTAAAAAGAAAATACTATTGCATCCGGTCGTCGTTGAGTTGCTCCAAAAACTCGAGGGTCGGCCGCCTATCTCCGACGGCACCCCTGACCAAGCACGAAAAATAATGGCTGCTGCGCGACAGATCTATGGCAAGGGTCCTATCATGAAAGAAGTCCAGGAGGTGGATGTCCCTACTCGGTCAGGTAAGATTTCAGCCCGTTTACTCATTCCTTCAGGAAATATAGTTGGCGTAGTAGTCTATCTCCATGGCGGTGGATGGGTAATGGGTAGCATTGAAGATTTCGATGCAGTTGGTCGAAACCTAGCAGTTGCCAGTAGTTGCGCCGTTTTGATTCCTGAGTATCGTCTCGCGCCTGAGGTGCCGTTTCCTGGAGCACTTCAAGATTGCGAGGATGCTTTGTTTTGGGCCGCGGATAACGTGGCACCTGTGTTTGGCACTCATGTTCCGGTCGTCATCGCAGGTGATAGTGCAGGTGGCAATTTGGCTGCAGTGTTAGCTAGTCGTTTTCGGGGAAAGGTGCCACTAGCAATGCAAGTGCTAATTTATCCTGTGGTCGACTGCGACTTTAAACGCCCATCTTACAGATTATATGGAGATAATTTATTACTCAAAGCTACAGATATGGCTTGGTTCTTTGAACATTATGCCGAGTCAGATCAATGGTATAACCGTGATGTTTCTCCTATCCGCTCGAACAGTTTGGAGGGGCTTCCGCCTGCAGTAGTAGTTCTAGCGGAGTATGATGTGCTTCTGGATGAAGGTATTGCATATGCTAATGCACTCAAAGCGGCTGGTGTCCCAGTGACAAGGCGCATTATCGAAGGCATGACCCACGGCTTTATACGGATGCACAATCTTTGTGAGCCGGCCCGAGATGCGATTTTTCGGATAGGAGCAGATATTCGCGCTGCCTGTATTGTTCAAAAAAACGGAGAATAACAACGTATGGATAAAGTTTTCAAGAATTTTGATTTAGAGGGAAAAACAATTGTAATCACTGGAACTGGAAGTGGAATTGGACAATCTATTGCAGTAGGTTTAGCCCTTGAGGGTGCTCGGGTAGCGATGCTGGAACGCGATATTGACGGTCTAGAAGCTACTGTAGAGATGATCCGCAAAAACGGCGGCGAGACGTTGCCATTACTGTGCGATGTATCCGATCAGGTTGCTGTAGGCAAAGCTGCTGCCAAGGTCAAAAACTGGTTTGGTGCTGCTGATGTACTGATCAATAATGCTGGTATGATCTTGCCGGGTCCTTTGTCTGAACTCAGTATCGAAAACTGGCATAAGGTGCTCTCTGTGAACCTAACGGGATATTTTCTGTGCGCGCAAACTTTTGGTCTAGGAATGCTTGCGCAACGCCGCGGAGCATTAGTCCACATAGCGTCGATAGCGGCTGATCATCCCACGCCGAACTCAGGCGCTTACTCGGTCGCTAAAGCTGGTGTTAAAATGCTGTCGCGGCAACTCGCTATAGAATGGGGGCCATCGGGCATCCGCTCGAACGTAATAAACCCTGGATTGATTTATACGGCTCTCTCGGCTGATATGTATAGTCGCCCTGGCGTGACCGAAGCCCGTGAGGCGACTATCCCCAACCGCCGTATAGGAAAACCCAAAGATATAGTCGATGCGGTGCTTTTTCTATCCTCAGACCGATCTGAGTATGTGAATGGTGCCGAGATAACTGTTGATGGCGCTTTCACAAGTAATCTTTTGAGCTTGATTCCACGCGCAGGCTACGACTGATCCGTTAATTGGCTTCTCGATCCCAGGTTTCTCTACCTGAAGTGTTTCTGAGATCAGTTTTAGCTATTTTACCAGTCTGCGTTTTGGGCAGCTCTCCGTTGCAGACTTCTATGTAGCTTGGCCTCATATATACCGGCAAAACGGCTTCTAATATTTGATTATATCCTCTGCGGTGATGTACGTGCCCGTTTTCCAGGCTACTGTGAGCTTTGTTTTCTTCGCACCTGGTTAGGCTGGCACGGCAATGGCAACAAATTCCATTACATCTGGGTGTGCATTAACTTCACGCTCAATCTCGAATGAAGATATGTTTTCACCTCGTCGTCTTATTGAATTCTTCATCCTGTCTTAAAAACGGAACTATAAAGGTAATCCCCCCATTTTAAACGGGGCGCAGCTGTAGAATTCACGCAGCTGTTTTCAGTTTCATTGCGGGTGTTATGCCGCCAATGCCCATGTGGGGTCGCTCGTTGTTGTAAGTCCAGAGCCATTGTGTCGCCTGGTTCTGCGCCTCCTCAATGGTTTCAAAGATATATTGGTAGCCATTCGCCGCTACCGGTGCGGTTATAGCGTTTGATATATGCGTTCTGTTGTGGCTTGCCTGGCTGGATGTGCTCCGGCCTGACGCCCTGCTTCTCAGCCCATTCCATCAACTTTCCGCTGATGTATTCGAGACCGTAACACCTTCGGAATGATGTTGATCAAAAGGCTATGATCGCCTGCGCAGCCCTCATATAGCGCAGCAGGTTGTCATAGCCGGGTCTCAGGCCTCTACAGTGGTTTTGCACAAACCACACAGCAAAGGAGATCAACTATGACCATGATCCGTGCGTCGCTAAACCGTGCTGTTTTCATCAAAAATCTCTTCAGATATCTTGGAAGGAAAATTCTACTTTTAAACACCACTAATTTTAGGGGGGATTACCCTCGCATGACAATTTATTGAACAAAAAATTTGTTTCGTAATCATGTATAAACCATTTTAAGGGGCTGACCCAGATAACCTAAGAAGAGGCTATGATGGGAAGCATGAGAAAGAGTCGTCTAAGCCCCTACAAACAAGATCGCCTCACGGAGCATTTTGTTTCGGGATCGACAGCGCGAACTACGGCCAGCCTTTGCGGTGTGAACCGCAAGACAGCAGCCTTTTATTTTCTCCGGCTGCGCGAAATTATCGCCTCTGAACTGGAAGCTGAAAGCGAAGCTATGTTCGGCGAAGAAATTGAAGTTGATGAAAGCTACTTTGGTGGCAGACAGAAAGGAAAACGTGGGCGCGGTGCTGCAGGTAAAATCCCTGTATTTGGCTTATTAAAAAGGGGTGGAAAGGTTTACACCTAGATTATCCCGGATGCTTCAGGAGCCACTCTGATCCCAATCATCAAACGCAAGGTTGTGCCGGATAGCATCCGTATATTCAGACTACTGGAGAGGCTACAACGTGCTGGATGTGTCGGATTTCCACCACTTCCGCATCAACCATTCTAAGCTATTCGCCGACCACCACAACCATATCAATGGCATCGAGAATTTCTGGAACCAAGCCAAGCGGCATATGCGTGAATAAGTTCAATGGTGTTCCCAAGGATCAATTTGGTCTATATTTGAAGGAATGTGAGTAGCGTTTTAACAACAGTGACCCTTCAAGGCAGTTATTATCGCTAAGACAATGGGTTAAGCGTCACTTGAAGTAGTTATCTGGGTCAGCCCCTAATTTATAATATTACAACACCCCTATCCTCGGAAAAGTGTATCTTGTGCAACTGTCAAATAGGCTTTGAGATGGCGTTCCATGGCAACATATGCTGAACCTTCATCCTTGACCTCAATAGCACGCATAACTGCGGAATGGGCTTTAACAGCTTCCCTGCGAATTTTCTCGGTCGTAACTTCGTGATACCCGGCGGCATCAAAGATTGCATCCGCAATGGACTCTACAAGTATGATCAGCACCTCATTTCCACTGGCCCGAGTGATTGCAAGATGCCAGTCTAGATTTAAACGTTTATAGGCCAGGATATCACCAGTAGAATTACAGAAGCGTTTATGTAATTCCTGAATACGTGCTAGATCTTGTTCTGTCCGATTAATCGCAGCACGTCCGGCTAAAAACGGTTCAACGGCCAATCTACAGTCTAACAATGCCGGCAGGCGAATTCCATGGGTCTTGACAAACAGGTCAATCGAACGTGCAACAGAAGTAGAACCTGGTAATTTCACTGTCGATCCCCCAGTGCGACCTGAACGGGTGACTATTAAGCCCTCGACCCCTAAAATACGCAATGCCTCACGAACAGACGACCTACTAAGTCCAGAATCTTGCACTAGGTCCCGCTCAGTTGGAAGCATCTCTCCCTCCTGAACTTTTCCCGTCAGGATCAAGTCGCGAATTTTTTCCGCCAAAATATCGGCAGCCTTCGGAGCACTAATTCGTTTTAACATCAGATGTCGGTCGACTTTTGAATTAGTTATCTCTTTAGACATGTTCTTCTCTTATCTTTCGGCGCCTTATTTCCCACTCCTATTCCAAGTTTGTTTTTGGTCTATCAACCTGATAATTTAAGTGTCGTGATAGGCCCCTGGATGTGCGACTGTCAGATGCAGTCGTTTTGGTGTGAAAAACGCTTCGGCTACAAGTTAAATTGGTCCTGTCGACTATCGACGTTAGTAAACGCAACGCCGTGAGGTGGTGGTACAGAAGAATCTGATGGATGATGCCACAATACTGTTTCCTTTACGACGGTATACCTCACAATACAACAGTACTATGGTGAAGTGTATAAGTTCAGGCCAAATGAGACCGCATCGAGTCTTCCGGAGCTGTCGGCCTGTAGTCATCCTGAATTAGCGGACCAGGCAGCGATCGTTGCCCTCGCGGCGCGAAACGGCATGTTTGGACAACAATGTGCGCTTCCTCTGCGGTATTTACATCAGGCACAATCAGCCCGCTTGCGCCTGCATCGAGAAAGAGACATGCATCTGGGTCGGCATAGCTCCGCAAACGAACCAGTGCCGCAATTCCGGCGTTTCGAGCAGCGATGATGATGTTGGCTACCGTTTCGCGGTTGAATGCCGCGTGCTGGGTATCGATGAAAAGGAAGTCGTGACCGGAAGTTCGGGCGATTAAAGCGATTTCTCCAGAACGCACTACCCTGACGATTAGGCCAAGCGCAACGCGGCCACGGGCGATTCTGGCTCGAATGGAGTCGGTAGGCCTACTCATTTTATGGCTCTCATCTTTTGGGGAAGGTATGCCGAGCGCCAGTTGTCCGGTAGCGTTTCAGCGTCGCGCCTTGCTGTCATTTCAATAAAGGAGGAACGGGATTGGCAGCGGGACAACCAATCTGAGACGATCTGATGCCGTTCAAATAACTCAACGGCAGACTGGGCGTAGCGTAGCACCTCTGCGACGTTTAGGTCTGCTACCGTAAATCTTCCGCCGACTAGATGACCGTTGCCGTCAACGAGCGCTTTAGCAAGCCGTTTAAATGGTACATCAAGGCCTAAAATTGCATTGGCGAGTGCTGTCTCATCTTGATCTTGAGGCAGTCTAATAGCGCGGTTGACAATGATTGTGACGCCGTGCGGTTCGCACTCGGTCGCGGCCCAAAGCGTCCACATGGTTAGCAGTGCGTCTTCGGTCGTGTCCAGTGGCGCTAGTGCGTTGTGGCGTGACGACCGTGCAAGATGAAGATTGATTGCCAGTGACTCTTGAAGGATCAGGCCGCCATCTTCGAGCACCGGAATGGTCCCTGCCGGGTTGATCTGCCTGAATTCAGGAGATTCGGTGTTCAAGGGCGCATCGTGTGCATTGGGATTTCTAATGCGACTTGCTTGGATAACGGGGACGTGTTCGAATTGCAATCCGAGTTCCAGAGCCAGCCAGACATTTCTCGATGCGCGCGAGTTCAATGCTCCATAGATTTTTATCATCTAACTTCCTTTACTCTTTTTGTTGCGGCGGTTTTACAAGCTGCAACAAGGTCTCCCAGGGTTCAAAAATTCTTGATCGCAAGATGAATCATCACCGCTGGTTTCTTGCTAGTGTACTCGCTCATAGAGCGCAGACGCCCAAAATAGTGGGTGGTAAGTGTCAAGTATTTCATATCTGCAATCTTATTTAAGGTGCGACTGGTAATATAGCTGCTGCCGGTGCCACGAGAAAACACCATCTGTTAAGTTTCGACGTTACATTTACCTGAGTCCCGAACGTCCCATTTTTTAGGTCATATTCGCCTCTTGAAAGGTGAAGCGCGTAATCACATGCGCCGTAGTGACCTACCTTAATCAAGTCCTCTTTACCCTAAGTTTGGGGATCTCTTTTCTGGATTTTGTTAAGTAGCTTTCTTGGCTCATTTATAGTAAAGATTTCCGTAATTACTCCATAGTCTAATGTTTTAACTATCAGACCAATTACTACACCGAAGTTAACTAATTTCAAGAGATAAGTTATTTGTTGACCAACTCTGAACTTCTTTTAAAAGCCAAAACTCTAAGATCTAAGTTCAGGTGCGCATCAGTTGAATAGGGCAAGCACCAACGCTGACGCCCGGCCGATACCACTGCCCGCACCGATCACGACTGCAATACGGGCCACCGAGGCACCTAACCGCCTCAACTCACAACCTTTCCAGCAGGTCTGGCACCACCGTAAATAGGTCCACCATGAGCTCAGTACCCGTTTTTGCGATATCATGTTCGAACCGGCAGATCCCGTTATCTATTATGCGGCGGTCCCCGACGTGCGCTCGGAACAAGGCTTCGTGTCCGCGTTGCCAGACCTGAAGTTGAAAGTTTTCTCCAGGAAACAGCGGGGCAGTAAACCGGCAATCCATGTCAACTACTCGATTGCTGCAGGGATCTCCAAGGCGCATCAGATGGCAGCAGATGTGGCCGTAAGTTGAAAGCCCGTGCAGGATCGGCCGGTCAAATCCCGCCGCGACTGCAAAGCCTGGATCCACATGCAACGGGTTGTAGTCGCCCGAAAGACGGTAGATCATCGCCGCCTGCGCCAGGGTCGGACATCCGAACGAAAGATCTGGAGACGTGTCAGGAATCTTCTGCGGGGACGGTGCCCGCATCATTGGGCCCCCAAGCCCGCCATCCCCCCGGCAAAAGGCAGTTTGCGTCACCCTGGCCAGCAGCTCGCCGGTCGCCACATCCCGCACGTCGCGTTGGCTGACTACCAGACTACCATGACCTTCGCCCTTGTCGTAGATGGCTGCCATCTTGGGCTTTGCAACCACAGTCGCCGCAACAGGGAGGGAGCGGAATATCTCGAATCGTTCGGAACCGTGGACGGTGCGCAGAAAATCAAGACCGGGAGAGAGGTCGCGATACCAAAAACCGGGATACGCAAGTGTCACCGCCATGGAGGGAATAGCAACAAGATCCTTTTCATAGGTCAATCTGAGGCCTAACGGATCGACGGGGTCCTGCCCAGCACCGACGCCCAGCGCGTAAAGCATGGTATCACGTTCAGTATAGGTCTGGCGTAATTCAGGGAACTCGAACGCCATCAGATCGTCGTAACGGGACATACCGGCCCCCTAGCGCGACACACTGACGGCACGGCCTAGCAAATAGCCAGAATCTACCACCATCAGCTGCCCCGTCATCTTGACCGCATCAACCGCAAGGAATTCTGCGGCACCGGCAATATCGTCCGGCGTGCATACCGCTTGTAAGGCCGAGGCAGTCGCAAATTCATCGCGAATAGTATGATACTTATCTTGGCCCATCCCGTTGAGGAACCAACCCGAGTCGATCAAGCCTGGCAAAATCGCGTTAACCCGGACCTCTGGCGCGAAGAGTCGCGCTAGCGCCAGGGTGAGGCTGTTCAGCGCGCCCTTGGATGCGATGTAGGCCAGCGAACTGCCATTACCGTTCTGCCCAGCAATCGAAGAAATCGTGACGATCGCTCCCTGCGATGCAATTAGGTGCGGCTTGGCCGCGCGTGCAAGCTGATGCACAGCGACGACATTGGTTGCATAAACACGCTGAAAGTCCTCGCCATTCTGCGCGTCAAGATCGTCCAGCCGAGTGAATTGTGTGGCCCCCGCGCTGCAGACCAAAACATCGAGTCTTCCCCAGGCCCTAGTGACGACATCGACCATCGAGCGACAATCCGCATCCACGGCCACATCACCTTGCAAAGCCATCCCATCGACACCGGCTACGCGACATGCGGTGGCGACCTCTTTCGCCGCCTCTGCGCTGCGGCGGTAGTTCACCGCGACCCGATAGCCCCGAGCCGCTAGCCTGTGCGCCGTAGCGGCGCCGACACCGGTGCCGCCCCCTGAAATCAACGCAACGGGTGCTGTGCCAGAAACCATCGCTCAGAGGCCCATATACGCGTCACGGCTTGCCGGATCGACGGCAACCTCCGACGAGGGTCCCGATCGCACAATCGGACCGTGGTCCAGCGCATAGGCCCCGTCAAAGAATTCCAGCGCTTCCGCCGTTCTCATACAGGTCCGCCTTTTCAGTTTAGCCATTTGAATAGTCATCCTATGTAATGCCCTAAAACCGGGCCTTAATAAACGCTCTTGTCTCCAGCCATTATAGGGTTCTGCAGCAAGAAGCGCGGTAATGCGCGTCCCATATCTTGTTCAAAGATCAGGGTAACTTGCCGGCCAATAATGTCTTCACTAGCAGGAATGTTAATTATGTTACTGACCATGCGTGGTCCTTCATAGAGGTCTAAAAGAGCCACATTGTAAGGTACCTTGCCTTTGTAGCGCGGGTCGAACGCTACGTGGAACGTAACCCAGCTGACTACGATTGCGCCGCGTTTTGCGGTCTCCCACTCATAACCAGGCGACCAGCATTCAGGGCACTCGCTGGAAGCAGGCATCCAGGAATGGCCGCAGGCTGTGCACCGCTGGAATGTTAGACGTCTTTCATCCAGCGCCGCCCGATATACCTCGGCGGGGGTCATAACGGCGCCGGTCATTGGCCAAGAATTAGCGTTGAGTGCGTATGCATGATCCCTCCCTGATTACTGACAATACATTTGGTGGCATCACGAACCTGGCTGGTCGAAGTGCCGCGCATCTGGCGCACCCCTTCTAAGACAAGCTGTAGGCCCGGCATGCCTGTTTCGCTCAGAAGCCCGCCTGCCGTGTTGATCGGCAGCGGGCCGTTCGAATGAAAACCTCCCGCACGCCCGACCTCGGTCAGGGCAGCACGGCTGCCAAACCCATAAGACTCGAGCGTCATAGCCACGGTGACAGTAAAACAGTCGTAAAGCTGAGCGCAGTCCATGTCCTTGGGACCAAGACCTGCCATCTTGAACGCAGTTTGCGCCGAAATGTCCGCCTGGGTCTGAGTCAGGTCGCGCCTTAGTGTTACGTCTGACGAACTGTTGCCTTGTCCGAAACCGAGGATAGGCACCGGCGCCGCGATACCCATTACATTAGCCAGCTTTTCTGACATCACCACAACGGCCGCCGCTCCGTCAGAGATCAGGCAGCAGTCGTCACGTCGCAGCGGCTCAACCACCCATTTTGCACTGTCATAGGTATCGCGGTCAAGCGGCAGTCTCAGTTGTGCGTCAGGGTTTGCGGCACCGTGGGCTCGGCAGGCAATGGCGATCTCTGCGAACAGGTCTTCAGCGTCAGGGAACTCGTGAATGTAACGCTGCGCGATCATCGCGTAGCCTGCAACCACACTAGACCAGCCGAGATCGGCCGCCTCGCCCCACGGCTTTTCGTAGGCTTGACGCGTCCCCGTCTTAGGATTGTCAGCTAAGCAAACAAGTGCAACCTCGCATTGACCTGCCTCGATCGCCATGGCTGCGATGCCGATCATCGAGATGTTTGACGCCCCGCCCTGATCGAAAACCCCGCCAAAGCGCGGCTTAAGGGCCATCGCCTCAGCCAACGTCTGGCCATACATCATCTCGACTTTCGACGTCGGCACCTTAACTAGAAGCGAGTCAATCACGCCCTTCTCAATCCCTGCATCGGCGATCGCCTTGCGGCACGCTTCAATGTTCATCGAAACTGTGGTCCGCCCCGGCAGCTTGCCAAATAGGGTCTGGCCGATCCCTGCGATTACAGCACCCCTGCCCATCAGAACGCCTCCGATTCATGAAGACGGCAATACTCCGCCTCGTCCAGCCCAAGCCAATCGCGATAAATTGAGGCATTATCCGCGCCGAGTTCCTTGGATGGTTTCAACTCTTCAATCGCCTCGCCATCGTAACGCATCGGCGATGCAGGCAGCACCAGGTCACCCAGGATCGGGTGCTTCACCTCACGCAGCATTCCACGAGCGTGAAGATGCGGGTCGTGCACAACTTCATCCAGATCGCGGACCTCCGCGCAAGGCACCCGATGGGCCTTGAGATTTTTGTCTAGCTCGGCACGGGTGTATTGCTTAGTGAAGGTGCTGATCGTCTCATCGACAAAGTCGATGTTCTCAACACGGGCTTTCAGCGTATCCAAACGCGGATCAGCTTTCAGATCCTCACGACCTAATACCTTTAGAAGCGACTCCCAATGCTTTTCACTCACGCAGATCAACGCGATATAACCATCTTTAGCAGGATAGACATTGTAAGGTGCCTCGGCCATTCCGGAATGACGATTGCCAGTACGGGTCGGAACGCTAGAGCCCCCAAAGTGTAGACCCAACGCTGAAGAAAGCGACGCATAGACAGAATCGAGCATAGACACCTCGACAAAGCGGCCCTGGCCACTACGCTCCCGGTCGAAAAGTGCCGTGGTAACGGCCCCGTAAAGATGAACACCCCCAAAAAAATCCGCAACCGCCGGGCCGGCCTTTACCGGTGGCCGGTCAGGATAGCCGGTGATTGCCATGATGCCAGACATCGCCTGAACCGTAAGATCCATCGCAGGATAGTCTCGATACGGCCCCGACCAGCCATAGCCGGTGCCCGCCGCATAAATTAGCCTAGGGTTGAGTTTCATAAGAGCATCAGGACCAAGACCAAGACGATCCATAACACCCGGCGCGAAATTCTCAATCACGACATCGGCCTTGGCTATCAACTGACGAGCAAGTGCTATCCCGTCTGGCGACTTGAGATTCAGCGTCACAAATTCCTTGTTTGAGTTAAGCATCGCAAAGGGTACCATCGCGCCGCCGACGGCACCACGCCTGCGCATGTTCTCGCCATGCTTGGGCTCGACCTTGATTACCTTAGCCCCGGCCATAGCCATCAGAAATCCGGCATAGGGCCCATTGTAGATTTGCCCAAAATCGATAACAGTCACCCCATCTAGAGGCAGATTTCTGGTCATTT
>Ga0302131_1000221_pt1 | contig 35082 bp, 30 predicted proteins | sample CB9_20m_MG_FD_203105 | JGI IMG/M metagenome (GOLD analysis project Ga0302131, IMG submission 203105) | Marine microbial communities from Western Arctic Ocean, Canada - CB9_20m | ecosystem: Environmental > Aquatic > Marine > Oceanic | place: Canada: Western Arctic Ocean | collected 2017-09-19
CGCCTTCTCAGCTCGGAAAGCCATGATGATTTTCTGGCGGCCGCCCGTGCCTTGGACCGTATTTTGACCGCCGGGCGTTATGTCATCCCCATCCACAGCAGTGCTATCAGCCGTTTGGCCCATGTCAACGAAATCAAATATCCTAAAAAATTACCGATGTATGGTGATTGGATTGGGTTTCTACCCGATGTATGGTGGTACGAAGCAGACTAAGGCCTTGGTGAGAGCCTCCTCTGTCACATTGGCGTTACATTGTAGCGATAGGTAGGCGGCTTAGGGCGTGGGAGAGACAATGAGACATTCAGTATTGGCTGAGTTTTTGGGCACGGCCCTTTTGCTGATCAGCGTTGTCGGCAGTGGCATCATGGGAGAGAGTTTGGCCAATGGAAATATGGCCATTGCCTTGCTGGCCAATGCCGTTGCGACTGGATGTATGCTCTATTGCATCATCACGCTATTTGGCCCGGTATCGGGTGCTCATTTCAACCCGATTGTCACCTTGGCCTTTGTGGTGCGCGGTGAGATGGCGTTTAGAACGGCGTTGGCTTTTATGGTGGCACAGATTGTGGGCGGGGTTTGTGGGGTTTGGCTGGTGCATGTGATGTTTGATCAACCCATTTTGCAATTGTCACAAACCGCCCGCAGTGGCGTCAATCTGTGGAGCTCGGAAATATTTGCAAGCTTTGGCCTGTTATTGGTAGTTTTTGGCGGCTTGGCCCATAATGCAAAAGCCATTCCCGCAATGGTAGGACTCTACATAACCGGCGCCTATTGGTTTACCTCTTCCACCAGCTTCGCCAACCCCGCAGTGAGTATTGCGCGCAGCCTAAGCGACAGTTTTGCAGGAATTTTCTCCGCGCATGTCCCGATGTTCATTGTTTGTCAATTGATAGGCATGGCGCTGGCGCTGGGGGCTATCAAAGTGCTCTTTCCAAAATTGCAAAAGCCCTAGCTCAGCGATGTCACCCAAAGAATGGTGGCGTCTTCGGAGCTCATAGTCACCACGTTATGGCCCATAGAGGCATCATAATAGGCGCTATCGCCCCGGCGCATTTCGATGGGCTCATAAAATTCGGTATAAAGTTTCACCACACCGGTGAGGACATATAAAAATTCCTCCCCATCATGGCGCACCCATCCGTCGAACTCATCCATAGATCTGGCATGCACCACAGCGCGATAGGGCAGCATCTGCTTTTTTGACAGGGTATTGGCCAGCAACTCATGCTCATAAGTGGCCGTCACATGGCTTTGGCCCTCGCCAGCCTTGGTATGGGACAACCGCCCGTTGATCTGATTATTGACTAGTGGTGTAAACAGCTGCGGTACCGAAATTTCTAATCCAATAGCAAGTTTTTTCAACGCGTCATAGGTCGGGGACATCTGCCCATTCTCAATTTTGGACAGGGTGCTGCGCGCCAAGCCAGCTTGCGTGGCCGCCTGCTCCAAGGTCCAGTTGCGCGCTTTGCGCAATTCACGCACCCGAAGTCCAAGGTCCAACGGCAAGCCATCTTCAGAGTTGCCATTTTCGCGCGCGATGCGGATGATTGATGAGGGGTCATTGTCTGTCATACGGGTTCTTAAACTGCCTCATGATGGCTTGCAACCGACGCGTGCTCGCGCTAGCCCCTGATTATGAAAGCCGTTCTCGACCTATCTCCTGCCCCACACTGCCCGGCTCAATTCAATCTGGCCGACTATGTCCTGTCTGCAGGCCATGCCACGCCGGACAAAATAGCCCTAATCGTCTATGAAGATGGCCATCCACAACGCTACACCTATGCTGCCCTCGCCCAAGCGGTATTGGGGGCCGCCACTGGGCTTAAAGCCGCTGGTGTTGGCGCGGGTGACCGGGTGATGCTGCGGATTGGCAATACGATTGATTTTCCTGTATGTTTTTTGGCCCTTGCTGCCCTAGATGCCATCGCCATGCCCACGTCGGTTGCTCTGTCGCCGCGCGAAATTCAGGCTCTAATTGATACCACGTCGCCAGCCGGAATAATTTTTGATTCAGCCTATCCTTGTGATGGGTTTTACGGGCTGCAGGTTGATGTGGCCCAGGTGCGAAATTTTGCTGACCTGCCTGCAACCCAGCCAATAATGGGCGACCCGAACCGACCGGGCTATATAATTTTCACCTCCGGCACTTCAGGCCAACCACGTGCCGTATTGCATGCGCATCGCGCAGTATGGGCGCGGCGGATGATGTGGATAGGCTGGTATGATCTGCGTTCTACCGATGTGATGATGCATGCCGGCGCGTTCAATTGGACCTATACCCTCGGCACAGGGCTTATGGATCCTTGGGCCATTGGTGCCACGGCTGTCATTCCGAATGCCCAAGATCCGGCCCAGCTTTGGGACATTATGCGTAAAGAGCGTGCCAGTATTTTTGCCGCCGCACCAGGGATCTATCGCAGGTTATTGACCCGGCATGATGCCTCCCCCGTATCCTCTCTGCGCCATGCCCTAAGCGCCGGCGACATTCTTCCGGTCTCACTTCGGGAGGCCTGGAAAGCACAAACAAACACACCTCTCTGCGAAGCCTTTGGAATGACGGAATGTTCCACATTTCTATCCGCGCCACCTTCAGCACATCGGAGTCTTTCGGCGCAACCGGGCCGTAAGATTGCGATAATGGCATCGGACGGGCCAGCCTCTCGGGGCGAGATCGGGGCGATTGCTGTGGATCATAAAGATCCTGGATTGATGCTGGGCTATGTGTATAGCTTTGAGCTGGTTTTGCCGCTGCGCGACGGCTGGTTTGTGACCGCAGATCAGGCCGTGATGCATGACGATGATAGCCTTTCTTTTGCAGGGCGCAGTGGCGATATGATGAATGCAGGCGGTTACCGCGTGGCGCCCCGCGAAATTGAGCAGGTTTTGGAGCAAATGTCCTCCGTGCAAGAGGTGGGGGTCTGTGAAGTAGAAGTCCGGCCCGAGGTTTCGGTGATCGCGGCTTTCGTGGTCTGTGATGCGGGCTTTGATGAGACGACGCTGCGCGATCTGGCGCAACAGCATTTGGCGGGTTATAAAAATCCCCGCATTGTACAACAGGTCAACCAATTGCCGCGCAATTCCAATGGCAAACTTAACCGGGTGGCCCTGCCCCAATTATGGAACTCTGAGCAATGATCAAACTTGATATTATATCCGACCCTATATGCCCATGGTGCTATATTGGCAAAACCCAATTGGATCGGGCTTTGGCCTCACATCCAGACCATCCCTTCACTGTTGAATGGCATCCGTTTCAACTCAATCCCGATATGCCAGCCGAGGGCATGGATAGGCGCGCCTATCTTGAGGGCAAGTTTGGTGGCAAGGCCGCAGCTGTGCAAGTTTATGGCAATATCGAGCGCCAAGCTCAGACTTTGGGCCTGTCCATCGATTTTGCTGCCATGAAGCGCACGCCAAACACCATCAATGCCCACCGCCTGATCCATTGGGCAGGACTGGAACAAAAGCAGCAAGGTTTGGTTGATGCGTTGTTCGACGCCTATTTTTGCAAGGGTGTAGACATAGGCGAAAGTGATATTTTGTGTGATATTGCCAAAAAAGCCGGGCTGGAACGTGATGTGATTGCCCACCTTCTCGACAGCGACGCGGATTGCCAGATGATCCGCGAGCGCGATGCGCACAGCCGCAAAATGGGCGTGAATGCCGTGCCAACTTTCATCGTGGCCAACCAGCATGCTGTGCCCGGCGCGCAAACGCCCGAGGTTTGGGCCACAATCATCGCCGATTTACAGACGCAAATCGAAGATTAACCCCTCCGCTTAGCCTCAGCCACTACCAGAGCTGCCAAATCCTTGGCGATGGTGAAAGCCCCTTTGATCTTATCAGATGTGCGAGTCCAGTCGCGGCGCACCACGATCTTATTGTCGCGAATTTTAGCTAGGCCACGTTGATCTTCCAAGAAGGCCACCAATCCACCCGGTGAGGCGAATTTTTCATTATGAAACTGAATGGTCGCCCCCTTGGGACCGCCGTCCAACTTGGAAATACCTGCCTTGCGGCACATGGCTTTGATCCGCACGATCAGCATCAGAGTATTAACCTCTTTGGGAAGTGGCCCAAAACGGTCGATCAATTCCGCGGCGAAGCCTTCAAGCTCGACTTTCGTGGCAAGGCTCGATAGCCTGCGATAAAGCCCCAAGCGCACATCAAGATCCGGCACATAGACTGCGGGGATCAGCACTGAGACGCCAAGATTGATTTGCGGCGCCCATTGGTCATTGTCTAAATTGGCCTCGGTTTCGCCAGAGCGGATTTTGGCAATCGCATCCTCAAGCATCTGCTGATAAAGTTCATACCCCACATCGCGCATCTGACCGGATTGCTCTTCGCCCAACAGGTTGCCCGCGCCACGAATGTCGAGATCTTGGCTGGCTAACGTAAAGCCCGCCCCCAAGGAATCCAACGAGCCCAGCACCCGTAGCCGCTTTTCGGCCGTGACAGTGAGTTTGCCGCGTGGCTTTGTGGTTAAATAGGCAAAGGCCCGTGTTTTTGACCTCCCCACCCTGCCGCGAATTTGATAAAGCTGTGACAGGCCAAACATATCAGCGCGATGGATGATCATGGTGTTGGCTGTGGGGATGTCGAGACCCGACTCAACAATGGTTGTCGCCAAGAGCACGTCATATTTACCGTCATAAAAGGCGTTCATCTTGTCATCGAGTTCACCGGCAGCCATTTGGCCATGCCCCACAACAACACTGACCTCGGGCACATGATCGCGCAGGAAGGCTTCCATATCTGGAATGTCTTTGATGCGCGGCACCACGAAAAAGCTTTGTCCGCCCCGGTAATGCTCTCGCAGTAAAGCCTCACGCAATGTGATGGTGTCAAACTCGCTGACATAGGTGCGGATGGCCAGCCGGTCGATGGGCGGCGTAGCAATAATCGACAAATCTCTCACACCGGTGAGCGACAGCTGTAACGTGCGTGGAATGGGCGTTGCGGTGAGGGTCAGCACATGGATGTCAGAGCGCATTTGCTTGAGCCGCTCTTTGTGACCGACCCCAAAGCGTTGCTCTTCATCTATAACCAAAAGCCCAAGGTTTTTGATTTTCACTTGATCGGCCAAAACCGCATGGGTCCCAATCACGATATCTACGGTGCCGCGCGCCAAGCCTTCGCGGGTGTCGTTGGCTTCTTTGGTGCTGACGAAGCGTGAAAGCTGGCGGATTTCCAATGGAAACCCCCGAAAGCGTTCTGCAAAGTTTTTGGCGTGCTGGCGTGCGAGCAGGGTTGTAGGGGCAATCAACGCGACTTGTAGGCCTGAACAGGCGGCGACGAAGGCCGCCCGCATCGCCACCTCGGTTTTGCCAAAGCCCACATCGCCACAAATCAAGCGATCCATCGGTTTGCCAGCCCCAAGATCGTCAATCACCTCAGCAATGGCGCTCAGTTGGTCATCGGTTTCTTGATACGGAAAACGCGCGCAGAACGTGTCCCACATGCCTAAGGGGGGATCAATAACAGGCGCTTTGCGCAGTGCGCGCTCTGCGGCCACACGGATAAGTTTTTCAGCCATCTCGCGAATGCGTTCTTTAAGCCTGGCCTTCTTGGCCTGCCATGCGCCACCGCCCAAACGATCCAACAGGCCCTCGTCGTGGCCATAGCGTGATAACAGCTCGATGTTTTCTACCGGCAGAAACAGCTTTGAATTCTCGGCATATTCTAGACGCAGGCATTCATGATCCGCCCCGGCGGCACTGATTATTTCTAGCCCCTTAAAACGTCCAACGCCATGGTCGACATGCACCACAAGATCCCCTGGGCTAAGATTTTGAGTCTCGGTGAGAAAGTTGTCCGCCCGTTTACGCTTCTTAGTCGTGCGCACAAGTCGATCGCCCAGAATATCTTGCTCAGAGATGACTAATAAATCATCGGTCTCAAAGCCGTGTTCCAGAGGGGATACGGCTAGATAGGTCCCGGCCCCGCGCAGCCCAGTGATATCGCGTATATCAATCAACTCGGAGTGCCCCTCATCTAGCAACAAGCCTGACAACCGTTCACGCGAACCGCGGGAATAAGAAGTGACCAATACGGTTTTGGATAGGCGCTTTTGCTTGATGTAATCTGACACTGCGGTGAACAGGCTGAGAGCTTCGCTCTGCCTCTCCGGCGCAAAGTCGCGGCCAATACGTGCGCCAGCATCCAAGGCGCGCAGTCCAGTGGGTTGAGGCAGAACCGATAGGGACACAACCCGGCGCGCTTCAAGCGCCTGCTGCCAAGCAGCATCGTCTAAATAGAGTAGCTCCGGTGGCGCTGGTTTATAGACCGTATCTAAGCGGCCCTTTTGATCCAAGGCAGTTTTGCGCGCATCGTATTGATCTGCAATACTGTCCCAGCGGGCCAACCGCACGCCGGTAGATTGATCGTCTAGCACTACTGAAGCGTCCGGCAAATAGTCAAACAGAGTTTCCATCGATTGGTGAAAAAATGGCAGCCAGTGCTCAACACCTTGGTGTTTTTTCCCAGCTGAGACCGCTTCATAAAGCGGATCATCGGTGCCCGCGGCCCCAAATTCAATCCGGTAGTTTTGTCGAAACCGCCGGATTGAGGCCGCATCTAAGATCACTTCCGAAACTGGCGACAGCTCTACGGAGTCGAGCGATTTTGTGGTGCGTTGCGTCGCGGGATCAAATTGTCGGATGCCATCCAACGTATCACCGAAAAAATCCAACCGGATCGGCCCAGAGTCCCCCGGTGGAAAAATATCCAAAATTCCACCCCTAATGGCATAATCGCCAGCTTCCATAACAGTCGGCGTTTGCACAAAACCCATACGCACCAAAAACGCCCTTAAGGCCTTTTCATCTACCCGGCTTTGCACCTTGGCGTGAAACACAGAATCTTTCAAAGTGGCGCGCGCAGGCACCCTTTGGCAGGCACCCGACAGCGTGGTCATAACCACATAGTTTTTTGGCATCTTCGTGATGAAACTGGCCAAGCTAGCCATACGGGTAGCGCTGATATCCGCATTGGGTGACACACGGTCAAATGGCAAGCAATCCCAAGCTGGGAAGTTAAACACGGGTAAATCTGGCGCAAAAAAGTCAAGGGCCGCCTGCATGGCCTGAAGCCGCCCCGCATCGCGCGCCACATGGATCACGCCACCGGACAGCGCTTCTTTTTGTAAAACAGTCGCATCAAAGCCCTCAGGGGCGCCGCTAATTAGAATGTGATTAGATGTCATTTACTGTACAAAACCTTTTAAGCGCGCGTCTCATAACTGCACCTCATAGCCGTAACCTAAAAACGCAGCCAACAATAGAGTAGCAGCGCTAATTGCTTTAATTTTATAGTGCAAACTATTGATTAATTTAATATGATATGGATCTAGTTCTTTTAAGTCATGCAATTTTCGCGTGGTGCCATAGCCCAACCAAAGGATCATAATTTCAGGCAAAATCAGAAAGCAAAGTGCTGAGAACAATTCAATCTCATACCAAAGCCCTAAAAGCATGACGACGAACACCACTGCAAATATTGGCGTAATCACAAGCACATGCAGCCCGTCAACCAACCCGGTGATCCGCGATATGCGCCATTTTACAATGGGGCTGATCTCACCCAAGTCATCATTGCGCAGCATATCGACAGGGATACCCATAACCCACAGGCTATGCGCAAACCATTGCAGCAGCAAAAGGGTCCAAAACCACCCACTGCCAAAGGCGTCCCATGAAAGCAGATCAATGAGGGTCATCGAGGTTCACTTGAAATTGGATTTGCATTTCTGTCCTGCTACACCTAAGCCGCTCGGAAGAAAACCCAAACTGTTTGTGCAAAAGAGGTCCCATCATGGCGCGTTCACAAAACCATGCTTCATTTCCAGCTTATCGGCCCCGCAGGCTGCGCGCCCAACCGGCTTTGCGTGACATGGTCCGCGAAAACACACTCACGCCAGCGGATTTAATCTGGCCAGTTTTTGTGATGGATGGACAAGATGACGCGCATCCTATTGCGTCTATGCCCGGTGTCTCCCGCCATACAGTCGACCGCCTACCCGCATTGGCAGCTAAGGCTCGCAGTTTGGGCATCCCCGCCATATGCATCTTTCCTTACACAAACCCCGCGTTCAAAACTCAAGACTGCGCCGAGGCGTGGAATCCAGACAATCTGTCGAACCGGGCGATCAAAGCGATCAAATCGGCTGTTCCCGACATCATGGTGATGACCGACATCGCGCTGGATCCCTATAATATCAACGGCCAAGATGGCATTGTGCGCGCCGGTGAGATTGTAAATGATGAAACCGTTGCGGCCTTGGTCAAAATGGGAGAAGCCCAAGCCCAAGCTGGCGCGGATATTCTAGGCCCTTCGGACATGATGGACGGCCGCATTGCCGCTTTGCGAGGTATGTTGGAGCAAAAAGGCTTCCAAAACGTCAACATCCTAAGCTACTCAGCCAAATACGCCTCTGGCTTTTATGGCCCGTTTCGTGATGCGGTCGGAGCTGCTAGCGTTTTAATTGGCGATAAAAACACCTATCAAATGGACCCCGCCAACAGCAATGAGGCAATGCGGATGATTGCGCGCGATCTCAGCGAGGGTGCGGATCTGGTCATGGTCAAACCCGGCATGCCCTATTTGGACATCTGCCAACGCGCCAAGGCAGAATTTCAGGTACCTACCTTTGCCTATCAAGTCTCCGGCGAATACGCGATGCTGAAGGCCGCGGCACAAAATGGCTGGCTCGATGGTCGACAGGTGATGCTCGAAAGCCTTATGGCGTTTAAACGCGCTGGCTGTGATGGGGTGCTGACCTATTTTGCGCCAGAAGTCGCCGAAATCTTGCTCCGCAAATTGTGATCACTGCAAGATGGTGACAGAGCACTTTCTATGTTATAACTCTATCATAAGCACTGATTAAATCGGGCAACACACAGGCGGAGCACACATGACATCGAGCAGTAGACGTAATTTTTCACTTGGACTCTTAGCATTGGGGGGCACTGCGGCCTGTAGCAATGGTATCGGATCCAACAATGCGCCGGAAATTGACGCGCGCGTGGATGCAACATTAAGCACAATGTTTGAAACCTACCCCGACGCGCAACAGCTTGCGGAAAAAGCCGCCGGCATGTTGGTCATCCCCTTGGTGACCGAAGCTGGCTTTGGCTTGGGTGGTGGGTTTGGGCGCGGCGCTTTGCGGGTGGGCGACGCAAACGTAGATTACTATTCCGCTGCCAGCGCCAGCGCAGGCTTGCAAATTGGAGCTCAGCAATACTCCCATGTGTTGTTTTTCATGACAGAGAATGCTCTTCTCGATTTCAGAGCGTCCCAAGGTTGGGCCGCAGGCGTCAATGTTGAATATGTATTCAGAGATCAAGGCGATTCCTTAAATGCAGACACCACCACAACGTTAAGCCCCGTTGTTGCTGTAGTATTTGCGCAGGTGGGTCTGCGCTTAGGAGCCACATTGGACGGCATCAAATACACGCGGATCATTCCATAAGCGGCGAGGCCCAAGCGGCCTCGCAAACCCCGCACAGGGTTTTCTATGACTCCTGCGTATAAAAGAGCTATGTTATTGCGGAAACAGTGCATTTTAATCCATGCCCCGAATGGGTTTCATTGTGAATACGGGTCAAAACAAAACCTTAAGCGAAAGTAGATTATGGAACGCGTTTTTGTATGGCTTATGCGTATCACTCTAGGCGTTGCAGCTGTTGCCGGGTTGCTGGTGTCTTTTGCCTATTTTTTTCTCTCGCGGTCGTTGCCAGATTACTCCAAAACTGTTGAATTTTCTCATATCACTGAAGAAATTGAAATTGTCCGCGACACGGCCAATGTACCCCATATTTTTGGCAAAAATGACCAGGATACCCTTTTTGCTTTGGGATATGTGCATGCTCAGGACCGCCTGTGGCAGATGACCATGCTGCGGCGCACGGCTCAGGGTCGTTTGTCGGAACTGTTTGGTGCGGAAACACTGGCCGTTGACATGGTTGTGCGCCGCTTGGGAATTTACAGTGCTTCGCGGGCGTCTCTCTCTGCCCTACGCTCTGACACGATGGCAAAACTAGAAGCCTACGCTAAAGGTGTGAATGCCCGGCTGGAAGAAATTAATCTGGGAAATTTAGGTCGGGGCGCACCAGAATTATTTTTATTTTCGAATTTCATAGCTCCATGGAGTCCGACGGACAGTCTGGCAATCATCAAACTGATGGGCTTGCAGTTATCAAGTCATTTGGAGAGTGAGGTCTTGCGGGCGCGGGTGTCACTCATCCTTGACGATGATCTTCTCAAAGACTTACTGCCAGATGTGCCCGGCTCTGGCGTTGCGGAGTTGAATGATTTTGCCAGCATGTTCCCCAGCCTACTTAAACAGCACACCAGCGTGGCCATGCCAAAACACTCGTTATCCCCTTTCAAATCCATCGCCCTCTCGGGCGCGTCCAATGCTTGGGCGGCCTTGCCCGGGCGCAGTGCCAGCCCTGGCACGCTGCTGGCCAATGATCCCCATCTGGGCCTCACGGCACCATCAATCTGGTATTTGGCGCGGCTAGAGTTGGAAAATGGCGGCGTGATCGGTGGTACAATCCCCGGTTTACCCGTAATCTTGGTAGGGCGGTCTGCTAGTCTGGGCTGGGGCCTTACAACAGCAAACGTGGATGATACGGATGTTTACATTGAGAAATTAAACCCAGCCAACCCAAATGAATATCAATCTTTGGACGGGTTTGTGCCCTTTTTTAAAAAGCAAAGCATTATCGAGATCAAAGGTCAAAAGCCGGTGACCCTCGACATGCTGTGGACGGAAAATGGTCCCGTTCTGCCCGCCAGCCACTACAACTTAGGAGCCATAACCCCAGAGGGCCATGTGACATCGGTGGCGTGGACCTTGCTGTCCGGGCAAGACACATCCTTTGAAGCTGCTTTTGACATTATGGTATCGGGTTCGGTGCAAGCGGCTATGACAGCCTCCCAAACCTATATAGCTCCGGGGCAAAACCTGACCTTAGCCGATAAGTACCAAATTGCCATGCGCACCATTGGCGCCCTGCCAAAACGCGATCCGCGTCACCAATCCAAGGGACGTATGCCGACCGCGGGCTGGCTGGCTGTGAATCGCTGGCAGGGCATGTTTGATGCCTCCGTGAATCCTGTGTTTCTTAATCCCACAGGTGGGATTTTGGGCAATACCAACAATAAATATATCGACCGGCCTTTCCCGGAACATATCAGCTACGACTGGGGTGACACTCAAAGGGTGCAGCGCTGGACCCGTTTGATGCAAAATCGCGAAGTCCATACCCGTGATAGCTTTATTGAGGCGCAGTTGGACAGCGTGTCCCCCACGGCCCGCGCGCTCTTGCCTTTAATAGGTGCTGAGCTGTGGTTTCAATCCGAGAACGCGCCCGCCAATACATCGCTGGGCCGGCGTCAGGTGGCCCTAGAGCTTTTGGCAAATTGGAACGGTGAAATGAATGAGCATTTGCCAGAACCTTTGATCTATGCTGCGTGGATACGTGCATTGCAGATCCGGTTGATAGAGGATGAGCTTGGACCTTTGCATGAAGAATTCACTCAAGTTGAGCCACTGTTTATCGAAAAGGTTTATCGAGACATCGTAGGCGCCGGACAGTGGTGTGACGTGGTGCAATCCACCCCGGTTGAAACCTGTGCAGAAATTGCAAGAGTGGCTCTCGATGACGCTTTGGCGGATTTGGAAAAAACCTATGGCAGCGAGATCACCGCCCTGCGCTGGGGTGAGGCGCATCAGGCCACCCATGATCACCCAGTTTTGGGAAACATACCGGTGTTGAAATGGTTCGTAAATATCCGCCAATCAACCTCCGGCGGCGACAATACGCTCCAGCGTGGCAAAACCATTGGCACAGGTCCAAACCCCTATCTAAACGTGAATGCAGGGGCCTACCGCGGGGTCTATGACTTTGCGGACCCTGACAGCTCGGTGTATATCATCTCGACCGGGCAAAGTGGGCATCCGCTGTCACGCCACTACGACGATTTGGGAGAGCTGTGGCGGCGCGGGGAGTATGTGCCGATGTCTTTAGATGAAACCCTAGCACGCGCTGGCGCCACAGGTATCACAACTCTAAGGCCACCCGCGGTCCGTGCTGATCGCTGAACACTTTCTTTTGCCGTGCCGTCCACAACACGGTCACAGCAAAACTATCTTCTGTTTGCCGCTCAGATGTCACAACACCCTGCTCAAACAACCAAGCCCGAGCTTTGCCTTCGGAATAGGCCAGCAGTAATTCAGATGTTGTTTTATCAGGCGTAAGCGCTTTTGAGATTGCCTCAAGAAACTCTGGAATGCCTGCGCCCGTAAGCGCTGAGGTCATAAACACATTTTCAGCACGGCTTGAAGAATTGTTCAAAGCTTCAAGAGCGCCTGCGTCGAGCATATCGGTCTTATTCCACATCTCAATGCGCGGAATATCTTGAGACAGGCCGAGATTTTCGAGAATAGTTTCTACATCTCTTGCCTGCGCGACCGTTTCAGGATGGGCAATATCGCGAACGTGCACCACCAAATGGGCGGCGGTCACTTCTTCCAATGTCGCGCGAAAAGAAGCCACTAATTCCGTTGGCAAATTGGAAATGAAACCAACAGTATCAGACAAAATCACATCCATGCCGCTGGGCAATTGCACTGCACGCATGGTGGGATCTAGAGTTGCGAAGAGCATGTCTTTGGCAAAAACTTCGGCTCCGGTCATATAGTTGAACATAGACGATTTTCCGGCATTGGTATAGCCCACCAAGGCTACGATGGGATAAGGTACTTTGGCGCGGGCATTGCGGTGCAACTCACGGGTTATACCAACCTTATCGAGCTGTTTTTGCAAGCGTACCAATTGAATATCAATGGCACGACGGTCCGACTCCACCTGAGTTTCGCCAGGTCCACCCACAAACCCAAGCCCGCCACGTTGGCGCTCAAGGTGGGTCCATGCACGTACCAAGCGGGTGCGCTGATAGCTCAGAGCGGCCATCTCAACCTGAAGGACACCCTCGCGGGTCCGTGCACGGTCAGAAAAGATTTCGAGGATCAGACCGGTGCGATCAAGGATTTTCACGCCCCAGTCTTTTTCCAAATTGCGCTGCTGCACTGGTGAGACGTGACCGTCCACCAAAACAAGCTCAACCTCTGAGTCTTTGAACAGTTCGCCCAATTCCTCAATTTTACCCTTGCCAAACAGCTTGCCCGGATGGGCACGTGGTAGGCGCACAACTGCCTCGCCCATAACCCGCAGGCCCGGCAAAGCATGGGCCAGAGCCAGGGCCTCAGCCAAAGCATCTGATGCCGCGCGGGGCGAGTGATCTGTTTTGATGTCAGGGTGTAAAACCCAGGCGTGAGTTTGCGTATCCAAGTTATTGCCCATCAAAGGCTATTCTTCACCATCATAGAGCGAGATGGATTGTGCCGGCATGATGGTCGAAATCGCATGTTTATAGACCAGCTGCGAAGCCCCATCACGGCGCAACAGCACGCAAAAATTATCAAACCAGGTTATTACACCTTGCAATTTAACGCCATTTATAAGAAAAATTGTAACTGGGACCTTGGTTTTGCGCACTTGATTGAGAAATGCATCTTGAAGATTTTGTTTATCTGAAGCCATTGTTTAGCCCTCTTGCTTGCGGGTACACACAAAAATTAATCCCGGAGATGATACTATGAAGGTGTTTTAGTAGAGTTTCCAGAGCCAATTCAGCCTAAATTGCCGCACTAGCGATAAATGTCGGGGTTTAACAACGCCAAAAGCGCCAAAACCTCAAGCCTGCCAAAAACCATGGCAACCGCCAAAATCAGTTTTGCGCCGGTCCCAAGTTCTATAACCGCATTTTCCGACCCACCAACGCCTTGAGCAAGAGGTCCAGTGTTGGTTACTGTTGCCAAGGTAAGGTGCAGCGCTTCGGCCACACCGCTGCCTGTGAGGGTCAAGCCGAGCGTGGTGGCCGCGAACACCAAAATGAAGAGCATCAAAAACACGCAGGCCAACATAGCATTGTGATGGGATTTGGACAGGCTTTTACTTTGACCTGACATCACCTGTGACGGCGCTATCAATCGGTCTACCTCAGTCTTGCAGTGCCCTGCCAAAATATAAACCCTAAGGAGCTTTATGCCCCCAGCTGTAGTGGCCACACCCCCGCCAAAAATAGCCAAAGCTGCGATGACAATGCCAGCTTGTCCAAATCCGCGAAGCCCTTCGGGGAGGTAATCTGATGTAATTCCGGTTGTGGTGAGAAATGACAGGCTGGTGAAGGCGGCGCCCCAGATGGCCTTGATATGTCCCCAAAAACCCGAAGACATACCCCAGCCAAGGCAAACCAACACTACAACTGCAGCGGTGATCAAGAGCGCTGCCACTCGCAGCTCAGGATCATGGTGAAACTTCCACTTGCGCGTTTTAGAGAATGTGGTTGAAAAAGTGGCCCGCGACAACGCAAACACCATGACGAGCATAATGACACCTTCACTGGCCCAGCCAGCTCCTGAATGGCCGGGGATGTCGATGCCAAAAGTAGCAATCGTGGACATGGCGCGCAATATTGCGAAAACGGGATCCCCACTTGTCACCAAAAGAGCCAAGGTCGCCGCCGCGGTGATCCAAACATAAATGGGACCAAGACGGACCGCTTCGCGCCAAAACTTTTCGGCAGGTAAACGTGCCGTACTATGTGCTCCGTGCACAGACGCGTCATCCACCGTGCCACGTGCGCCCAAATGCTCAAACCCGCCGAGGTTTAAAGGCGCAAACAACGACCATGCGAAGACCCAGATCAGAAAACCACTGGCCCAACCCAAACACACGCGCCAAATCACTAAAGTCTCGCTCAAAGTGCCGGTGGAAAAGACCGGTAACCCAGTAGTGGTGACCGTGCTAACCAGATCCAAATAAGAATTAATGAACTGACCTGATGCGGTGACCTCATGAAAAGGTACTGCCAAAAGCGCAGGAAACCCAAGAAAAAAGGCAATAAGCGACCAAATTTGGGTATGTCGATTCGCTGAGAACCGCTCGCCCTGTAAAGAGACGCTCATAAACCCCAGCGCAAATAACCCCAAGAGGACCGCATATAAAAAGGTACGGCCCTGATGGTCATTGCCCGCATAAAACCCATGCAAAGAAGGGATCATCATCATTAAGATAGTGAGAGCTGAGAGGGAGATCGCCAAAGGCAATTTCTGAAAGCGAGCCCACATCTTCAGAAAAAATCGATAGTAACTTGCAAAAGGCGTTCCACTTCACTCACGTCAGCGGCGAGGACAAACAACACTACATGATCGCCATCCTCTATGCGCAAAGACCCGGAGGGTTTTAAAATTTCTGTGCCTTTGCGCACAGCACCCAACAAAACGCCCTCAGGAAATTCGATATCGCGGATATACTGGCCAGCAATGGTGGACGTTGAGAGCACCTGAGCCTCGATCACTTCTGCCTCCGCATCGCCAATCGAATAGACACCACGCACCCGGCCATGGCGAATATGGCGCAAAATTGATGAAACTGTGGTTGCCCTCGGGTTCACATACGCATCAATCCCCATAGCATGCAAAAGCGGCACCATAGAGGGGTCATTGATCAAACATATGGCCAACGGGCAGCCCATAGATTTGGCCCTAATCGCCGACAATAGGTTGGTTTTATCATCATCAGTAACCGCAAGAATCACATCTGAACGCTCAATATTGGCCTCTGACAACATCTCAGCATCCAAACCATCCCCATGCAACACGATGGTTTTTTCTAGGGCCTCTGCAGCATGTTCCGCAGTTTCACGATTGATTTCAATCACCTTAGCGCGAATGCGGCTGCTACGGCCTTCAAGGTTTTGCGCCACCGCAAAGCCAACATTCCCACCGCCCACAATCACCACGCGGTCCTGTGCATAGGTGGTTTTACCAAACACCTCTAATGCGCGCTGCACGTCGTGTTTTTGGACGCAAATATAGCAAGAATCTCCTGCGAAGAGCTGATCACCAGAGCTGGGTACAAACAGCGTACCCTCGCGCCTGATGGCCACAACAACGGCCGAGAGCGTTGAAAACAGATCGGACAGCTGTTTGAGCGGTGTGTTCAACACCGGACATTTGTCATCAAGCGTGATGCCCAGCATTTGAACATAGCCACTAAAGAAAAACTCGGTTTCAAAAGCCGCTGGCGTCTGTAATCGCCGCAAGGCGGCTTCGGCCACCTCTTTCTCCGGGCTAATCACCACATCAATCGGCAAGTGATCACGACGGTAAAGATCCGCATAGATCGCGTCCAAATAGCTTTGCGAACGTAGCCGAGCGATTTTCCGCGGAATGTTGAACACCGAATGCGCCACTTGACAGGTGACCATATTCACCTCGTCAGAATGGGTGGCGGCAATTATCATATCAGCGTCATCTGCCCCGGCACGCGCCAAAACATCGGGGTAGCTGGCAAATCCAACGATCCCCTGCACATCCAAAGTATCGGTTGCCCGGCGCACGAGTTCGGCATTCCTATCCACAACTGTTACATCGTTTTTTTCATTAGCAAGATGACGTGCGATTTGCCAGCCAACTTGGCCAGCTCCGCAAATGATCACTTTCATGGGTTAGGCCCCCTTGAGATCAGAAAAAGTCTAACAACTGGTGTGTCAGACAAGAGACTGAAGGTCAATTCTCGGATTTTTCACTCATCTAAACTGGCCACGCGGCCGCCACTTCGGTTGGATGTCACTACGCCAAGGGATTTCAACTTGCGGTGCAGCGCTGAGCGCTCCATGCCCACAAAGCTGGCGGTACGGCTGATATTGCCTCCAAAGCGGTTGATTTGGGTCAGCAAATACTCACGCTCAAACAATTCACGCGCTTCACGCAGCGAATGTGTTGCAACACTGCCCGACAGTACAATTTGCCCGTCTTTGCTATCGCCCACGCCAGTGTTGCTGGGCAGCTCTTCAGTCTCAATCAAAGCGTTCTGCGGCCCCATGATCAGCACCCTCTCCATCATGTTTTTCAGCTGGCGAATATTGCCCGGCCACACCATGCTCTCAAGCGAGGTCGCTGCATCTTCACTGAGCGTACGTTTGGGCAGGCCCAGTTTTTCGTGGAACTCAGCCAAAAAATGCTCAGCCAGAAAGGCTATATCTTCGCGGCGCTCTGCCAAATTTGGCACCACAATCGGAACCACATTTAGGCGATGGAACAGCTCCTCGCGGAAGGTACCCGCTTCAATTTCCTCCGCCAAATTCCGCGCAGTTGCGGAAATAACCCTGATATCAACCTTCTGGGCGACGCTGCCGTCGACACGGGTGAAGCTTTGATCCACAAGAACACGCAACAACTTACCTTGAACAGCCAAGGGCAGATCTGCGATTTCATCAAAAAATAAGATTCCATTATTGGCGGCTTCTAGAAGGCCAACCTGCAAAGCCTTAGCCCCAGATTCAACACCAAACAGTTTGGCCTCGGCGGTCTCTGCATCCAAAGAAGCACAATTAACCACCACAAGGGGCGTATCTCCACGGTTGGAATTGGCGTGAATATAGCGCGTTGCCGTCTCCTTACCTACACCAGATGACCCGGTCAGCAGCACCCTGCCATTGGATTTTGTGACCTTATCAAGATTGATTTTCAGAATTTTATAGACGGCGCTTTGCCCAATCATCTCCAGCGGTTGATGGTATTGGTTGCGCAAAACGCTGTTTTCACTTCGCAGATTAGCCACTTCCATCGCGCGTTTTATGACCACGATCAGCTGATCAATGTTGAACGGTTTTTCAATGAAATCGAAGGCGCCTTGCTTGATTGCTGCAACCGCTATTTCGATATTGCCATGGCCAGAAATAATCACGACCGGAATATCCGGGTAGTTTGCTTTTACAGATTTGAGGATGTCGATCCCATCCATGGCACTGTCTTTAAGCCAGATGTCGAGAACCAACATCGCGGGGCGTTGGTCAGCTATCTGGCGCATCGCTGCGTCCGACGTGCCAGCCAAGCGGGTCTTGTAGCCTTCATCGATCAGAATGTCTGAGATCAATTCGCGGATGTCTCGTTCATCATCTACAATCAAAATATCGGTCATGCTGGCGTTCCTAGGTTGATGGTTTGCTCGTTAGTATGTTTCAATCTTGGCAGTTTAATAACCGCTTTCGCCCCCGGCCTTGCCCCGTCTTCAAAGGGTTCAGCATCGGATAGCACAAAGCTTCCGCCATGTTCTTCAATGGTTTTCACCACAATCGACAGACCCAGCCCTGTGCCAGAGGCTCGGTTGGTCACATAGGGTTCAAGCAAGCGAGATCTATCTTCGGGTAACCCTGTGCCATTGTCTGAAATCTCAAGCTCTATGGAGCGATCTGTTTGCGAGGCGACTACCCTGATTTCGCCCCTCCGTTCTGGATTATTTTTCACCGCATCTTCAATCGATTCTCCGGCATTTTTCAACAAATTAGTAATCACCCTCCCGATCATGGAGGCATCTGCGTCAATCCAAAGGATGTCATTTGGAAGCATCAGTTTAAACGTGACATTGGGCTGTCCACTTTCTTGCAGCAGGATCGAGCCACGCAGAAAATTACCAAAATCTGTGGGCCTGCGGTCAGGTTCGGGCATGCGAGCGAACTGTGAAAACTCATCAACAATGCGCCTTAACTCGTCAGTTTGGCGCACAATCACATCGGTCATATTCTCCAGCTGATCAGAATCTTTACCCACTTTTGGCGAAAACTTTCGTTTAATGCGTTCTGCCGACAGTCGGATTGGAGTCAGAGGATTTTTGATCTCATGGGCAATCCTACGCGCCACATCGCCCCAAGCTGCCATTCGCTGTGCACTAACCAAATCTGTCACATCCTCAAAGGCAATCACATAGCCTTCTTCTTCCGCCAGCTCATTGGTCCGCAGAGAAATTCGAACCAATAGGCTTTCGAGCTTACCACGCCGTACTAAACGGATTTCGCGCTGCGCCACATCAGAAACACCAGATATAAAATCATCGACGACTTCCCCAAATTCTGGCACGGAGTCAGACAAGAGCGACAGTTCAGACACCTCCGACAAATCCAAAACACGCTGTGCAAATTTGTTCAAAAAGGTGATGTGTCCAGCTTGATCCAAACCGATAACGCCCGAGGTGACAGAGGCCAATACCGAATCAAACAGCCTGCGGCGACGATCGGCTTGTTCTGCACTTTGGATCAATGTGTCGCGTTGGCCTTTGAGTTGGTGGGTCATTTGATTGAAATAGCGCGCCAGCATCGCAATCTCATCATCGCCTTTGATGTTTTCAATGCGCGCGTCCAGATCCCCTGCCCCAACCTTTTGCGCCGCCGCCGCCATCCGCCCTACGGGGCTGGCCAAACGCTCAGCAAACCAAAGGCCCAACCAAGTAGCGGTCAAAATCAAAATCACGGCAAAAGCGAGGTATAAAAGTCCAAAATCAAACAACAAACGTCCGCGTTCAGTCTCAAGCTGATTATAATAATTTGCGGTCTCAGTTGTCTCTTCAAGCAGACCCAAAAGCGCGCCATCCACAGAGCGGGTCAAATATAGGTAATGGTTTGAGTAATTGAGCAACCGAATGAGCGCTCGCATCTCATTGTTAATAAAATCTTCCACAACCAAGACTTCAGGCCCTTCAGCGAGTGCAATTTGCGCCTCTGTGGGCCGTTCATAGCCAAACAAATAGGAAGACGGCCCACGTAGGCGCAGTTGTGCCAAATTATTGATTACATAAATCTCTTTAAGTCCACGCTCAAATTCAGTTTGCAGACGCGTCAGTTCTGGGCTCAATTGGGTGTCGGTGTCAATATTACCAGTTGTAAACCTGTTTTGATTGAGGTCATTGAGCCGCTGCGCAAAGGCTTCTGTGTCGGCAATCAAACCATTGCGAGTTTGGGTATGATAGGCTTGGGCCGCGCTCAGCGAGGCACCAACGGCACTGCGCACACGCTCCGAAAACCAGCCTTCCAACGCCTGATTCACTGAAAGCACCGCAAATATAGCTACCAGAATGGTTGGAAACAGTGCTATCACCCCGAAGGCGGTGGTGAGACGGAAGTGCAATCTGGATCCGGCCGACTCAGCGCGCCGTGCCGCTGCCAATTGCACGATCCGACGTATCAACAGCGTTGTGATAAATAAAATATAAACGAAATCAGCCGTCAGAACGAAGCGCAATGACGCGCGCCCACCCTGAATAGGTTGCATCACATAAAATGTCAGGAAAACCAGCATCGGCCCGGTGATGACCAAACAGAGGGTCAGGCCGGAATTGACCGAAGTATTTGCACGAAAATCAGCAATCCTATCTAAAAAAGAACTGACAAGACCGTGACGCATTCCTGCAGCCCCCTTATCGTTACGTCTACGGTACCACATTCCGATTCTTTGCCAAAATGCAACGCTTGTTGCTCTTTTACATCATTTTGCGCCGCCGTGTCACGACAATTTCGAGTTCATTTATTTTCTTACGCAAAGTATTGCGGTTGATGCCAAGAAGGTCCGCACATTTAGCTTGATTTCCAGAACTCGCCGAGAGAGCAATCTCGATCAACGGCACCTCAATTTCACGTAAAATTCGCTGGTACACACCTGCGGGCGGTAAAGTAGATCCATGCAAGTCAAAATATCGTTGCACATGCATCTCCACCGCATCGCTCAACTTCTCTGACGGCGGGAGTTGGCTCAGACTGCTAGATGGCCCACCTTTTTTCAATATATCTTGCACGGTCGGACCATCAAAAATAGCATTTGACGATTCCATCATCAGCTGCCTCATTACGTTTTGCAATTGGCGTACATTTCCCGGCCAGCTAAATCCACGCAAGGCGGAGAGGCCCGCCGCGCTGAATTGAAACGCCACACCACTCTCAGCGATGTTGATAAAGTGCTGCGCCAAGACCGAGATATCCTCAATCCGTTCGCGTAGGGCAGGCACTGTCAGTTGCAGGCTTGAAATCCTAAAAAACAAATCGTTTCTGAAATTTCCATTTTGTACATCGGCCAGAATATTGGGGCCCGCGATTGAAATAAGCCGCGCGGTGCGTTCGCTGGGTTCGCCCAATGTGTGGAGCACCCGAAGTTGCGCCGCGGGGCTGAGATCCGATACCCCGTCCAAAATCAACGTGCCCGACCCTGCCCTTTGGATAGCATCGGTGATCGCCGATTGGCTCTCAGTCATCTCGGGATGCAGGACCACAATAGGTCGGTCTGCTCGGGTTGAGAAATTATGCAGGCTGGCGGCGATCAATGATTTACCTGTCCCGGGCTCGCCCAAAACTAAAACGGGCGCTGCGGCGTTCATTGCCCGCGCAATCAACCGGTACAGGTTTTGCATGGCAGGCGATTGCCCCACCAGAGGAATTTCGGCGTCAGGATTGGTCGAAAGCGCTGCTGCGGATTGCGCGGGTTGCCGACGTTCCAAAGCTTTGGCCGATCTGCGCATCAATTCGGGCAGGTCAAATGGTTTGGGCAGATAGTCAAAAGCCTTCGCCTCATTGGCGCGGATGGCGGTAACAATGGTATTTTGTGCCGAAATGATGATTACTGGTAAATTTGGGCGAAATTTTGTTATCTTTGGCAGGTTATCCAAGCCATTACCGTCTGGCATAACCACATCAGAAACAACCAAGTCGCCCTTGCCATCTTCAACCCAGCGCATCAGCGTGGTGAGAGACGAAGTAGCGTGAACCTTGCAGCCAGCACGGGTGTAGGCCTGAGTTAAAACGGTTCGAATTGTACGATCATCATCCGCAATTAAAACCGTTCCATCCATGGTATTCTTCCTTATTATTAAATTTTTATTGGCAACGATATTTTGAACGTAGTTTGACCAGGGCGCGAAACAACACTGACCCAAGCGTTGTGCTGTGTTACTATTTTTGACACCAAAGCTAGGCCGAGGCCTTTGCCATTGCTTTTGGATGATACAAATGGATCAAACACATGTTTTGCGAGGGCCTCGGGCAGGCCAGGGCCGTTGTCGGTGATGTCAACATGCAACGGCAACCGCTGGCCATGGCTATCGGGCAGCACCAAACGCAAATTTGGATTATAAAAAGTGCGGAGTGATATTTCACCCTTATCCCCCAAAGCTTCACAAGCATTTTTGATGAGATTCAAAAACACCTGAACCATTTGATCCGCATCAGCCCAGACATTAGGCAAGGATGGATCGTAGTTTTTGGATATTTGAATATCGCCCGCAAAGCCAAATGTGGCGGAACGCGCGGCTTGGTCCAATACATCATGGATATTGACCTCAGCACAGTTCGGCGGAGTGAGATCCCCAAATTGCTCAACTTGATCCAGCAAAGCAACAATCCGTTTGGACTCCTCCACGATAAGATCTGTCATTTCATGATTTTTTGGCGGCAGCGACATAGCCAAAAACTGCGCTGCCCCAGTGATCCCAGCCAATGGATTTTTGATTTCATGGGCCAGCATTTCAGCCATGCCAATCGCAGAATGCGCCGCTGATACCGGAGCCAATCCATTGCTAGAGCTGCCCATTGTTTCATGTGGTATCAGCAAAATCAAAACTTGCTGTTCCACACCATAGAGCGGGCATACATGCGCAGCGCAGGTGCGGGAACCGGTGTTTCGTCCATGGGCTGCAACTTCGCCAATCACAATGGAGCGCATTAATGCGCGGGCACGGTCTATCCCTGCGGGCAATAAATCCTCACCGCGCAGGTAATTCCAAACATGCTGTCCCAAAGCGACTTTGGAAGAGATCCCTAAAAATTGTTCAGCCGCCGCATTGACCTCATTAATGCTATCATCACGACCGATCACCAATCCCGCGATTGGCAATTGCGCCCAAAGGTCCTGAAAATGTGTCATGCAGCCACATCAGCACATGAATGCTCGACTGCCTGCCAGATGAAACCGTGAATTTCCGAGATGTCCATAGAACGTAGCACAGATTGCCGCAGGTCGGTGGTCACATTCAACCCATCCAGATACCACCCCAAATGTTTACGAGCATTCTTCAATCCTAACACATCACCGTAAAACGCCACAATGGCCTTATGATGCCCGATGATCAGCTCCGCTAAATTCGCACCAATCGGTATTTTGGGCTCGGGCGTGCCGTAAAGGGCCGCTGAAATTTCGGCCAAACGCCAAGGTGCGCCCTGAGCACCGCGCCCAACCATAATGCCGTCAGCCCCAGACTGAGCTAGAGCCATTCGCGCAGAGGCCACATCAACAATATCACCATTGGCGATCACCGGAATTGTGACAGCCTGCTTAACTTTGGCAATGGCACCCCAATCGGCATCACCTTTATAAAATTGGCAGCGGGTGCGGCCGTGCACTGTAATCATTTTCACCCCGGCCGCTTGCGCCCGTGCAGCTATATCAGGGGCGTTGAGCGAGGAGTCATCCCATCCCAGTCGCATCTTTAAGGTGACATCCAGTTTTGTGGCTTTCACCACGGCTTCTACCAGTTCCAAGGCAAAATCAGGGGTACGCATCAACGCTGATCCAGATTGACCGTTTGTCACCTTCTTGGCTGGGCAGCCCATGTTAATATCGATGATTTTAGCACCATTGGCCTCAATCATGCGCGCAGCCTCAGTCATCCAATGGGCTTCGCAGCCGGCGATTTGCACCGAAGTATTACCAATACCAAAGCCCAGCTCAGCGCGTTCACGCACGCCAGGTTTTTTCTGAACCATCTCGTGGCTTGCCACCATCTCTGACACGACAAGCCCTGCGCCAAAAGATTGCACTAAATTGCGAAACGGCACATCTGTAATTCCGGCCAGGGGGGCCAGTAAGACTGGTGGTTTAACATCTTGATTACCTAATACTATTTTCACAGTAATTTTCTCCAACTGCTTGTAAATTGCGCATTCTACGCCACAGCAGGCAAGTCTGTCGCTGCGTAAAATACACATTTTTATGCGTTTGCACAAAAAATAGGCATAAATATAGCGCTAGTGAAGGATTGCATGCAGAATATCAACCGATATAATCATGCATCATGGATAAACCGTACAACATAACAGCCATCGTCCTTGCGGCCGGGCGCGGCCTGCGCGCCGGTGGTCCGGGGCCAAAGCAATGGCAGCCCTTGATGGGAAAACCCCTGATCTCATGGTCGATTGCGCCATTCTTAACGCACCCCATGGTTTCTCAGGTTGTGGTGGTCCACCATCCTGATGAGGATGATTTACTGTCTCAGCTGCCATCTGGGATCCTATATGTGGTGGGAGGGCTTAACAGAGACGACTCAGTACGATGCGCCTTGACAGCCATTCAACCTCTCAGTCCAGATTATGTCTTGATCCACGACGCCGCCCGACCCTGTTTGGATCAATACCTTTTATCGGAATGCATTAACTCTATGGTGACCCATGGAGCGGCCGCCCCAGCTGTAGCGGTTCAAGATACCCTTTGGCGCGGCACGGATCAGGTTTTGGATATGATTGACCGTACTCAAATCTTTCGGGCGCAAACCCCGCAATGTTTTGCCTATGAGTTGATCAGCTCAGCCCATAAATCCGCTGAATTTTCTGCTACAGATGACGTGCAAATCGCACGCACAGCGGGGCATACCGTTGCTATTGTACCTGGCAACGAGGATAATATCAAAGTAACACTGCCCGGTGATTTTGCGCGGGCTGAACAAATTTTGCGAGGCAGAATGAAACTACGCGTCGGCAATGGCTTTGATGTACATCGATTTGGATCGGGAACCGAGATTACCCTTTGCGGCGTCAACTTGCCCCATAAGGCTGGGCTGATTGGCCATTCCGATGCCGATGTGGGCATGCATGCGGTGACAGATGCCATTTACGGCGCTTTGGCGCGTGGCGATATTGGTCAGCATTTCCCGCCCTCAGATCCACAATGGAAGAGTTCAGCCAGCGATATCTTCCTCAAACATGCGGTGGATTTGGCCGCTGAGATGGGTTTTCGGATTGAAAATGTGGATTGCACTTTAATTTGCGAGTTCCCAAAGATTGGCCCGCATGCAAATGCGATGCGCGCCCGCATGGCACAGATCATGGGTTTGAAAGAGGATCAAGTGTCGATCAAGGCTACAACGTCAGAAACGCTGGGCTTCACGGGGCGCGAAGAAGGTATCGCGGCCATGGCCTCAGCCGCTTTGGTGAGCCTATGAGCCATCTCATCGCCACATTCTTTTACGTTGGGCACATGCGGCCCGCACCGGGCACTTGGGGCAGTTTGGCAGCGCTCTTGGTGGGCTTTGCGCTTGTTCATATCTCTGGAGCAACAGGGCTGTCCATCGGCATTATCGCCAGCTCTCTATTGGGCTGGTGGGCCACCGCAGCAGAGACCAAAGGCAAAAAGGATCATGACCCATCCGAAATCGTGATTGATGAAGTGGCCGGACAATGGATTGCGACCCTACCGCTGGCGATTTGGCCACAAACCTTCGAGATTGCGATCTGGTATTGGCTGTTGGCTTTTGCTGGCTTTCGCCTGTTTGACATTACCAAACCGGGTTTGGTGGGCTGGGCTGACAGGCAAGTTGGTCCGCTGAGCGTTATGCTGGATGATATCATCGCGGGACTTATGGCGGCTACAGTGATATGTCTGGTTATGGTGATATTGCCATGACTTTGGCGGCAGATGTTGTGGCCTTGGCCATCCGTGCCAAGGTAAAGATCACCAGCGCGGAAAGCTGTACTGGCGGGATGATCAGCGCGGCTTTGACCGATATCGCTGGCAGTTCGGCGATGTTCGAACAAGGGTTTGTAACCTATTCTAATGCTGTCAAAACCAAAATGCTGGGTGTGTCTGAGGAGACGCTCCAAGTACATGGCGCGGTGTCTGAACCTGTGGCCTGTGAAATGGCCTCTGGCGCTTTGATAGTCTCTGGCGCTGACATTGCCGTGTCAGTCAGTGGTATTGCAGGACCCGGCGCCTCAGAGTCCAAACCGGAAGGCAGGGTTTGCTTTGGGGTTGCATCAGCTCAGGGCGTTTATTGCGAAACACTTGAATTTGGCACTATTGGCCGCGCAGAGGTCCGCAAAGCTTCGACAGATCATGCCTTAGAATTAATCTCCGATCTTTTAAAAAGAGACTATTGATTACGCCTTACCCCCATCTTATGCCTAATTTTTAGACAAAGTTGGAATGCTGGCGAAAAAAGACGGTTTGAAAGTGCTTGGGACTTTTTCTTTAAGGTTATTTTCTATGAAAACCCTCCAATTCGTTTTGGAGGATATCATGAACGCAGCTGATACAGCTTGGATTATCGTCGCCACGGCATTGGTTCTCTTTATGACCCTGCCCGGGCTTGCATTGTTTTACGGTGGGCTGGTGCGCGCACGTAACGTGTTGAGCGTCTTTATGCAGTGCTTCGGCATTGCCTGCCTGATGAGTGTACTTTGGCTCGCTTTTGGCTATTCCATCGCTTTCGGAGACGGCGGGTCCGGCTATTGGGGCGGGCTTAGCCATTTATTCCTCAATGGTGTAGATGCCTCGACCGTACGCGACGGCACAACACTTCCTGAAGTATTGTTTTTTGCCTTCCAAATGACATTTGCTATCATCACCCCTGCCCTGATTGTTGGGGCCTATGTGGAGCGTGTGGGCTTTGGTTTTGTGATGACCTTTTCCGGTCTGTGGATGCTGTTGTGCTACGCGCCCGTTGTGCATTGGGTTTGGGGCGGAGGCATGTTGTCCGATGGCGGTATATTCGGCGATACGGGTCTTAAGGATTTTGCAGGTGGTGTTGTTGTCCATGAAACGGCGGGTCTGGCTGCTTTGGTCATTGCGGTCTTGTTGGGCGCTCGGCGCAATAAAACCACGCCACCGCACAATCCCGGCTATGTGATGCTTGGGGCCGCGATGCTTTGGGTGGGTTGGTTTGGCTTTAATGGCGGCTCACAACTGGCTGCCGATGGCGGTGCTGCAATGGCTCTGACCGTCACACATATCTCTGCCGCTGCGGCCTCATTGACTTGGGCGCTTTGGGAGCGGATCAAATACGGCAAGGCCTCGCTTGTGGGCATGGTGACAGGCACGATTGCAGGACTGGCCTCCATCACCCCCGCTTCAGGCTTTGTGGGACCAATTGAGGCTCTGGTGATTGGCTCTGTGGCCGGCATTCTTTGCCAAGAAGCCGTCAATTTGGTGCGTAACACCTTCAAAATTGACGATACTCTTGATGTCTTCGCCGTTCACGGCATTGGCGGCATCTTCGGAACCATCATGATTGCAGCCTTCGGCGCGGGCACGTGGGCAGCACAGATAGGCAGTTTGGCGATTGTGGGGGTCTTCACAGTGGTTGTCACATTCGTTCTTGTGAAGCTGGTTGCCCTGGTCACACCGCTGCGGGTCAGCGAAGAAGATGAGCACACCGGCTTGGATCTCTCAGCACATGGTGAGCGCGCTTACGATCACTCTTCCTAAAAGTAGTGATATAAAATTTATGGGCTCCCAATTAGGGGGCCCTTTTATTTATAAAGTGCATCCGCGCGGGTTTCAAACGCCCGCACAATACGCTGCATGGCCTCATTGAATACCAAGCCAATCACACCTTGTAAAATCACATTCTTGAACTCAAAATCTACGAAAAACGTCACGGCGCAGCCTTCAGGCTCATCTTCAAATTTCCAAGTCGATTTCATGTATTTGAATGGGCCATCCAGATATTCTGTATCAATAAAAAAATCATCAGGATGCAAAACCACCTTACTGCCGAATCGTTCCCTAAACACTTTAAATGAAATAACCAAATCTGCCGCCATCACTTGTGCTGTCCCATCTGGGGTCACAGATTGCACTCGTGCGGCTACACACCAAGGCAAAAATTGCGGATAGGCTTCCACATCAGCCACCAAATCATACATTTGCTGTGCGCTGTAACGCAAAATTCTTGTTTCATTATGGGTTGGCATTGTGTTTTCCGCTGACTCTGCGTGTAAGATGTCGTAGAAAAGGACAGAAAGTTCAAGAGGGTACTATGTCACAAAAACCTTATGTCATCGACAATATGATATCCGCCAAGTCAATTGCGGCTCGAATCGAGCAATTGGCCCATGAGATTGAAACCGAATTTGCCGATACCAATAAATTGGTTGTGATTGGCCTACTGCGCGGCTCATTCGTATTTATAGCAGATCTGGTCCGCGAGATCAGCCTGCCCATTGAAGTCGATTTCCTGGAGGTCAGCAGCTATGGCGACGGCATGGAAAGCTCACGTGAGGTGCGCATCCTCAAAGATCTCCGGGGCACCATCGAAAATCGTGATGTGTTGATCGTGGAAGATATCGTGGACACGGGCCATACTATGAAAAACGTGACCGAGCACCTTTTGCGCCGTAAACCAAAGCGAATGAAAACCATTGCCCTGCTCGACAAACCTTCGCGCCGCGAGGTTGACATCAAAACCGACTTCCTAGGGTTTGAAATTCCGGATGAATTTGTTGTAGGCTACGGTATTGATTTCGCACAGCGTAACCGCAACCTGCCCTATATTGGAAAAGTTCGCTTTACATGAGTCCACAATTTTTACTGAAGATGGCGACGATTGCGCGCCGTCTTCAGCAAAAAAAACTTTTATCTTATGTATCACTGTTGTGGCCATCGCCCTTGCACTGTTTGGCATATAGAATTGGATCAGTTGGCCAAGCTGGCTGACGGTGAACTCACGCCATGGCGGCATTGGTCTTTAAGGCTGTATATCAGCCGTTCGCTGCCAAACGTGCTTTTTGCATTTTGGCAAAGTCATCGCCCGCGTGATATGAACTTCGGGTAAGTGGAGTGGCGGAGACCATCAAGAACCCCTTGCCCTTTGCCGCCTGCTCATAGCTTGCGAATTCCTCTGGTGTCACGAAACGGTCCACACGGTGGTGTTTCAATGTTGGCTGAAGATATTGGCCAATGGTGATGAAATCGATATTAGCTGCGCGCATGTCATCCATCACTTGATAGACCGCTTGGCGATCCTCCCCAAGACCCACCATGATTCCAGATTTGGTAAACATGGTCGGATCCAGCTCTTTCACCCGTTGCAACAGGCGCAAAGAGTGGTAATATCGTGCACCGGGCCGCACTTCAGGATAGAGGCCGGGCACAGTCTCAAGATTGTGGTTGAACACATCAGGTTTTGCCGCAACGACAACTTCCAAAGCTTCGGGATCACAGCGGATAAAGTCTGGCGTCAGAATCTCAATCGTAGTGTTTGGCGCCTGTTTTCTAAGAGCGCGGATGGTTTGGGCAAAATGCTCGGCCCCGCCATCTTTGATGTCATCACGGTCCACGGATGTGACCACAACGTGGTTGAGGCCTAGCTTTTTAACCGCATCAGCGACACGGCCGGGTTCAAACGCATCCAAACCCTCGGGTGGTTTGCCGGTAGCGATGTTGCAAAAGGTGCAAGCACGAGTGCAAACTTCGCCCATGATCATCATCGTGGCGTGTCCTTGGTTCCAGCATTCGCCTACATTGGGACAACCTGCCTCTTCGCAAACCGTCACCAGCTTATGTTCCCGCATGATCTTGCGCGTTTCTTGATAGCCCTGCCCAACAGGCGCTTTCACCCGAATCCATGCCGGTTTTTTCGGTTGTGGATTATCAGGACCCTTTGCCTTTTCAGGGTGGCGTTGCTCAGGGATTTTCAGATCGCGCATAAATTCATTCCTCACTTGCCGATATTTAACACAGCCACACCAAACAACCACCCCCCAGCCACGAATATCCGCCATGCAATTAGATCGCAGTACAAAACGGCTATCCGACCAAAATATCTTTGCAATTACTGCACTCATAATAGCGGGCCAGCCGTTTCAGAGCGATACTAGGCTCAGGACCTATTAATTTTGTTGATGGTATCCAGCCTGTATGATTCACTACCGCAAACAGTGGAGGTTTTTATGAGCAATCTTTATTGGCTGAGCGAAGATCAAATGGGGCGGCTTTGGCCGTATTTTCCAATGAGCCGAGGTAGAGCGCGTGTTGATGATAGGGGTGTCTTGAGTGGAATCACTTCATTAATCGTAACGGGTTGCGTTGGCGTGACGCTCCCAAAAAATGCGGTCCGCACAAGACTTTATACAACCGCTGGAAACGGTGGGGTGATATGGGGGTATTTGGGCAGATCATGGAGGGGCTCGCAGCCAAAGCGCCTGACAACAAGACGATCACAATCGACGCAACTTACCTCAAGGAACATCGCACGGCTTCCAGCCTGAGGGTAAAAAAGGGGGCGTGGACGTCTGATTGGCCGTACTAAAGGTGGTATGAACACGAAACTGCACGCAGTGACTGACACGATTGAGCGGCCGATCCGGTTCTTTATGACCGCTGGCCAGGTCAGCGATTATGCCGGAGCGAAAGCCCTTATAAGTAACCTGCCAGCAGCTGGATGGCTATTGGGAGATTGAGGCTATGACGCAGACTGGTTCCGTGCAGCATTTGTAAACATGGGCATAAAGCCTTGCATTCCAGGGCGAAAGTCACGGCGCAAAGCAATCAAATACGACAAGCAAAGATACAAAAGACGCAACCGGATTGAGATTATGTTTGGTCGCCTGAAAGATTGGCGACGTGTCGCCACCCGTTACGACAGATGTCCGAAGGTTTTTCTGTCTGCAATCGCGCTCGCGGCCATTGTCCTATTTTGGTTATGAGTCCTGAGCCTAAATTCAATTTTTCCAGAGCGCGCCGGTCACTCAATGGCCTATCCTACGGCCTCCAATCCCTCCAACTTACAACAGCACAGCAAGGCCATATCCCCAGGACCGGAGCCAAGATCAGCCAAAGTTCTTGTGGATCATCGCATTCAACCAATCTTGCGTGGCCATGCCATCACCTGTGCCCGGTCAACGACACCAAGTATTTCGACAATTGCCTGCGCGTCCTCTCGCACAATGATAGCTGCCTCCAATCCTTGAGCTAGGGCCCAAACTATTTGTTTTCGCGCCAAATATAGCAGCACTGTCATACGCGCGTGAACGAGCTGCAGGGAAAATTTGGGTTTTGTTTTGGTTGTGAAAACTCATAGATCTATCCTTCGGGCGCCGATAAACGGGTTTAGAGCAATATTTACGCAATTTTTGGACCATACAATCGATAAGTGCATCGTCACGCTCTATTTCAATTTTGCAGACAGAGCGCAACACAGTTGACGGGTGAACACCATAATACTGGGCCAAACTGCGGATAGAATGACCATGTTCAGTGTGGCAAATAAACATTCACCATATGGTTATCCCAAACAGGTATTTTCAATGCGGCGCGCCGCGTCGACCGTTTGCAAGGTCAAATTGTGAGATACGTACTCTAAACACTAATCTATCCAAAGGTTGCGTTGGCACAATGGTAACAATGATTACGGGTTCGTTAATTAGGTCAAATATCAAAGGATCATAGATAATATCCGCTACACTAAGAACCGACCGCGCGCTGAAAGCCACCCCCGCGCAACACCCCACAAACCTGTGCAAGCCTAGGTGCTAATTCTGCTCAGGGGGCACAAATGCGAGATGTTGAACGGCGACTTTCGAACCTAAAGCGACCAAAACTTATGGCCGAGGCGGCTCAAAATAGATTGACACACTATAATTCCGAACGTTATCTCCCCAGCTCAATCGCTAAGCAGCAGACATTGGGGCCAAATGGGTCAATCTATTGTGTGTTTAAAATGGAAGATGCCTACAATAGACTGCAACAATAAAAGCGCTCTCAGTATTCACGATAGCGCCATATTGGTTATTTGATCGCCATTTTAGGCGAGAGTCGCAGTCTTAGAGCCCACTAGACAAACGCATCTGGCATTGCTGCCTTTTTATCAGCGACGTATTTTTCGAGGGCTGCCAAAATCTCAGGGTCAAGCGGCGGTTGTTGGTAGGTGGCCAATTGAAGTGTTACCCTATCTGCAGCCAGCGCATACGTATCGCGCGCGCCTTCTTCATACCAAGTTTCAAACGGTTTGTAGTCAAACAGGTTTGAGCGCCAGAATGCCGCTTTGAAGTTCTTTTGCGTGTGTTCACAGCCAAGGTAATGGCCACTCGGCCCCACTTCACGGATGGCATCCATGGCTTGGCCGTTTTCATCCGATTCAACCCCAAGCGCCATTTTGTGCAGGGTACCCAGTTGATCCGCATCCATGACAAATTTCTCAAAGGAGGACACCAAGCCGCCCTCAAGCCAACCGCAGGAATGCAGCATGAAATTCACACCTCCCAACAAAGCCGCGTTAAGTGTATTGGCAGTTTCATAGGCCGCCTGCGCGTCTGGCAGTTTCGAGCCACAGAGGCCACCACCGGAGCGGAAGGGCAAATTCATCCGACGCGCCAATTGTCCGGCTCCATAGAGAATTTGGCTGGCTTCAGGCGTGCCAAAGGTCGGAGCGCCAGAATTCATATCGATAGAGGTCACAAATGTACCAAAAATCACCGGAGCGCCCTGCTTCAAAATTTGGCTATAGGCAATGCCCGCCAGGACCTCAGCCAAAACTTGCGTCAAGGTACCCACAATCGACACCGGAGCCATAGCGCCACCCACGATGAAGGGTGAAATGATGCTGGCTTGATTATTTTTAGCAAAAACTTCCAAAGCTCCCATCATAATGCTGTCAAAGGTCAAAGGACTGTTGATGTTGATCAAAGAGGTCATCACTGTGTTGTTTTGGACAAATTCCTTACCAAACAAAATCTCGCACATATCAACGGAATCCTGCGCCCGGCTGGGCTCTGTCACGGATCCCATAAAGGGTTTGTCACTATACACCATATGCGCCATCAACATATCCAAGTGACGCTTGTTCACCGGCACATCGGTAGGCTCGCACACCGTGCCGCCGGAATGGTGCAAATACTTTGACATATATCCAAGTTTCACGAATTTTTGAAAATCTGCGATTGTGGCATAACGCCGACCGCCGTCGCGATCACGCACAAAGGGAGGGCCGTAGACCGGCGCTGTCACCAGTGTTTTGCCACCAATTTCCACACTACGTTCAGGATTGCGCGCATGTTGAATAAACTTTGACGGTGCCGTTTTGCACAGTTCGCGGGCCAAGCCGCGCGGAATTCTTACCCGTTCGCCCTCAATTGTGGCTCCTACAGATAGCCAGCGTTCCAAAGCCTCGGGGCTATCCACAAAATTAACGCCGATTTCTTCGAGAACCGTCTCAGCATTATACTCAATCATCTCAAGAGTAGCTTCATCTAAGAACTCATATAACGGGATGTTGCGATCAATGTAGCGTTCAGTCTCTACACTGATTGCTGTACGTTCTGCTCTGCGGGCGGCACCGCCTCCGCTGCGTGATCTGCGACCTGCTGTTTCGGCCATTTTGAAACCCCTAATTACGTGTTAGCCCGGGTCTATGGAATTATTACAATCTGCGACGGTGTTTTCCGCCGCTTCGGACGGGAAAACGACATAAGAAGTGATTTCTTCGTATCAGCTGGGTTGAACCTTATTCAAGGTCGGAATATCGGAGGCTATGGAACATATGCATGAAAAATTACTGATCATCGACTTTGGCAGTCAGGTAACCCAACTTATAGCACGGCGTTTGCGCGAATTGAATGTGTACTGCGAAATTCACCCGTTTCAAAATGTGACAGAAAGCTTTTTGCAAGAGTTTGGTGCCAAGGCCGTAATTTTGTCAGGCGGCCCCGCATCAGTGATCGATGAAGACTCCCCGCGCCCGCCTATGGCGGTGTTTGAGATGGGTATTCCTGTGTTAGGCATATGTTATGGTCAACAGGTCATGATGCATTGTTTGGGCGGTAAAGTTGAACGCGGTAATGATACCGCCGAATTTGGCCGCGCCTATGTGAGCCCGAAAGCCCCGCTTCCACTGCTTGACGGTTGGTTTACAGGCGGTGATGAACAAGTTTGGATGAGCCACGGCGACCACGTTAGCGCCATCGCACCTGGGTTTGCGGTTTTTGGCACCTCTCCCAATGCGCCCTTTGCTGTAACAGCCGATCAGTCGCGCGAGTTTTATGCTGTGCAATTCCATCCAGAAGTGCATCACACTCCAAAAGGCGCTAGTCTGTACAAAAATTTCATTCGCCGCGCTGGTTTTACAGGCGATTGGACCATGGGTGCCTACCGTGAGCAGGCTTTGCAGGCTATTCGCGATCAAGTGGGGGATCAAAAGGTTATTTGCGGTCTGTCCGGCGGCGTTGACAGCTCAGTGGCTGCGGTGTTGATTCACGAGGCGATTGGCGACCAATTGACCTGCGTGTTTGTAGATCATGGTTTATTGCGTCAGGGCGAGTCTGATGAAGTAATCAAGATGTTCCGCGACAATTACAACATGCCGTTCATTCATGCGGACGAACAAGAATTGTTCCTCGGCGCTCTGGACGGTCAGTCTGACCCCGAAACCAAACGCAAGATCATTGGAAAATTATTCATTGATGTGTTCCAAAAACATGCGGCCGCTGTTGGTGGTGCAAAGTTCTTGGCACAGGGCACTTTGTACCCAGATGTTATTGAAAGTGTAAGCTTTTCAGGTGGCCCTTCCGTGACGATCAAATCGCATCACAACGTCGGTGGCCTGCCAGAAAAGATGGGTCTTAAGTTAGTTGAACCTCTGCGTGAGCTGTTCAAAGACGAAGTGCGCGCCCTTGGGCGTGAACTTGGCCTGCCCGCCTCTTTCATTGGCCGACACCCTTTCCCTGGTCCTGGCCTAGCTATCCGCTGTCCCGGAGAGATAACCCGCGAGAAACTAGACATCCTGCGCCTTGCGGATGCAGTCTATATCGATCAAATTCGCAAACACGGTTTGTATGACGAAATTTGGCAAGCTTTTGTAGCGATTCTGCCAGTGCGCACCGTTGGTGTGATGGGCGACAGCCGCACCTATGATTTTGCTTGCGCCCTACGCGCTGTGACGTCCGTAGACGGCATGACGGCGGATTATTACCCCTTCACCCATGAGTTCCTAAGCGAAACAGCCACACGGATCATCAACGAGGTCAAAGGCATAAACCGCGTCACCTATGACATCACATCAAAACCTCCAGGGACGATTGAGTGGGAGTAGTTATTTATTTGCAACTAATTGATTTAAAATTTAATTTAATTTAAATACTTGTTTAACATAAAATATCAATCGATGATTTTATTGAAGTTTTTTGTACAGTTACACGGAATGT
>Ga0302131_1000233_pt1 | contig 34712 bp, 26 predicted proteins | sample CB9_20m_MG_FD_203105 | JGI IMG/M metagenome (GOLD analysis project Ga0302131, IMG submission 203105) | Marine microbial communities from Western Arctic Ocean, Canada - CB9_20m | ecosystem: Environmental > Aquatic > Marine > Oceanic | place: Canada: Western Arctic Ocean | collected 2017-09-19
GCGGTAAGAAAGTTCTTTTGCTAACTTGGGCTTCTTGGTGAGGCTGTAGACTTGACGTGCCCGTGTGGCAAGTAATCTACGATGAGCTAAAAGACCAAAATTTTGAAATTATCTCTGTTGCCCAAGACACTGGTGGCGAAGAAGCGGCGGGTCCGATATTTGACGCCGCAAATGTAAGTTACACAGCGTTAATTGACGTGAATCATCACATCAGCGCGCTATATAACTTGGTAAACGTGCCTTCAGGCGTTTGGATTGATGAAGAAGGTCGGGTGAAACGTATTAATGAAGGTACCTATGCCAAGTCATACATGAACGGTGCTTTTGGTACCGATGAGTATGTGCCGATCGTACGTGACTGGGTCGCCAATGGCGATGATAGTGAGCACGTATGGGATACTGATAAGGTCAAAAGTAGCATTGTTCAGCGTACACCAGAAGCCGAAATGGCTGCTCCTACTTTCAGGCTAGGCACTTATTATTTTAGCAATGATAATGATACTAAAGCTGAGCAGTATTGGACGATGGCGCAAGAACTTGACCCGACAAGCTGGAACTATCTGCGTCAGGACTTGCTGTATGAAGAAGGCGGTTCTGCGGGGCCTGCATGGCAGCAGCGGGTTCAGGATGTTCAGAATGCCGGTGGTGATTACTATGCGCCGCTAGAAATTGAGGGGGCTGATTCGACTGACAACTAGTCGAGCAGATACCCTACTTTAAAAGCCAGCGAGAGCTGGCTTTTTTTTGACCAAAATTATTGCAGCTGTAACGTGAGAATGGACGCAGCTACTCGAGAGATGGCTGCCTCGAGGATAGGCTGTTGGAGACCGGAGCTTGGGGAAAGTCTGAGGGGCTTGTTAGGCTCTTATTTCATCCCCTATCTCGTTTCTCTGTCTCACTTCCTTACTTCTTTTCCTTGTGCCATCTCCCTCCTGCGCCTACCTGTTTCAGCGCTTGCAAGTTTTCCAAGTGCAGCCATCCAAATTACCTGAGTGGATCAAATTCCATTTAGCGTTGCTGGATTAGTCTTAAAACTAGCAATGGCACCTCGCTGCAGTTTTGCTTAGCAAAACTCACATAAATTGGCTTTATGGGCTTCAGTATCTGTCGTAAACCCCTGCTCATCTATGGGGGATAGTGAGCGGGGATTTTTTATGTGCTAATTCTAAGTCTTGGTCCATGCTCAAATCAGCAGATTGGTTTGCTATTTAAGGTCAGTAAATGGCTGAGCCTTTAGCTTGGGTTCTTGAAAAGCTGTTTTGATAGGGGCGCGCTTTATCTAGATTGGGAGTGGGTGCGTACGTTTATCCGGTTCTTAGATTCGGATTTCACTGTCAACTCAACTCAACTTGACACCCTGCTCGAATGCCAACTCCGTGTTATTAACGTGGTGAGTTAATGAACCAGTTGCTAAATTCTCCCAATAAATTCTGCCAAGGTTTTATGATGAACAAGGCAAGTATAGGACGTTGAGTAGCGAGGCAGATAGCAAGCATAGGCGAAAATACATCTTTACGTTTATTGGTTTTCAAGCCCCATTAGGCTAAAGCGCCTATCAAAAGATCAGTAGCACCGAATGCAATAAGCACCCCTGCTAGTTCATATTTTGGAAATATCGGCGCTAGTGTATACATAATAAGGCGATTGAATATTGGGTCTTCCATTGGCATTGCAGTACCAAGTGTTCAGCATTCGTGTACTTTTGAGACTTTTTGATCTTTTATGGCACAGCTGTAAATAATAAGGAACTGGAGAAGCAAAGATAATTGCAGCGCAAGAATCAGGCTGTCTACAGTTGTATCTAATTGAGTGCCGAAGGCATAATGGAGAATTAAAACGATTGTTACAGAAATGAATGAAGCTGGGGCGTAGAAAGCTTTGCCGAGTACGCGGTGCAGGTTTCTCCGCTTAGCACGAATTAGAGAGGCTTGAACTATTAATATGAATAGTCAGACGAACATCGAAATGCCGTAAAAATGGTGGAAAGTAATGAAGGAAGTGAGATCGCGTATAAAGAAATTATAGCCAAATGCGATTATGTCGAAAGGAATAAAGGCAGCGGAAAAATAGACACTATTCTTTTGCAAAGAAATGGGTGAGATCATGCTGGATAGCCATTATTGTTGGATACTAAGCCATTTTGAATAATATATTTTTTGTTATTTCCAGAAGTCTGCTCTGCTTAGTGCAAGCGCTACACGGTGGGTTGTAGGAAAGAACAGACACAAGTGCTGGGAATTCAATTCTGAAAAAAAGGTCCTGGCAACAGCGGCCCAGTTAGCAATCGACTACAGATACTGGAACGGCAACCACATTAATCGCTAGTCCGCCTCTGGAGGTTTCCTTGTATTTGTCCTGCATGTCTTTGCCTGTATCGCGCATCGTTTTAATGACCTGATCTAGGGAGACAAAATGATTGCCGTCACCTCGAAGCGCCATACGCGAAGCACTGATCGCCTTAATAGCAGCCATTGCATTTCTTTCTATACAAGGTACCTGCACTAGTCCGCCTATAGGGTCGCAGGTTAGGCCTAAATTGTGTTCCATGGCTATTTCGGCAGCATTTTCTGCTTGGCTGGGAGAGCCTCCTAGCAGCTCAGTTAGTGCTCCAGCTGCCATCGAGCAAGCAGAGCCTACCTCACCTTGGCAGCCCACTTCAGCCCCACTGATCGAGGCGTTAAGCTTGTAGAGCATTCCTATGGCACCAGCTGTTAGCAAAAAGCGTGCAGCGTCGGATTTTTTAGCGCCAGGACAAAAATCCAAATAATAGCGCAGCACCGCTGGGATGATGCCGGCGGCGCCATTGGTGGGGGCGGTCACGATTCGACCGCCCATGGCATTTTCTTCATTTACGGCAAGTGCATACACGGTCACCCAATCAAGCACGCTTAATGGGTCATCGCTGGAAGTGTGAATTTGGCTAGACAGTTTACGGTGCATTTGAGCGGCTCTTCTTTTTACTTTAAGGCCGCCGGGCATAACACCTTCGGACTGACAGCCTTTTTCAATGCTGTCTTGCATGACTTGCCAGATGCTTTCGAGTTGCGACTGTACCTCTGCTTTAGTGTTCCATGTGGTTTCGTTTTCAAGTATCAGTGCGCTAATGGGTAGGCCGGTCTCATCGCAGAGTTGTAGCAGTTCATCGGCGGATTTGAAGGGGTAGGGAACTTGGTCGTCATTCTCGACTAACAGTTCCTCGCCGCTTGCGGTTTCATTAATGACGAACCCACCGCCTACAGAAAAATAGGTGGTGGATAAAAGGGTTTGGCCATCTTCAGTAACGGCTGTAAAACGCATGCCGTTAGGATGAAATGGCAGTGACTCTTGACGATGCATGATCAGGTCGTCGCGAAAGTTAAAAGCGATAGCTTTCTTGCCCAGCAGTTTAATAGTGCTGGTCTCCCGTGCTTGGGTGATTCTTTCCAGAATGCTGTCCACATCGACTGTCGCCGGAGACTCGCCCTCCAGGCCCATTAAGATTGCCTTTGGTGAGCCATGGCCGGCACCAGTTGCAGCCAGCGAGCCATAGAGCTCCACTTTTAAATTGCTGCAGCGATCCATGTAGCCGCCGCTTTCAATATCGGTTGCGAACATAAGGGCCGCTCGCATTGGGCCTACCGTATGGGATGAAGAGGGGCCAATACCAATTTTAAATAAATCGAAGACACTAACGGCCAAAGCAAACTCCTTAGCTGTAACTCTTGAGTTACAGGAACTGTGATGTTAACTGGAAACACTAACTGAAATGATCAGACCGGTTAAACAACTAAACCCGGATAGGCGACTACTTGCGGAGCATTATCCATGCCAACTGATTCTATTGATAAAGGTAAGATGAAAACAAGCCAGTAAAACGAGTTTGACGAAGCTAGGTGCAGCTGCTCGCAATCCACAAGGCATTCATAACAATTGAGAGTAAGCCGTGCGCTAAAATCATTCACTTGAGTGCCTCAAAATATGGCGTTCAGTCTAACTTCTAAAAACCAATTGGCCATCACAAGGATTGCGAATCGAATAGTAATGCTTAATTTCAATCGGTTCGGCAGGCCTAGACTGCTTACGCCAAAGGATCAGCCTGGTCTTGTTAACAAGATCGGGTTCGTCTGCCGCGGTTGCTTCATCGTCCAATAAAACGGTGACGTTGTTATTTCGAGAAACAGGAACTTGGGCAACAACTTCAATGAGTTTTGATGTGTCATGAAGCTTGTGATCAGAAACCGCTGGTGCCGGTTATCCACAGCAAACCGCCTAAATGCACCGCTAGCATTAGAATTTTCTTGGTCCGGAAGTACCTCGACACAAACCCTCTCATCTCGAGCAAAGGGCAAGCTCACTTCTTCTTTAGATAAGAAGTCAGTAATTTTTTGGCTTTTGATGAAGCTGCCGTCACGATAAAACTGCATCTTGCCAGGCTGGACCGGTACAACGTCGTCGAGTGTAAAACGCGCTTCCAAATAAGCCGCTCGATTCTGTTCTGGCGTGATTCGCATTACTAGGTCTGTGCCCATAACCCTCTCGTCGATAGGGAAAATATTTTGTTCGCCGCCGCTGTTAAATGTGACGGTGTCAGGTATTTGGTAATCAACTAAGTAGGCAGATGAATCGACTTCAGCTGAGGATTTAAGATAAGGATTTAAGATAAGGATTTAAGATAAGGATTTAAGATAAGCACTACAAACCTGTGTTGGCTAACTTTAGCAAGCTCGACGAAAACTCAATGAAAAACAATTGCGCTTCCAGCATAAATGCTTGCTAAACAGCTCAAACCTATTTGGCCGGGATCTCTGCCCCCTTGGATGATCACTTGATCTAATCTAAATTTTTGATAGGATTGGCTTTATTCAAGTTACAAGAATTACACAAGGCCAGTCAGGCTGTATGACATCTCATCTACGAACCTCTATCAGCAAATACAACCTTCTCTGGTTGCTAGCTATCGTGCTGTGCGCGGGGATAGTCTCTAAAACTGCATTAGCTCAATCATTACCGGTCATTGAAAACCCCGAGCGCTACCAGCCGCCTGCCGATATGAGCCGGGTCAGCTTTTATCTTATTACAGTGGATGTGGGAGACTCTGTGTGGGACAACTTCGGTCACACTGCTCTGCGTATGTATGATGAGAATAGCAATGTGGATACAGTCTTTAACTGGGGCTATTTCAATCTGAGCGGTGGAATTATTGGATTCTCCTACAATTTCTTTAAGGGGATTATGAATTACTCGCTGGTCACCAATACGCCAGCTTTCGAGTTCGCTCAATACCGCCGGCAAGAGCGGGCTGTTTGGCAAGACAAAATCAACCTAACCAACTCACAGAAAGAAATCTTGTACCGGCGCCTGATGTGGAATTTGGAGTCAGAAAATATTGTTTACTCATATCAATATTTTTTCGATAACTGCACTACTAAGATTCGGGACTACTTGAACGAGGCGTTGGGCGGTGAAATCGCAACGAGCTATGATGGCACTGCGAGCTCAACCTTCAGAGATCAGGTTAGATCGCATTATGCTTCAGTGGCATTGATAGACGTCTCTTTGGATATTTTAATGAATAGCAATATCGATAGGCCTATGACCGAGTGGGAGAATATGTTTTTGCCCCTCAATTTTCGCGAACGACTTCGTCATTTGCCTTCTAATGTCGCTGAAAATGGGGACAAGCTTGAATTACTTTCTGCTCCCCAAATGGTTATGGAATTCGCTCCGCCACAGATTCAAACGAAAGGCTACCGGGCGGCTTCGGTAGTTCTTTTAGGACCAGTATTGTTTTTGTTTTTGATGTTGAAGAAAATCCCAATGTCATATTTTGCCACTCATTCGCGGTTGGGGTTGAAAGGAGAAAGCGTAAACTACCGGTTGTTCGGTTTGATGGGGCTACTCACAGCAATTTTTAGCGGTGTCTATGGGTTTTTGATGCTGGGCAGTTGGTTTGTATCCGATCATTTAGATTTACACCACAATCTAAATTTATTGCTTTTCTGGCCTACGGATTTGTTTGGTATTTTGGTCGCTCTGCGCTGGTTTTTGCTTTGTAAGCCTTGGCCTACTGATCACAACACGTCGCCATTTATAAATTATTATATCATGGCCCATGTTTTAGGCATGATAATTTACACGGCTGTTGCTGTTTTTGGATTGTCTGCCCAACATTTAGATGGAGTCTTGTTCAATGTGGTTCCTGGTTTCTTTTTGTTTACTGGGCTTGTGTGGCTGGTAGGCTTCGAGCCAACCAGACCGAGAACTATGTTTTTCTAAAAGGGATGGTGAATCGCTATGCCGGTTTTTAAAAGTAAGACTGCCGAACGAGCCGCGGAACTGGATGTCTATGCGGCTAAAGTGGCGCGTGGCGCTGCTAGGTTAAAACCTATGAGTGAAAGTACGCCGGAAGAGGTTCGCGCTGCACGGGAATCCGCGGGTAATCCGTTTGCGCCACCTTCTGCAGAGCTTGCTGATATAAGTGATCATAGGGCGGAATTAGAATCCGGCGCTATAAATATACGTGCCTATATTCCAGCGGTGGAAACAGCCGGATCGTTGCCTGCGTTAGTTTTTTATCACGGTGGCGGCTATGTCATCGGCAGTGTGGAGCAGTACGATACTGTTGTTCAGCAGCTCTGCTTTCACAGTGGCTGTGTTGTCTTCTCGGTTGATTACACCCTTGCACCTAGTCATAAAATTTCACAAATTCATGAGCAGGGATATCAAGCATATCAATGGATTCGAGAGCGATCTGATGAATTTGGTATTGATCGCGAGAAAGTTGCTATGGGTGGGGATAGTGCAGGTGGGAATTTAACCATTGGTGTTGTGCTGGCCTGCAAGCGGGAGAGCTACCCCATGCCTGCTTTTCAATTGCTTATTTACCCCTCGGTTGATTTGACTATGAATTTTCCGTCTATTGAAGAATTTGCTGATGGCTATTTTTTGACCAAGTCCAATATGCATTGGTTCCGCCATCATTATCTAAATGGTGAAGTACAATCAAATGACTCGTCTTTGAATTTTTTAGAGCATGACCTGACAGGTTTGCCTCCAGCCTATCTAATAACTGCGGGTTTTGACCCCCTGCGAGATGAGGGTAAAGCTTTCTCTGATAGGCTAGTGGAGCAGGGCGTTAAGGTAGAGCATGAATGCTATACAGATATGATTCATGGCTTCATTTCTTTCTCTGGAGGAATCGCTGCAGGAATGGAGTGCCTAAAAGATATGGGCCTCAGAGTTCGCAAGGCATTGGAGTAAGTTTATCTTCAGTGGAGTGGCGGGTAAATCTTAAGAAAAAAAAGGCCAGATTTATCTGGCCTTTTTGGTTTGTTAATTTAATCTGCCTTTCGATGGCTTTATCTTTCTAGCGCGCTATTAGTTTGACTCTACGATTCTGTTGATAGGCACTTTCGCCGGTGCCTCTTTGTGCTGGCTGCTCTTCGCCGTAGCTAACTACTTCGATCTGGCTGCGTGATGCGCCATTTACTATTAAGTAGTTCTGGATGGCTGATGCTCTGCGTTCGCCCAGAGCAAGGTTGTACTCTCTAGTGCCGCGCTCATCTGCATGACCCTCTAAACGAAGACTCTTGCTTGAGTTAGCTGCTAAATCTTTAGCATGGAAGCTCAGTACATCTCTGTCTGCCGCACGGAATTCGGCGATATCAAAGTCGAAGTAGAAGACGGTGGTCTCTAATGCTGCCCGCATTACGCGTTCTGCCGCGGCGGCGGCTCGGGCTTCAGCGGCTTCTGCCTGCTCTCGAGCGCGTCGAGTAGTGCCATCAATTCCACTTTCAGAAACTTCTTCAGTCGCCTCTGCAGCTGCTTCGTCGCTGGTTGAGCTGCATGCAGCAAACGCGGTAAGTGAAACCAAAAGTAGTGCCAGTCTGGCAATCTGAGAAGTGTTCATGGCTGCTCCTGTTCCGGTCTTTCGCCGGCGTTATTGTGACAGAAAATGTGACAGAAAATGTGACAGAAAATGTTACAAGATGTTTAACTGCAAATGTAACAAAATATGTGACGGAAAATACGTCAAAGAATAAACGAAGGATTAACAAATCTGCGTAAAATTCAATGAAATTACAAGGCCTTATCCGTGTTGCGAAGCATACCCCATTTATCGATACATTTCCAAGAACAAGAATCTATTTTGTGCATCATTGAAAATTAGACCAATCGATTGTCAATTTCTAACGTTTAGGCCTGTTTTATTTCGAGCAAACGTTCGATTTTTGTTTATTTTGGCTAGCTTTCGATGGTAGTCTTATTAGCTCAAAATCCCCCAAATACCGATAATTGCCCAGACTTAAGTTCTGTTGCAGGCCTCTAAGTTCGACCAAAAGGCCTCGATTTAACACCAACGTCGGGCTTAAGGAGAATCGAGTTGAACGCTGATTATACTGCCGAAGAACTGGCTTTTGAAATTGAGGTTAGAACTTTTCTAGAAAATGAGTTTCCCGCTGAGTACAAAGCCAAAGTAGATGCCAATATTCGTTTGGGTAAAGAAGAACTTACTCACTGGCAAAAAATCTTATTTAAAAAGGGCTGGGCGGCTACTAGCTGGCCTGTAGAGCACGGAGGTCCTGGATGGACTCCTACCCAGCGCCATATTTTTGCAACAGAGTTGGGCATGATTGGCGCGCCTGAGCCAATACCATTCGGTATGAAAATGGTTGCGCCTGTCATCATGGCCTACGGCAACGAAGAGCAAAAGAAGCGATTCTTACCGGATATCCTAGAAAGTAACGTGTGGTGGTGTCAGGGTTATTCCGAACCGAATTCTGGTTCAGACCTAGCGTCTTTGAAAACCGCTGCTGTTCGAGACGGCGATGAATACGTGGTCAATGGCCAAAAGACTTGGAATACCTATGGTCAGTACGCTGACTGGATTTTTTGCTTGGTGCGAACCGATAACACGGTAAAAAAGCAAGAAGGTATAAGCTTTCTGTTAATCGATATGAAGACTCCTGGTATAACCTTGAAGCCCATCGTATTGATTGATGGTCACCATGAGGTCAACGAAGTTTTCTTTGATGACGTTAGAGTGCCTGCTGAAAACTTAATTGGAGAAGAAAATAAAGGCTGGACCTACGCTAAAGTTTTACTGACCCATGAACGAACAAATATTTCCGGTGTGCCCCGCGGCAAGCGAAGACTGAAAGCGCTTAAACGCATAGCGTTGGAAACGGATGACGGTTTCGGCGGCAATATGCTGGAGAACGCTTCCTTTAAGACCAAAATTGCTGAAGCTGAAATAGAACTTCAGGCTCTTGAGTACGCAGAGCTGCGTACGCTGTCAGCCTTGAGTGTAGGCAAAGCACCGGGCCCTGAAAGCTCAATTCTGAAAATTGTTGGTACCGAGCTGGCGCAAAGCATTGATGCTTTGTTCGTGGAAATTGCCGGCAATCACAGCCTGCCTTTCGTTCCTGAGCAATTTGAAAACGGTTTTGAAGGCCACGCTGTTGGACCAGGTAACTCAGCTGCATCAGCATTGACCTATTTCAATAGTCGGAAATTAACGATATTCGGCGGATCCAATGAGGTTCAGCGGAACATCATAAGTAAAGCGGTGCTTGGACTTTAAACTACCTTAAAGTCGCTGCCTTGGATCAAATAGATTAAATCGAAAAAATAAAGAGGAAGAGAAGTGGATTTTTCATACACCGAAGAACAACAGATGCTTCAAGAAAGTGTGTTGAAGTTTGTACAGAATCAGTACGAATTTGCTACACGTAATCAAATCATAGCTAGCGATGATGGCTACAGCAAAGAATACTGGTCGCTATTCGCGGAACTTGGCTGGTTGACTGTGCCGTTCGATGAAGCCGATGGCGGTTTTGGCGGCTGCGCTGTGGACATGGTTGTCATGATGGAAGAATTTGGCAAGGCTATGTTGGTCGAACCATTCGCGGGAACAGCGATCCTTGCGGGAAGACTGATTAGCGAGCTTGCTGAAGGAGAGGCACGTGCTGCACTCATTGGACAAATTATGGAAGGGGGGCTGCAGGTTTCCTTAGCCTATGCTGAAGCGGGCAGTCGATTTAATGCTGCTAGCGTGAGAACGACTGCAAAAGTAGACGGCGATAACGTCATTATTTCTGGTACTAAGGTTGCTGTATTGAGCGGCAGTGGGACTGACAAACTATTGGTTGTTGCTCGTGAATCTGGCGGGGATACTGATCGCAGTGGCATATCAGTTTTTCTTGTTGACGCAAATGCAGATGGCGTAACCATGCATACCTACGCTAATGTAGATGGTAAGAGTGCATCCGAAATTAGGCTCAGTAACGTCACTGTGCCAAGTTCCGCGCGCATTGGTTTGGTTGGCGGTGCTATTGAGGCACTTGAATCTGCTATTGACCGAGCTACCCTAGCCTCAGCGGCGGAGGCCCTTGGCGCGATGGAATCTTTACTGAAAAAGACAGTTGAGTACAGCAAAACACGAAAGCAGTTCGGAACAGCCATCGGTACATTTCAAGCTTTGCAGCATCGCATGGCCGATATGTTTATCGAGTGCCAGTTAGCACGCTCGATTGTTGTTATGGCTGCCATGAAAATGGACAGCGGCGAAAGTACCTCTGAGAAAGCAAAAGCTGTGTCAGCGGCTAAGAGCCGAGTGGGCAAAGCGATCAATAAAGTTGGGCCTGAAGCCGTGCAAATCCACGGTGGCATCGGTACCACTGAGGAATTGGATGTCGGACATTTGTTCAAATGTGTTACTGCGCTTGAAATGCAGTACGGCAATACTGATTATCATACTGCACGTTTCTCCTCGCTTTAAACTAGTCGAATTCACTTAATGAGCGAATTGATACTAGTTCGTCATGGGCAGGCCTCCTTCGGGAAGGCCTCCTATGACAAGCTTAGCGATAAAGGTATTGAACAAGCAAAGATACTTTCTCGTCACTGGCTAGCGACGGGGGAGCGTTTTGATCACGCTTATAGCGGAACACTGCTTAGGCAACGAGAAACAGTGTCCGAGCTGTTATCTTTGGTCAATGGTGAGCCCAGTGCGGCAACCCTAAAACCTGCCCTGAATGAATATAATGGCGACCCTCTGTTTCGCATTTATCTGCGCGATCATCACGATGACTCTGAAGAAGAAATCGAGTGGCCCATCAAAGATCCTAAGAAATTTCAGCTGCTATTTGAAAAAGCCACAGCCAAGTGGATAGTCGGCGAACTCGTGCCAAATGATGCGGATAGGGGATTCGAATATTTTCAGGCGTTTCAGCAGAGAGTTTATGGAGTGATGGACGAAATTATGAGCCATCATCAAAGTGGTAGCAAAATACTGATTTCCACTTCAGGCGGGGTCATAGCCATGGCCTTGCAAAGAGTATTACAATTCACAAACGAACATGTGATCACAACTAATTGGATGGTGCACAACAGTGCAGTAACAAGAATTAGATATGGCCGAGGTAGACTGTCTTTGTCACAGTTTAATAATTTGGCTCATTTAGAGAGTAATGACTTAGCTCATATGGTTACCTACCGATAATAAAATACCGAACAAGAAGAGACGGGGAAAAAAATGGCTATAGAGGATCTAGTAGATCGCGCCGGTGATATCAGGGAAGGAGAAGGGCTCGACCTTGATAAGTTAAAACAGTATTTGGAACCAGTATTAGGCAGCAAGGTCGGATCGTTTAGTGTTAAGCAGTTTCCCGGAGGGCATTCCAACCTAACTTATTTATTAAGCAGTGGAGATGATCAGTGGGTGCTAAGGCGGCCCCCGTTCGGTAGCACGGTAAAATCTGCTCACGATATGTCTAGAGAGTTTAAGATTCTCTCCGCATTAGAGAAAGTTTTCCCCTACGGTCCTACTCCAGTCCATTTCTGCGAAGACCACGATATTCTTGGCTGCGACTTTTACTTAATGACTTATATTGAAGGTTTGGTCATTCGCCGGGATTATCCAAGTAATTTAGACCTGTCCCCAGACCAAATTCGGCAGCAACTATTCAACTTCTTCGATGTGCTGGGGGAATTACACTCGGTGGATTTAGTTGAAGCCGGACTGGATACCTTTGGTAGGCCTGTGGGTTATGTGCAGAGGCAAATGGATGGTTGGTCTGGTAGATGGGCAGATGCTTTTACTTCAGACACAGTTAATTGTGATGAAACAATCAAGTGGCTTTATGACAATATGCCTGCCGAAAGTGGTAAAGCCAGTGTGATACACAATGACTATAAAATGGACAACGTGATTTTTTCTGCCGAGAATCCTCTTCAGGTCATAGGAGTGCTGGATTGGGAGATGTCCACAGTTGGCGATCCGTTAATGGACCTTGGTTGTACCTTGGGATACTGGACTCAGCAATCGGACCCAGATTTTTTTCGAGACTCTCGTTCCATGCCAAGTGACGTCGACGGCGCGCCAACTAGAGCCGAGATCGTTGCTCGATTCCAGCAGCAAACGGGTATTGGGGTCGACAATTTCCCTTTTTACTTTTGCTTCGGTTTGTTCCGCCTGGCTGTTATCGGTCAGCAAATTTACTACCGCTATTATAATGGATTGACCAAAGATCATCGATTTAAGGGCTTTGTTAAAAAAGCACATGTTCTGCAGAACATGTGCGAACTTATTATTAGCGGTAAAATTGAAAGCTAGTTGCAGGTCAATAATAATCAGAACGAATAGTCACTAATTAGTTTGCGAGGAGTCATTATGTCATTTTCAATTAACGAGTTGTTTTCGGTAGCAGGTAAAACCGCAGTAGTAACTGGCGGCTCTAGAGGTATTGGCAAAATGATCGCTGAAGGGTTTGTCGCCAATGGCGTCAAAACCTACATTACAGCCAGAAAGGCAGATGCCTGCCAAGCCACTGCAGAAGAATTGTCTGCTACTGGCGGTACATGCATTGCGATTCCTGCAGACCTTGCAAGCGACGAGGGCAGAAGCGAGTTCGTTGCCGAGCTAAAAAGTCGTGAAGAAAGTTTGGATATCTTGGTTAATAACGCTGGTGCCGCTTGGGGTGCCTCATTTGAGGATTATCCTAATGAGGGCTATGACAAGGTTATGGATATCAACGTAAGAGCGATTTTTTTGCTGACTCGTGATTTGATGCCTTTATTAACGAATGGCGCCTCTATGGCGGATCCTCATCGAGTCATCAATATAGGTTCTATCGATGGGCTAAGTGTCTCCACCACCGACAATTTTGCTTACGGCGCTAGTAAAGCGGCTGTACATTTTTTGACCAAAAATCTGGCATTACGGCTGGCCCCAAAAGGCTTAACGGTGAATGCGATTGCGCCGGGACCCTTCGAAAGCAAGATGATGGAAGCAACTTTAGCTGCCCATCAAGAGCGGATAGAGAATGGTAATCCTCTCGGTAGAATTGGTAACCCGCAAGACATGGCTGGACTGGCTTTGTACCTATCCTCTGCGGCCTCTAAGTATTTGAATGGTCAGATTATAGCCTTAGACGGTGGTTCTCATTTGGGTACACGATAGTACCGGGTATTTACTGCCTGCGATTGACGGACGCTGATGCAAGTTCAACGGTGAGATGAGTCTTTCTCATCGTAGCTTATCAGTGGTACCTTACGCCCTATTAATCAGCTTTTGTTCGGTCTCTTCGGTCATTCTGGTTAGAAACTGTGAAGGTTGAAATACCGCGTGACTAAATCAAAAGAAAAATCAAATCCTTTAGCTTCTGAAAAATCGTTGCCGCAAAATTTAGTGGTTTGCATGGCGTTCGTTAGTGGGTTCACCATTATGACTGTCGAGATGCTGGGGGCTCGGATATTGGCGCCTTATTTTGGAGGTAGTCTTTCGGTTTGGGGCAGCATTATTACCATTTTTATGTTGGCTCTTGCGACGGGTTACCTGATTGGCGGTCGCCTTTCCACTCGCAGCCCCAGTCCGGTACTGTATGGTGGATTTTTTATTGGCGCTGGCTTAACTTTGCTGCCGATTTTAATTTTTTCAGATGCGGTTATGGAGCCGGTTTTTTTGAGAATTGAAGATCCACGCTATGGCTCTTTGTTTGCTTCTATATTTCTGTTTTTTATACCTACCAGTATCCTTGGCATGATATCACCTTACTCAGTTCGCCTCATGGTAAAGACGCAACAACATAGCGGCCATGTGGCTGGGTTATTATTTTTCGTGTCTACAGTAGGTAGCGCTGTTGGTACGTTGGGTACCAGTTTCTATTTCGTTTTATGGCTCGAAGTTAATCAGATTTTGTGGGGCGCAGTAGGGGCTCTTGTAGCGGCAGGCGGTATTATCTTAGTGGTGAATTCGTTAGTAAATCGTCGAGGAAGTACTGCTGATGAATAAACCTTTATATCTAACCTTGACACCGATTGGGTTGGTGGAGTTGTTTTTTTCTGCGTTTTTATTGCTTAGTTTTTCAGTGACCGCCAGCGCCGAAACTATTCATGAAGAGAGGTCTAAGTATCGGGATATAGCGGTTACTCAAAATGGCGATCGCCGCTGTTTGCTCTTTAACGTGCACCGTGGCGACCGCAATCAAACTTGTCTTTATGTAAGCGAGCCAGATCGGCTTGTGTTTGATTATACTAAGATGAGCTTCGCTGGATTATTACTCAAACCAGAGCCTGAAAAGATACTTATCATAGGCCTGGGGGGGGGCTCATTACCGCTTACTTTTAATGATTTATTCCCAGATGCTCAAATCGATACCATTGAAATCGATGATGCTGTTGTACGCGTTGCTAAGCAGTTTTTCTTTTTCGAAGAAAACCAAAATATGAAAGTTTATGTTGATGACGGTCGTCCTTTCATAAAGAGGGCTTCAATCAGAAAGCAAAAATATGATTACATTATATTGGATGCTTTTAGTGGAGACTATATTCCGGAACATATGTTGACCCAAGAGTTTCTTGAGGAAGTCAAAAGCATCATGACAGAGGATGGTGTTTTAGTCGCCAATACCTTTTCTACCAGCCGTCTCTATGATCATGAGTCAGTCACCTACCAAAGGGTTTTTGGCGAGTTCTATAATTTTAGACTGCCGACGTCGGGCAACCGAATTATTATTGCTCAGCTCGGTGAGCTTCCCTCACAGAACGAGTTGATTGCGGTGGCAGAGCAACTAAAAGTTAGGATGGTCAAATATGGTGTGCCGCTGGATGAATACCCAAGGCGCCTTTCCACCCGTGTTGATTGGGATATGAGCAGAAGGGTACTAACAGACCAGTATTCACCGGGAAATCTACTTCGAGAAAACTAAAGGGCTTGGGTCGAGTTTTATCAGGTTTGTGCTTCTAAACATTGAAATTACTGCGTGGAGAAACTGAAATGATTAAAATAAGAAACAGGTTTGTCGCTGGATTGTTAGTTTTAGGTAGTTGCTTTGCCAGCGTTAGCGTTGCTGAGCCTAAAGTTAAGTCAGATGTTGTATATGGTCATAAAGATGGTATGGCCTTGGTCTACAGCGTTCTTCAGCCTGACAATGCTAACGGCGCTGCTATTGTCTTTATGGTCAGCGGCGGGTGGTACTCCCGCTGGTCGGAGCCAGCGGTATACGAAAATATGTTCTCAGACATGTTGGAATCTGGTTTTACTGTCATACCGGTTCATCATGGCAGCGCGCCGCGCTACCATGTGCCTGATGCCTATGCTGATGTGAGTCGTGCTATTCGGCATATCAAGACGAATGCGAACTCTTTAGGTATAGATCCTCAAAGAATTGGTGTCACCGGGGGGAGTGCTGGCGGGCACTTATCGCTGATGTTAGGTTTGGACTCTGACTCTGGTCATAGCGGTGATCAAGACCCCATTATGCAGGCTGCTAACGATGTGGCTGCAGTGGTAGCCTATTTCCCGCCTGTAGACCTTCGTGAAATTGCTGGTCCGAATGACAGATTCCCAGCATTAAATTTTGATGCTAATAAAGCGGCGGCGATTTCACCGATTCTTTACGCTGATGCTGGCGACCCGCCAACATTGTTAATCCACGGTGATGCAGATGATCTTGTGAACATTAGTGCATCTATAATCATGTATGCTGAGTTCCAAAAACAAAAAGTAAAATCAGATTTCATCACGATAATCGGCGGTCAGCATGGCTTCCGTGGGAACAATGCAAAGGTGGCAAATAAGGCGCGCCTTGAGTGGTTTAAGACGCATCTGCTTTAAACTGGAAAGACTGATTATAGGGAGCAGGATGTCGCGCCAGCTACTTCCTTTCTGATTTTGCCCTGTTAGCTCATGACTATTTGAAAAATTTACTCTGAGCCCACTTGGCTTAGCTCGGCCCAGCAAATCCAGTTGATTGAAACTGTTTTAACTTCAATACGCGATATTTAAAGCAGTCAGAACTTTCTACCCCTTATAAGAGAGGTCGTGCGAAGGCTAAAGGCGACATAGGCTCTGCCCTGTATCGTGCGGCTAAGCGTTGCCAAATCATGGTGCTGTGCATGATGTTTAGGGGGGGGGGGGCAGGTCTCTGCAGCTTGTTTTCTGAAGTGTCTGGGTCGCTCACAGTTCGCGCGGCAGGCTGCCCTACAATCGACCTAACTTTCCTACTATTAAGGGCACATAGCGAGCATGAGTAGTAAAGCCTTATTCCAGCAGTTCTCTCTATCTTGGCCTGCGGACAATAGTAGTAGCTTTTCCCTAGTCCCTTCTAAATTCGCAATAATATTTTTGATTTTTTTCATCTCTGTTTTTTCGGTGGGAACGCTCGCAACTGTATCCTCGATTGAAACACAAAGCGTGCACTTGATTGTTCAACTGCTTTACTATTTTTGGTTAGTCGGTATTTTTTCTTTTCTAGTGATGGGCTGGCTGTTTGGCATTGGACTGCTTTTGGGTAAAGAACGGCTGATTTTCTCGTCAGGTTACTTGATAGTCCGAAAGGATCTTTTTGGAATAGGGTTAAGCACGTATTTTGTCGCCGACTTGATAACGGACTTTGCATGGAGCGCCGGCAACTCAACACCTTCAGATGCTCGCTTAGGCTCTCACATTAGCTTCCGTTATCAACAGGAAGCCATCACCTGTGGCACTAACGTAACGGCCGAAGAGGCGGAACAAACGCAGCAAAAAATTCAGCACCAGGCTTTAAATCAGGCACCCAGCACAGACCTGCTCGTTAAGACAAAGGCTCATGAGAAAACAACGAAAGATATAATTGCCGCACAAAAGCCGCACCATCAAACCGTTAGCCTTTCAAGAAGGTCGCCGTCTGTTCTTGCATTAATACTGGTGAACGTATTGCCCATAATTGGGGTTTTGCTTTTAGACTGGACAATCGCTGAGGTCATTCTGCTTTATTGGTCTGAAAGCGCCGTGATCGGCATTTTCAACCTCTTCAAAATGTGGCTCATCGATCCTTGGGCTTCATTGATTGCTGCGCCGTTTTTCACCCTTCATTACGGCGGGTTTATGGCTGGTCACTTGCTACTTGTATATGGCTTTGTTTTACCCGATGAGGGTCTGGCGAAAGATTTTTGGGAGAGCGGTAACGCTGTATCACCCTTAACACTGTCGTTTTTGGCACTGTTCGTGAGTCACGGAGTTTCTTTCTTTGCGAATTTTATTGGCCGAATAGAGTACCTCGACAGAGACATACGCGAGCAAATGGGTAAGGCCTATGGTCGTATCCTAATCATGCAATGTTCTTTATTACTCGGCGGGGTCTTAGCAGGGGCGTTTGATAGCGCTCTGCCAATTCTGCTGTTACTGATTCTGTTGAAAACCCTAACGGACTTGCGTGCACACCTTTTGGAACATCGAACCGATCTGAACTCTGGATGAAAAGAACGGCTAGAGGAATCGCGAAAAGCGCAGAGCGGGCTCAATCCAACAGCAATTACCAAGGAATGGAGATCGGTTAACACGCTTGATTAGCTGACCGCCATTGTTAACTACTAATTCTTCTAACGAGTTCGATCAATTCAAGATAATTATATTGCCTCCGCCAGAGCTGGTTCCTTGGTTTGACGAAGCTAGTGCAGAGAGTTCAAGTGCTTTAGGCCGAACCAGCAACTTTTTTATTTACGCCTGCTACTGAGATCAAAAATATTGCCACAACAATTTTGCGGGCGTGATGACTGCGCATGCATTTTGTACAATCGAGTAAAGAGATCGTATCAAAGCTTTTGCTAAAGCTTTCCATAGGCTTCTCCACTAATGTTAGCGGTAAGGCACTATTTGCCAAAAAAGGATCTCCAAAGACATAGCATCATTTTGATACTAAGTTTGATACTAAATGGTCTGGTTAGGTTATCTCTCGAAAATGGCCCTAAGATCGAGTGCGTCGTCTTTTTGGAATGATTTAGAGGTTGACAGGTTTGAAGAGTTGGCAGCAGTCCCTTTTTTGATAACTTACGAACATGAACATGTGGGCGGTGAAGTAGTTGAGTCGGTTTGATTTATGTAAGTCTGCAGTATTAGCCGTTAGAAGGGTACTTTTAGTTTTTCCTTAATAGTGATTTGAGGTTTTCTGAGTATTTGATATGCCCCTCAGTAATAAACTGTTCGTGGTTGGTCTCGATATTTTTCAGATCGTATAAATAATTAACCATTGCACCGCGAGACTGTTTGATACCTTTGCTGCTCATGTCTGCATTGGTGTGGATTCTATGTATTAATGCGCCGTTTCCGAGGTGAAACTTAGCCACAGGATCAGAGGGATAAAGGCCTTTTTTTGAATGTAATAAATAATTAGAGACGGTTTTTTTTATCAGCGTTGCAGTTTCATCGGTACCTTCATCTTGTTTCGATATTTTCTGCAGTTGGCCTTTTAAAGCCGCTAAATCCTCGTCTAAGTCCTTAGGTTCTGAGTCCAGCCAGCGGCAAAATCCTGGGATAGGTGAGAGGGTGACGAAGGTCTTAATGGAGGCAAATTCCGTCTGTAATTCTTGTACCACTTGCTTGATTAGGAAATTGCCAAAAGAAATATTGCTTAAGCCCGGCTGGCAATTACTTATGCTGTAAAAAGTAGCCGTGGTGTAATTTCCATCGTCGACAGATTCCGTTTCTAGTATGGTCTGAATAGAGGATGGGATTTCGTTGCTCAGAGCAACCTGTACAAAAATTAAAGGTTCATCGACAAGCGCTGGGTGAAAATAAGCAAAGCAGCGGCGATTAGGCGGGTCAATTCTCCGACGCAGATCATCCCAGTCTTTAATCTCATGCACCGCTTCATAACGAATAATGCGTTCAAGGATGGCAGCAGAAACAGACCAGTTAATGTCGCGAAGAACTAAAAAGCCACGGCCAAACCAAGAAGTGAACATGCGAACGAAGTCTTCATCGACAGGTTTGATGTCAGGATTGTCCTTTAGTAGGTTCAGCAAGTCTGCTCGCATCGCGACTAGGTCGTGCGTGGCATTCGGTGTCTGGTTTAAGCGTCGTAATAACTCTTGCCGGGTGGGTTCTGCGGCTCGAGATAGGCGGTTGATGTTGCTGCTTGTTGGCTCTTTTTGATAAGCATCGAAGGCAAGCTTTACCAGCGCTGGGTTGGCGTTGAAGTTCTGTTCTAGGTTTTTAAAGAACGCAAGTTTTGCATCGTTATCTGATTTTCTATAACGGTCCAGTACTTGGCGAGCAGTTATTATGCCTGATACTTCGCCCACAGAGCCCATCAGCCGTTGCAGCAATTCATCCATTGAGTCTTTATCTGTGCCACCGATTAAATCACTTTGCAGTTTGAGCAAACCGGTGAGGAAATCTTGAAATCGCGCTAATACCATGTCGGTGTGCTCGCTTGTAAAGAGAGAAAGAGACTTCAGCAGAGCTCTGGGAAGATTGTGGCCCGGCAGTGAAGAAATTGCTGAACTAGCCCAAGAATAGAAGTTACTAGGAACAATGTCTAGTCGCGTGACATCACTTTTAGACATCTATTAATTGGGTGGTTTAATCTAAAAAAACAGCAGGGGAGTTATTCAGAGATGATGTGGTGAGTAATTTCGCGCTCTAGATGAAGGGTGTCTATCTTGATGTTATGCCAACTAGGCGTTGAAGCTGCTTCAACGGATCAGAGTTTCGATGGATTTAAAATTCTATAAGTCGATAAACTAATTCAATGTTTCTCCGTCGTCTGTGACTCTGAGGTCGCTGACCTTTATCACTAAATTTGTAGCCGCTTATTAAATTATGGAGTGCAGCATGAGAGAATCCCAGTTTAATAAAAGGGATCCTCTACCTGGTTCCTGAAAGGCGATTTCTACACATGTTATGGGCAGGCTTCCTCCCTAGTCCCCAGCTGCTCTGACTATCGCCGAAGGCGTTTGTTTTGCTTGTCCATAACTGTCAGTCTACTTTATTGATTATTTCTTGCAGGGCGGTTAAATGTTACTAAATGGCCGCCGCAACTCTCGTGCCCTGGTCAATCGCTCTTTTGGCGTCCAGCTCATTGGCAACATCAGATCCACCAATTAGTTGATAGGGTAGGCTCAGTCCTTCGGTTATTTCCCTCAGCGGGTCTTGGCCCGCACAGATAACTATGTTGTCTACTTCGAGCAGCCTCGGTTCATTTCCAACCATTAAATGTAAGCCATCGTCATCGATGTGGTGATAGTTGCAGCCAGAAAGCATTTTTACTCCGCGCTTGATTAGCCCGAGGCGGTGAATCCAACCTGTAGTTTTGCCTAAGTTTTTGCCCAAGCCTTCGGCTTTTCGCTGGCATAGGTGTATCGTGCGTGGGGACTGCGTTATCTCGTCTTCCATTCCCTCGACACCGCCTCGAGCATCTAAACTCATATCGATTCCCCACTCTTTCATAAAGACAGGAATATTTTGGCTAGCGGACTCTCCAGCATGGGAGAGTAATTCTGCAACATCAAAGCCGATGCCTCCTGCGCCGATTAGCGCGACTCGTTCGCCCACCTCAACCTTACCGGTTACCACATCGGTATAGCTCAGAACGCTAGGATGGTCTATACCATTTATGGCTGGCATTCGCGGTGCGATGCCTGTTGCGATTAAAACCTCATCGTAGCCAGATTGATTCATCTGGGCTGCCGTAATACGGGTGTTTAATTGTAATTCAACATTCAACCGGTTGAGTTCATGCTGGTAATATCTTAGCGTTTCATAAAACTCTTCTTTGCCAGGAATTTTCTTGGCTAGATTAAATTGTCCGCCTATCTCACTCGCGCTGTCAAAAAGGGTGACATGGTGGCCACGGGCTGCCGCTGTTACTGCGGCAGAAAGACCTGCTGGGCCTGCTCCAACTACAGCGATTTTCTTAAGTGACACTGCTGGTTCTATGATGAGTTCGGTTTCATGGCAGGCTCTTGGATTTACTAGGCAGCTGGTTAGCTGACCGCTAAAAATATGATCTAAGCAGGCTTGGTTGCAGCCAATGCAGGTGTTGATACTATTTGCTTTGTTGGTTTGCGCTTTGTTAACGAAAAACGCATCAGCCAATAATGGCCTTGCCATAGAGATCATGTCGGCATCTCCACGCTGTAAAACCTCTTCGGCGACCTCAGGTGTATTAATGCGGTTTGATGTGATCACAGGAACTGTAAGCTGGTCGCGAAATTTTGCTGTAACCCATGTGAAAGCAGCTCTTGGGACTTTAGTGGCGATAGTAGGAACCGTGGCCTCGTGCCATCCTATTCCTGTGTTCATTAGGGTTACGCCTGCATCGCATAGCTCGCGGCCAAGTTTAACGATTTCTTCATAAGAGCTGCCTCCTTGAACTAAATCGAGCATGGAAAGACGAAAAACAATGATGAATTTTTCACCTACACGTTCGCGGACCCGCTTCACAATTTCAATTGGAAAACGGATCCGATTTTCATAGCTACCGCCCCATTGGTCTGACCGTTGATTAGTTCGGGCTGCAACGAATTCGTTGATTAAATAACCTTCTGATCCCATTATTTCAACGCCATCGTACCCTGCTTGCTGACAAAAAATTGAGAAGTCAGCGAAGTTCTTTATCTCTTGCTCAATTTGTTCGCCGCTGGCCTCAGTGGGCACAAAGCGATTAATAGGGGCCTTGATAGGTGATGGGGCGATCAGGTTTTGCTGGCGCGAATAGCGGCCGGTATGAAGGATTTGCAGGCAGATTTTGCCACCGGCTTCATGAACCGCATCAGTGATGATTTGATGATTTTTTACTTGTTCGGGCTGTTTGAAAAGAGGCTTGGCACCTTCAGGAAGGCAGGTTTCACTTGGCATAAAGCCGCCGGTTACGATGAGTCCAACTCCCCCAGCTGCTCGCTCTGCATAAAAAGCAGCCATGCGCTCATGGCTGTCGGGTATGTCTTCAAGGCCTGTATGCATCGATCCCATTAAGACGCGATTCTTTAAAGAGGTAAATCCGAGGTCTAGGGGTTCAAACAACTTGGGGTAGGGTGCGATATTGATTTCTGACATCGGTTTTTACTTCCAATTCGGTTCTAGAGAGACCCAATAATACCTTGCAACGCATCAATATCCAGCAATTCTATTTCCCTATTGCCTATAGATATAAGCCTGTTTTTCTGTAGGCAATTCAAAATTCGACTCATAGTCTTAACGGTTAAGCTTAAGTATTCGTCGATACCCCCTTCGATTTATGGGTATCAAAAGCCTAATTAGAGATAAAGAAAAGGTCTTGGTTTTGGTGGTGGACTGTGAGATCAATGAGGTGGTCTGTTAAAGGAATAGCGGGTCGGTGGCCATGGGTTTGCCTTCACTCGGCGATGCCATTAGATGCCATTAGAGGCGGCACGGTAATGATGGGAGCGATTTCTCGTTCACGATTAAGAGAGTCATAATCACAAGCACCGCACAAAGTGTGTTGGAAGAGCTGGCTTGGGTTGCGTTTACAATCAAGCCAGATCAACCGCTGGCGCTAAATTAATACCTGCTCTGAAATGAAGTCAGATCAGCTGATGGCTAATCTGACTCGCTGCCTACGTAAACAGTTAATACATCACAGGTTGCTCCATGTAGGACCTTAATTGCAGTGGATCCTAGTAGTATCTCCCAGCCGCTGTGGCCGTGGCTGCCTATGACTATTGAGTCGGCGTCGATTTCACTGGCAAGAGAGCGGATCTCCGCTGCTGGCGAACCAAGTAGGGTATGAGTTCGCTCGGCTGGGATACCCAGTTCCTTGCTTAGTGCTTTGACTCTTTGTTCTGCAAATGCGATGGCTTCTTGTTGAAGCTCGCCAATATTTAGCGCATAAATATCCATGCTGTACGCGCCAGCCACCGGTTCAACTACATGAACTAAATTTAGTTTGCCTGAGTCATTGCCTGCCATACGTAAAGCATTGGCTATAATAGATTGCGTATCGTTCGAAAGATCTATTGCAACAAGTATATTTTCGTACATGGTGTTATCTCCATTTTTGTGCCTTTTTAAACCGTGTAAGACCAATTCCTATTCTTGTCCCTATTATTGTTGAAGTGTTATTTCCCACAATGCCACTTGATTTGCATCAACGCTACTGTTTGTTGAATAGCAAAATTATAAATAGGTGGGAATAGACTGGTCATAGCTTTGTGAATTCTTATTCGCATTAATTGCTTGTGCAGGATTTGTCTTCCCAGCTTTTTGCATTTAGCCGGTTCTTTTTCAATATAGCGGCTTAGTCGGTTGGTGAAGCCCGCACTGAAAATTTAAACGCCTAGCTCAAAGTTAAGGTGTAAGTTCATTGGGACAAGATTGACCAAACCCACTAACTGTAACTGTCATCAATAAGAAAAAATTTGGTGTGAGCGACGTGAATCGCCTGTAAAAGGACCGTCTATCCGCGCGTTACGATACACCGTAGGCTGTGTTGTGTTGCCCAATGAGTGATAAGAAGATTGGTTTGGGCTGGTAACAATATTTTGAGGTTTATTCTGAGATATTAAGCGCCAATCATCACGGTTACTAAATAACGGCCGGGCAAAAAGTAGGGTGTCATTATCCAAATCCATAACGGCACCATAAAGGATGTGCTAGCAAGTAATTCATTGAGTTGATTTAGACTTTCACTCGGTCCTTCGAGTATTATTTTGACCGTGACCGTGACCGTGACCGTGACCGTGACCGTGCTTGGGTTGATGGTTGACTGATTCTGGAATTAGTTTTTCTGGTGGCTTGAACCTGCGACTATCTCCTTAGTTAGATTAGTGCGGTATTGTCTAAATTAGAGAATTTAATATAGTCAGTCGCATGGGTGATTATCAACCGAGATTTAGGTTGGGTTGCTTACTCTTGCCTCGATTGATTTCAGGTCGATCTAACTTTCAACACCAAATTATCGCAGGGCCAGCTTTTAAATTTTTTCTGCGGTACTGCCTGAGATCCCTCTGTTAATGGTGTTTCGAGAAAGTGAGTCCATTACTACTAAACTGGTTTCGGATTTAGCCAAATACCCCGTGAGCTTTGGAATTAGCTCACCTTGGTTAAAATGGATGCCCTCTTCTTTGAATCTCTGCAAAAAAGTTCAGCATAATTGTCTCCCTGTATTAACTGATTAATCGCGGGTGAGTATTTCTAACATAAGGATTGCTTCCGTCTCTTTCTTTAGTTTTGTCACTGTCATTGATTTAGGTCAATAATAAGGCGCGCTGATTCCGGGATACTGGATTTCGTGATAAGTCTTAGAGAACAAGCATTGGGTAAGAAAATATTCAAATTAGTAGTGTGAGCATTTTCTCAATTGCTTGCTTGCGGCAGTGGTGAAGGAGTCAATGTAGGTGCGTTTAGAACTCTTATTTCTTTTGGATCCAATATTGGTGTCAATGAAGTAATGGAGGCGCAAGTCGACTACGCTTCGCATTTTATTTAGAAGGAAGCTGATCTTGTAAATAACGTCTCCGAAATAGGCTGACAGCAAGTTCAACAATACGTCATTCAGCTGATCTTAAGCTGCAGTGCGTTGACAATGGGCGGGTCAGGTGTAAACAATGCTATGTAGACCGCTCAGTCTGGGTGACGAAGCTTTATTGATCAGGTAAATGCAGCTTCAGTTCAGGCATTAAATGTGTCAAGGGATGAAAGTTTGCCGGTTCTTGGCAGTGCTGGGGGTAACCTGATGCTATCTTGTGTGGGCTGCCATCGACAATACAAACCTTCTATTCTTAGGTAAGGCAAGATGCATCCTCATTGATAGGAGGCTTTTAAAGTCGTCGCCCAGAAAATACTGGGCGATGAGTTAACTCAACGCTTAGAAAAATGTCGAGCACATAGGGAATTCAAGACTATTAGCTGGCTTCTTTTATCAAATTGCGGGCAATAATAATCTGTTGAATTTGACTTGTTCCTTCGTACAAACGAAACAAGCGCACGTCGCGATAAAAGCGTTCAACCGCGTACTCAGAGATGTAACCGGCGCCGCCGTGAATTTGCACCGCGCGATCGGCCACCCGGCCAACCATTTCGGTTGCGAATAATTTACAGGCAGAAGACTCAGTGCTGATATTTTTTTGCTCATCCCGCATTCTAGCAGTTTCCATGGTCATACATTTAGCCGCATACATTTCTGTCTGCGAGTCTGCCAGCATGGCTTGGATTAGCTGCTGATCGGCAAGAGGTTTGCCAAACTGCTTGCGATTCATTGCGTACTCTAGGGCATCTTTAATTAGGCGCTCTGCAACACCGACACTCACCCCAGATATATGCAGGCGGCCACGGTCGAGTACCTTCATAGCGGTGATAAAGCCTTCGCCTTCCTCACCAATAATGTTTTCAGCAGGGACTTTGCAGTCCTCAAAAATAACATCACAGGTCATCGAGCCAGCTTGGCCCATTTTTTTATCGACTGCTCCGAGAGTGATTCCAGGAGTGCCGCGTTCGACGATAAATGATGAAATGCCACGTGCCCCTTTAATGTCAGGATTGGTTCTGGCCATGACGTTGAAGGTGTCGGCAAGTGGGGCGTTGGTGATGTAGCGTTTAGTGCCATTAAGCACATAATAACCATTTTCAAGACGGGCACTTGTTTTCAGTGAGGCTGCATCTGAGCCTGCATCGGGTTCGGTGAGGCAGAAACAGCTAATCCATTCGCCGCTTGCATATTTAGGCAGGTACTTCTGCTTTTGCTCTTCTGTACCATTAAACACAATGGCTGCAGAGCCGATGCCATTGTTGGTGCCCATTACTGAGCGGAATGCTGGTGAGGTTCGCCCCAGAGCGATTGCCACCAGTATTTCTTCTTCCATTGTCAGCCCTAGACCGCCATATTCCTCTGGAATAGTGAGTCCGAATAGGCCTAGAGCTTTCATTTCTTGCAAAATATCGTCTGGTAACTTGCCAGATTCTGCGAGTGCATTTTCTGCCGGCACCAAGCGTTCGCGAACGAAGCGCTCGATCATGTCGACAAGCTGTTTAATCGTTTCCTGATCTCTTATCATTTTTGTCCCCTAAAACTAAGCGGCTAAACTAGCATATGCGCTTTCAATATGCGACTGGAGCCTGCGTGGTTACTGGCCTTGCAGTTAATTCCTCCGCTGCAAAGCCTATGCTAGAATATGGGGCCTGTTTAAGCCCCTGTATAGTTGCTACTCGACAATACGAGCAACAGGTAGACATTGGATGTAGTGGGAGTGCCACTGTCTGAAGGCGAGCGGCTTGAAGCCTAGCTCGGTCGCCGCACATATCCCTATGAAACTATTAGGTATATCCGATTTTAAGCTATACCGCTGGCTCTCAATAAGAGAATAATCAATTTTAATCAGAGAGAAATTAATGTCCAACAATTCCATAGTTGATGCCTTCATTTACGACGGCGGACGATCTGCCTTTGGCCGCCACGGCGGAGCGCTTTCCCCGGTGAGGCCTGATGATTTATTAGCTCACGTCATAAAAACAGTAGTTGAGCGCAATGGGTTTGCGCCAGAGAATTACGAAGATGTAATTATGGGAAATACCAACGGAGCGGGAGAAGATTGCCGCAACGTCGCACGATTTGCATTGTTGCGAGCTGGTATGCCAGTGAAAGTTGCCGGATTGACGGTTAATCGCCTTTGCGGTTCAGGGCTGGCAGCCACTATCGATGCCGCTCGTGGTGTTAAAGCGGGAGAAGGCGAGTTGTTCTTAGCTGGTGGCGTTGAGTCTATGAGCCGTGCACCTATTGTAATGTCTAAGGCACAAACTGCGTTTGATCGAACTCAAGAGATCGCGGACAGCACCTTGGGAGCAAGATTTACCAATCCCGCGTTTGCCTCAGCTTATGGCAATGACACTATGCCGCAGACGGCTGATAATATAGCCAGTGACATTGGTATCACCCGAGAAGAAAGCGATAAATTCGCTGCCGCCTCTCAGGCGAAATATGAAGCTGCCCGTGCGGATGGCTTTTTTAAGGACGAAATCATTTCTATCGAGGTGCCACAGGGGCGCAAGAAGCCGCCATTGACTGTGGACGCCGACGAGCACCCCAGGGCTCAATCTACCGTTGAAGCACTAAGTGGCTTGCGAACTTTATTTCCAGATGGTGTTGTTACTGCTGGCAACGCCTCGGGCATTAACGATGGCGCCGCTGCACTGATTGTCGGCAGCCGGGCGGCTGGTGAAAAAGTAGGGGCCCAGCCACGAGTAAGAATTATTGCTGGAGCTGTTGCCGGAGTAGAACCACGAGTTATGGGGTTTGGGCCGGTGTTTGCGATTCAAAAAGCTTTAGCAAGAGCTAATCTAGATCTATCGGACATGGACATCATTGAAATTAACGAAGCCTTTGCTCCACAAGTGCTTGGTTGCTTGAAAATGCTAGAAGTCGATTTTAACGACTCGCGGGTCAATCCAAATGGTGGTGCAATAGCAATAGGCCATCCACTGGGGGCGTCTGGTGCGCGAATCGCTATTTCAGCGATGCGGCAGTTAGAACGTACCGGCGCTCGTTATGCTGCAATCAGCCTATGTATTGGGTTAGGGCAGGGCATTGCTGCCATTCTAGAGCGAGTAGAGTAATACTTATTACGCTTGCCACTGAGATAATTCGCAGACTCACCAAAGGTCACACTATTTAGAAAATAATCATGAAAAAATTATTAAACCTAAGATAATAATCAATTTAATCGAAAATAAGGAAATACTATGTCGGATGTAGTTAGTTATCAAATTGTAGACAATATTGGCGTCGTAAGTGTCAACAGCCCACCGGTGAATGCACTTTCCCAGAAAGTCCGAGAAGGTATTTTGAGTGCCGTAACGGCCGCTCAGAGCGATGCTTCTGAAGCGATTATTTTGCGCTGTGAAGGACGTACGTTTATCGCAGGGGCGGATATTACTGAGTTTGGCAAGCCGCCAATGGCACCAGGTCTACCTGAGGTTCTTTCTGCGATCGAGAATAGTAGTAAGCCAGTAATCGCCGCGATCCACGGCACTGCCTTGGGCGGTGGCTTTGAAGTTTCACTAGCCTGCCATTACCGCTGCGCTATTGCCTCTGCCAAGGTCGGTCTTCCAGAAGTTAAATTAGGGCTTTTGCCCGGTGCTGGCGGCACTCAGCGAGTGCCTAGAATAGCAGGCGTCAAAGCTGCTTTGGATATGATTACAAGCGGCAACCCGATAAACGCCAAAACTGCTTTAGGCATGGGCTTAATCGATGAGGTCATTAGCAATGATGATCTTCAAGCTGGCGCAGTTCAGTATGCTAAAGATTTGGTCGCCTCAGGGGCGCCGCTTAGGCGTATTCGTGATATTACAATTGATCCGGCAACAGTTGAGCCGGGTTTTTTTGACGCGGCAAGAAAGAAGTTGGCGGCGAGAGCGCGTGGCGCGATAGCCCCTGATAAAATTGTTTCCTGCATCGAAGCTGCTGTTGAATTGCCAATGGATAAGGGTTTGGAACGTGAACGAGAGTTGTTTACTGAGCTGGTAACGTCTCCTGAATCGGCCGCCATGCGGCACATTTTCTTTGCCGAGCGGCAAGCGGCAAAGATCAAAGATCTACCTAAAGACACTGTCTTGCGCGACATTAAGAAAGTGGCGATTATTGGCGGTGGCACAATGGGGGGCGGAATCGCCATGTGCTTTGCCAACGTAGGCATACCTGTTGTTATGGTCGAAGTTACAGACGAAGCGCTGCAGCGCGGTCTGGGTATCATCAAGAAAAATTACAGTATTACCGTTCAAAAAGGCAAGCTGGCTGAAGATCAGATGGAAGGCCTGCTAGGTTTGATTTCTGGCACTACTGACTACAACGACATCGCCGATGTGGACATGGTGATAGAAGCAGTGTACGAAAATCTAGAATTGAAGAAGCAAATATTCACCAAGCTAGACGGCGTTTGTAAGCAAGGTGCAATATTAGCGAGTAACACTTCTTATCAAGATATTGATCAGATCGCAGCAGCAACTAAGCGCCCTCAAGACGTTCTAGGGTTGCACTTCTTCAGCCCTGCTAACGTCATGAAACTTCTTGAAGTGGTTCGCGGAGAGAAAACCGCTGACGATGTTCTAGCGACCTCTATGGCTATTGGTAAAAAGATTCAGAAAGTCTGTGCGCTCTCTCGTGTTTGCTACGGTTTTATTGGTAATCGTATGCTTGGAGGCTACGGCCGTGAATCGCAAATGCTGTTGATGGACGGTTGCTTACCAACGCAGGTGGATTCAGCTTTGGAAGGGTTTGGTATGGCCATGGGGCCACTGGCAATGGGTGATCTTGCGGGACTTGATGTGGGCTATAAAGCCCGTCAAGGCCGCACTGACTTACCTGACGATCCTAAGCTTTACCGTATGGGAACCTTGTTGGTGGAAATGGGCAGGCATGGCCAAAAAACCGGCGCTGGATTCTACAAATATGACCCGGAAACAAGACGCCGGCTAGCGGATCCTATAGTGGAGGGGATGATCGTTGATGAGTCGAATAAGCTTGATATAGGACGCCGCGAAATAGATAACGAAGAAATTCTAGCGCGCTGTCTTTATCCGTTAATTAATGAAGGCGCTTTGATTCTTGAAGAAGGCATTGCCCAGCGCTCGTCCGATATCGATATTGTGTATGTATTCGGCTATGCTTTTCCAGCAGCTAAAGGAGGCCCGATGCATTATGCCGATCACGTAGGCCTGAAGCATGTGTACGATAAAATCTGTGAATACCGTGACCTTTATGGTGAGCAGTATTGGAAGCCAGCGCCGCTGTTGAAAGAACTTGCTGAGTCTGGCAAGACATTTGCTCAGTGGGACAAAGAGCGGGGTGCCAGCTAGTGATTTCTTATCAAACTGCTGCCCGCGGCGAGCCGCTGGTTAAGGTTGAAGGCAATCTTCCTGTTCCTGCGGGCGCTGAAGTTGTTGTCAAAATGTTAGCGTGCGGTGTTTGCCATTCAGATATTCACATGCATGAGGGTGTGTTCGAATTGGGAGGCGGCAAGCAATTGGAAGTAGGCCGAGAGGGTATGGTTCTCGGCCATGAAATCTTTGGCGAGGTGGCTGCGTTCGGGCCCGATGCCAAAGATGTTCAGATAGGTGACCGACGTGTTATCTATCCTTGGATCGGCTGTGGCGAATGCGCTTCATGTAGGCGGGGTGATGAACATCTTTGCACTCCAGGCCAAGCTTTGGGTATTGTCAAAGACGGAGGCTTTGCTGACTACGTGCTTATCCCCCATAGCCGCTATTTATTTGATAAAGGAGACGTGTCTGACTCGTTAGCTGGAACTTATGCTTGCTCAGGTCTCACAGCTTACGGGGCCTTGAAAAAAGTCGGTGATCTAGAAGCCGGTGATGAGATCGTTATCATCGGAGCCGGTGGCGTAGGCAGTATGGCTATACAGATAGCTAGGGCTTTCGGCATTGATCCTATTGTTGTTGATATCGACGAGGCTAAATTACAGTCAGCTCGTGATCTAGGGGTCTCTCGCACCTATAACTCAAGCGATCCCCAAACGGCGCGAGCGTTGAAAAAGTCTGTCGGTGGGGCCTATGCGGCTATCGACTTTGTCGGCGCAGAAGCGAGCGTCAACTATGGACTGAATACCTTACGTAAAGGGGGTAAGTTGGTTGTTGTTGGCTTGTTCGGTGGCGCCTTGACTATGCCTATCCCATTTCTACCGATGAATGCGCGAACAATTGAAGGCAGCTATGTTGGCAGCCTGGCGGATATGGGTGAGCTTATGACTATGGTCCGTGATGGGAAAATAGCACCTATTGAAATACAAGAGCGACCGTTGTCCGACGCGAGCGATGCTCTCAGCGACCTAAAGGCCGGCAAGGTTCAGGGCCGACAGGTGCTGGTCAACGGCTAAACAGTTAGTACACATTTTCGACATGCCAGAATAGAAAATAGGAGTAGTCATTTGTCAGCTTTAAGTGATTTTCAGGCAAGTACCAGAGCCTGGTTAGAAGATAATTGTCCGCCAAGTATGCGGACCCCAATGGTACAGGAAGAAGTAGTCTGGGGAGGACGTAATGGTGAGTTCATTAACCCAGATAGCAAATTGTGGTTAGAGCGGATGTCAGAAAAAGGGTGGACCTGTCCAACATGGCCGAGTGAGTACGGCGGTGGTGGTTTGAGTAAAGAAGAAGGGATGATTCTAAGTGCAGAATTGAGCCGGGTGAATGCTCGGCCTGCTCTGAACAGTTTCGGTATCAGCATGCTGGGGCCGGTATTGCTTGAATATGCAAGTGAAGAGCAAAAAATGCGTTTCATTCCAGATATTGTTAACGGGAAAATTCGTTGGTGTCAGGGTTATTCTGAGCCCGGTGCGGGGTCAGATCTGGCCGCGCTTGGTACAAAAGCTGAACTCTTTGGTGATGAGTACACCATCAATGGCTCTAAGGTTTGGACGTCGTATGCAGACCAAGCTGACTGGATTTTCTGTTTGGTGCGCACTGATTCAGACGTGCCTAAGCACACTGGCATTAGTTTTATTTTGTTTGATATGGCCAGCGAAGGTGTGAGTACTAAACCAATTCAATTGATTAGTGGTTCATCTCCTTTTTGTGAAACATTTTTTGACGATGTGAAAGTGCCAGCAGCCAATTTGGTCGGTGAGCTCAATGCCGGTTGGACGATCGCTAAGCGCCTGTTGCAACATGAACGCACTATGATTTCGGGTTTTGGTCTGGCCAATGATTCAGGCGACAAAGGTGGAACCACCTCTACCGTGGCTACGCTTGAAGGCGCGGCGATGCACTATCGAGGTGATAGCGGTAAAATTTCTGATCCTGTTCTACGTGATCAAATCGCTCAGTTTAAAATCGACACTGATGCCTTTGCCTTTACCTCACAGCGTTCGGTTGAAGAATCTAAGCAAGGCCAAGGTCCAAATGCTACTTCATCAATGCTTAAGTACTATGGCTGTGAATTGAATAAGCGACGTTACGAGTTGCTTCTCAAAGCAATGGGTAGTCAAAGTTTGGGTTGGGAGGGTGCTGGTTTTGCAGAAGATGAACTAAAAATAACGAGAGAATGGCTACGTTCAAAAGCTAATTCTATCGAGGGTGGTACGTTGGAAGTGCAGCTCAATGTGATCGCTAAGCGTGTGTTGGGTTTGCCCGATATGCTCAGCATGAGTAAAAAGTAGACGACCCCTAACAAAATATGGAATAGAGCAATGGCCTTAGTATTAACAGAAGATCAACAATTATTGAAAGACTCCGCTAAGGGGTTTTGTTTGCACAATGCACCAATTGATGTCTTGCGAAAACTGCGTGACAGTAAAGATGAAACTGGTTTTGATGAAACCGTTTGGGCCCAGATGATAGAACTGGGTTGGCCTGGTATGGCAATACCAGAAGCCTATGGTGGGTTTGAATTCGGCTATGGCGGCCTGGGTGTTCTTCTTGAAGAAACCGGACGTAGCTTGGTTAGCTCGCCTCTTATCGCGTCAGTTCTACTTGGCGCTACGGCGATTAATAAGCTTGGCACCGAGGAGCAGAAACAGGAAATGCTGGCTGCGATCGTTTCCGGTGAATTACTGTTGGCGCTAGGCATAGACGAGAAAATGTCCCATAAGCCAACGTCAGTATCAACAACCGCTGAGGCTAATGCGGATGGCTACATTATCAGTGGTTGCAAAACTTTTGTACTAGATGGTCATGTTGCCAATAAACTAATTGTCAGCGCTCGTACTTCGGGTGCGGTTGAAAGCGAAGCAGGTATTAGCCTGTTTGTAATTGATGCTGCCACAAAAGGGGTTAGCATTAATCGCACTTGGATGGTTGATTCTCGAAACGCTGCAAACATAAGTTTTGATAATGTTCAGGTTTCTAAAGGCGCAGCGCTTGGTGAAATAGGGTCGGGCTTCGCCGGATTAGATCAGGTGTTGGACGTTGCACGTATCGGTGTCGCGGCAGAAATGCTCGGCAGTATGCAAGAAGTATTTGATCGCACTTTGGTCTATCTAAAGCAGCGTGAACAGTTTGGTGTTTTGATAGGTTCTTTTCAAGGTTTGCAACATCGAATGGCAGACATGTATAGCGAAATTGAACTATGTAAGTCTACTGTCCGTGGAGCCTTGGCCGCGCTGGATAATCCAGACAGCACGGTCAAAGAGATTGCGATCATCGCAAGTCTAGCCAAAGCGAAGCTTTCAGAGATAATGGAAAAAGTAAGTAATGAAGGTATTCAGCTTCACGGCGGCATAGGTATGACCGATGAGTTTGATATTGGTTTCTTCATTAAGCGAGCCCGAGCTGCTCAGCAGTTTCTGGGGGATGCCAGTTTTCACCGTGATCGCTATGCGGCTTTGAACGGATTTTAACGGATAGTTTTTAACCCGCAACACAATAAAGCACGATCCGGCCAGGTATCGAATCTATGACCATTAAGTTGCGAAACTTTTACGAGATAGGGCAAAAGGTCAACAATGATCCTTTGGTCTATATGTTTGAAAATTTTATTTCCGAACAAGAAGTTGCGCAGCTTTTGGCAGCGGCTACGCCGAAGCTAAAACAGGCATTGGTTAGCGATAACAAAAAAGGCATTGAGAGCGTGGGTCGATCTGGCAGCAACTGTTGGATTCCTTTCAAACAGCATCGAGTAATCGAAGAGCTGTCACTGCGGGTAGCTGAGGTGGTTGGATTGCCTTTGGAACAAGCGGAATCTCTCCAAGTTATTTACTATAGCCAGGCTCAAGAGTACGCTCCGCATTATGACGTCTGGGATGTGGCAACCGAACGTGGTCGCCGTTGCATGATTAAAGGCGGTCAGCGGATGGTTACCTGCCTGCTGTATCTCAGTGATGTTGAGAAAGGAGGTGGAACTAGTTTTCCAAATCTGGAGATGCAAGTGCGGGCTAAAAAAGGTCGCATGGTTCTTTTTCATAATTGCTATGAGGGCAGAAATATCCGCCACCCGGACAGCCTTCATGGCGGTATGCCTGTGATAAAAGGAGAGAAGTGGGCCTGCAACTTCTGGTTTCGCGAATCTGATTATCAAGACCCGAATAAAGTGCCTAAACGTAAAGCTCCTGCTGCATCCTCTCAGAAATTCAACCGAGTTATTTAAATTATGCCGTTATTAATTCTTGGTGCAGTACTTGCAATACTTGCGTATCTACCTGCGTTTTGGGTACGCCGAGTGATGAAACAGCATGGAGCCGAAATTGAAGGATTAGCCGGCACAGGCGGTGAGTTGGCGAAACACTTAATCAAGCGGTTTGAACTCTCAGGCATCGAAGTCGAAGAAATTGGGCCATTTCAAGATCATTTCGACCCTGCTGCTAGCAAGGTCCGGCTGAGTCCAGATAATTTTCACGGGAAATCATTAACTGCCCTGGCAGTAGCTGCTCATGAAGTGGGGCATGCCATGCAGTTTCATCGTAGAGAGAAAATTTTCGAATTAAGAAAACGCTATCTTCCCACCGCAGCACGATTGAGCAAGGCCGGTATTGGTCTTTTGATGGTATTGCCAGTGGTTGGTTTTGCCGTT
>Ga0302131_1000234_pt1 | contig 34653 bp, 42 predicted proteins | sample CB9_20m_MG_FD_203105 | JGI IMG/M metagenome (GOLD analysis project Ga0302131, IMG submission 203105) | Marine microbial communities from Western Arctic Ocean, Canada - CB9_20m | ecosystem: Environmental > Aquatic > Marine > Oceanic | place: Canada: Western Arctic Ocean | collected 2017-09-19
TTAAGAGCACCAAATGTAATGTTTATAAATAATATATTTGAAGAAGGTGATCCAAAAGAATTATTTATACCATTAAATGAATTGTCTTATAACATAGATATAGGTAATAATGTTCAATCTTGCTATTGGATAGAATGGATAATGGGATTTGAAACAATGTGTATTAAAAAAAAAGAAAAGTGTGTGGGATGCTTTAGAACATTTGCTGAAGTAGAAAATAAATATCAAAATGATATAGTCTGGATTATATGGGATATTTTAATACGTAAAACTATGAACGATCATGAAACAATACAAAGAATTATAAGATCACTTATAACACTTTATAGTATAAAGTATACACCAGCTGTTAAAAAAAGAAGAATATATATACTATATTATGCTGTAACAATATGTTGTGAAAATATTAATATTAACATAACATTATTTAGGAATAAGGATTTAATTGAAGGCGTGTGCGGTAAAGTGAATCGGATATATAAAGAAATTAAAAAAAATGAAAAATCTCCTAATACAGATTATTTATTTGATGGTACTGAGAAAAGTAACGTTGAAAAAACTATAGATAAATTAAATAAAGTAAATACATTAGGTGATATGATAATTAGAACAGAATAATTAACGTATGTATTTAGCTCTACCTACTTTCACGAACGAGTCAACAACAAAAATAACAAAAATACCTAAGAAACAGTATAATATTACTTCCTCGGTAATGGTTTCTGTTTTTTCATCTTTTTGTTCTTCAAGCAATTTAATCATATAATTTAATTTTTTAACAAGAAGTTCTTCATTATCGTTATAAGATGTAAAAGGATGAGGTATTGGTTGTTTAATATTTTCTGCATAAACGGGATTAGATTGCATAGATGGTGGTGATGTAGCATCATATTCACTATTAGGTGATTCCATAATAGATTCTTTAGATAAAACAGGTTTAGGTGGTGGCGTAAAATCGGCCATGTCAGAATCTGAATCTGAATCATCGTCGTATTTTTTGTTAGTATTAAGTAATTTGGTAAATTTATCTTTGTCAATCTTTCGTGCAGGTATATTTTTAATGGTTTTATTTCTTTTAAGATTATTTGTAGATGGTGTAAAATCTATAGGTGAGGCCCAATCGGATAAAGACATTCTTAATAAGAATAGATATTTAATTTTATTAAATATATTGTTAAATATATATAATGAAAATTAATACAAATTTAGTATTACTTATGTTATTGGTTTCTGTAATGCTTTTTGAACCAATTCCCTTAAATAATGTATATAATAGTATTTTAGGAAAAATGTTTATATTGTTGATGGTAGTTTATTTTACAGTAAATCATACAATATTGGGGTTAATTGCTGTGATAATTTTAATATCATCAATTCAAACTACAAATGAAGGTTTAGTTATGAAAAGAAGTAAAGAGATGTTTACCCCAAATTTAAAGATTATAGGTAATGATAGAATAAAGTTTGAAGACATGTTAAGACCGCAAAAATCATGTTGTGCGTCTAAAAGAAATAATGGAGAACCTGAGCCATATTAAAAATCATAAATATTATTATATTTAATAAATATAATAATGAAAAAGAGTAGTTTAATGAGTGGTTTAAATAAAAATGTATCAATATTAAACAATAGTAAATTATTTGCTGGTATAGTGATGATTTTATTAAATATAGGTTCAAAGCATATAACAATTAATTTTAGTAAAAATCAGGAAGGATATATTAAAAATGCATTAGGTAGACAAATGTTAATATTTGCAATGTCATGGTTAGGTTCTAGAGATATATATATATCTATAATGTTAACGGCTTCATTTACAATTTTGGCAGATCATATATTTAATGAGAATAGTAAACATTGTATATTGCCTAAAAAATGGAAAAAATTGTATAATAAAATAGATTTAAATGATGATGGTAAAATAACAGAAGATGAAATAGAATATGCTATAAATATATTAAATGAAGCTAAAAAAAAAGGTATAGATAAACAAAGACAAATGGCATTCAACTCGTTTTATAAAGAATCTTTAATCTAAGTATAATATAATAATGGGTTCAGATGATAACCCTAATAAAACAGATAAATATAATCCTGAAAATTTTTTAAAAGGATTATCTAGTGATAAAGACCGACGTAGAAAAGTATTAGAAGAAAAAGCTAGATCAACAGCAAATGAACATAATTTAGTATTTCACATATTTGACAATAAAAACATATATAAGGGTAAACTTGAACCACTTAAGATGCTTGAAAATAAAATTAAAAATATTAAAAGTGAAAAAATTAAAATATTTTCTGATTTTAATTTCAAAAAAAATGAAAAAGATAATATAAGAAAACTAAAGGAACTTAAAGGAATAAATCCAGATGATCCAATCACTTTAGATAGTCCTAATGATTATGAATTTATATTAAATATAACAGATGAAGAAAAAAGTGAATTAATTGTTGATGATGAAAAGAAAGAAAGTAAATTAATTGTTGATGATGAAAAGAAAAAAAAGAAACCGGCAGAGGAGGAGGAGGAGGAGAAGGAGAAGAAGAAAAAAGAGGAAAAGAAAAAACAGGATAAAGAGGAGAAAGAGAATAATCTACAAGACAATATTAAGTTTATGTTTGAGAAGTTGTTTAAAGATAACAAAAATATTAAATTACAAAATATAAATTATAGAATTGTTAAGGTCGGGATTGAAGAGAAAGACTATGACTACACAAAGCTAAATAAAATGATTTCAAAAAAATTGGTTATTGATAATAATCGGCGAGAATTCTTACTTTATCGCAATGATAAAAAAGTTTTTGAACGTGATCCAATTATTGTGAAAAAAAAAGAAACAGAAGATGATTCGCTAGAACAGATGGCGACGTGGATAGAAGAAGAGATTAATGCAGGCGGATTAACAATACATATCCCAGTTATATTAGAATTAATAAAAGGTATTAGCCGTGTACAAAAAGAAGTACTAGATCCATTTGATTCATGTAAGATGAAACGTGAATTATTAAAAGAACAGTTAAAATCTTATATACAAATGTTTGATAAAAGTGAAGGTAATAAAGAAAGAATTATAACTGCAAGTGATTCTATTAAAAGTAATAAAAGTACCTCTAGTGCAGCACCCTCAATCACTGCACGATTACCACGACCACCACCACGACCACCACCACCACCACCACCACGACCACCACCACCACCACCACCACCACCACCACCACCACCACCACAACGGCAAGTTAGATCAGGTGGAGGTATATGCACAAAAAAAAGTATTAGAAAAAAAAATAAAAAAACGAAAAAGAAAATATATAGAGATATATATATATAAATGGAATTATCTTATGTAATTGGTATGTTAGCATTAATAATATTTGTATATAGATTTGTTTATTTGTTGGTTCCTATGTTTAAAAAAGGAATTAAAACAAAAAATAATAAATTAATATTTGACTCTTTCACAATGTTAGTTTAATATATTTACTAATAAATATAAATATATTAAATAGTGTTAAGATTATGCCAAATAGAACCAACAAAATCTACATTATTATTAAAATAAAATATACTATCTGGTATATCAAACGTCATATTTAAAAATGAAAAATGAATATATATAATAATTTAGGTATACTTTTGTCAGAATACATGAATGATTTGTCCTAGTATTGATATACTAGCTTAGCTTTATATCTTAAGCTTGTTAATATTATTTTTAAAGAATTCTTTAATCAAATCCTCTGGTATTTCATTAAAACTTATTAATTTTTTATTTTTTTCAAATTTATCTCTAGATCCAGGTTCTTCGTCAAATTTCTTTTCAATAAATTCTTTATCTTCCCAACATTTTTCGGCTGTTTTAGGACCGCATTTTTTGAAAACCCCTGCTATATCATCACACTTATCCCCCATCAATATCTTGCAAAATAAATACTTTTCTGGATCATCGTCATAAGTCTTAGTTTCTTTAAGCTCCTTATATTTTAAAGTATAGATGCTGATATCATATTTAAGGAGTTGTAAATAATCCGTATCACTGGTAATTATAGTAATATTAGCATCTGGCTCCATTTGTAGAATGCATTTTGTTGCAATTGCTATACAATCGTCCGCTTCTAGGTGGTCTTGGTATAAGGGCGGGATTGAAACAGCAAGTGCGAAAAGCTCATCATATGCTAATTTGAAGAATGGTCCGCCCATAAATGTATCATCATATACACGGTTCACTTTATAATCATTGGCTTCATTCATTCGCCAGATATCTTTACGTGAACAGTCTTTTGCTATAATAATTTTTGGATCTTTTATTTTTAACTTTTTTGGAATTTCTTTAATTTTACTTATAAAAGTTGATTTAAATTTCTCTACAAATGATTCATTTTCATAAGGTATATTTAGATCGTCATCTGCATGTGCGTTTTTCCACCATGTCAAGAGTGCGTAATATCTGAAAAAGCAGAAATAACTACCATCAATCAAAATGAAGTTCGTCATTGTATTGATAATAATTAGTAAATACTATTTAATATCAATTTAAAATTAAAACATGTTAATTAATATGATTTTTTATAATGATACATTTAAACATTATAATGGCAATATGGGGTAACTTATTGCATCATATTGGTCGTTACTTGTAATAATATTTTAATATATATTGTTAAAATAACAATGATTTTTAACTATTGGACCAAGTGATAAAAATACATGCAATACCAATGAAGAAATATTATAATTGAATTTTAAATTATATTATTATTTATTAATGAGGAATGATATTAATCTATTGCCTAAGTTAAAAAAATCTTTAAATACAAAAAAAAGATATTATTATAAGTTAAAATATCCTGCTAATACACGCAGATTAGCAATAAATGAAGGTATTAATTATGAGAATAAGAAAATGAATAAATCCTTAAAAAAGGCTGCGACAGCCAAAAAAGGTAGGCTGAATATTTTAAGAATATATAGAAGATATAAAAAAGTTGGTGATTGTAATAAGATAACAAGTGATATGCGTTATATAGATAAAAAATATAAACTTGGGAAAACTAAAAATATATGTGGAACCAAAACAAAAAAAACATTTTTATATAATCCAAATAATCTAAAAAAAAGTTTTGATGTTTATATAGACAAAAATCCTAAAGATACCATATCTATTAAATATACAACAGTTGAGGATGTTAAAAACACTATTTTAAAACTAGAAAAATTATATAAATCTTATAAATATTCCCATAAAAGAATATGGCAAGTAGGAATGATAATGAAAGTAAGATTACAAGCCATGATAAAACATAAAAAAACATTATATAAAGATGCAGTAAATGTGAAAAAACGATTTGATATATCTAATAAATATTTTAAATTTCTAAGTAAACGAACAAAACTTAATACAGATAAAGAAAGAAAACAATTAACTTTTAAATTTTAGTAAGTTTTTTATTTATCCATTTTTTCAAACTAGTTTTTTTATTTCTTCCATCTGTTTTTTTTCCTATTAAATCATAAAAGTATATATGATTTAAATTAGATCCATTTACACATAAAAATATATTATAAAATAAAAATGCTATTATATTGTAATCTATATCTAAATTTTTAATTGTAATTTTATTATTAATTTTCATAAAATGTATGTAAGTTTTATTAAAAACTACTGCTTCTATTCCTATTATAAATAGTTTTAGTCCTATTGAATACTTAGCAAAAAATAGTTGTGTAATTGTAGTGTAAACTAAGCCTATAAATAATGATAATAATGGTGATTTATTAACATATGATGTTTCATTATATAAATAAGCCCACCCCCATAACCACGCACAATAAATTAATAACAGTTGAATCATTATCTATAATATATATTTATATTATTTCTTATAATAATTGGCACATTGACTTACCTTGTGCTCTTCATTTTCTGCCCTACAACAAGGACAGCGTGCTATACATCGATCCGCGATTTGATGTGAAACATGTTCGTTCATGCATTCCTCGCTACAATATACAGCATGCCCACACCCCAAACGGTATTTTGATGGTTCAAAACAAATAGGACATTCAGGTATATCATCTAGTTCCATGTTAGCAGAACCGCCGTTACATGGGGGCGATGAACTGTTATTTAGTGTTTTTTTTTGAATAGATGATAGAACATGTATTTTATTATTGCATATTCTATCACCACATGATATATATGCGGCATCATTATCATTCCAACATATAATATTTACATTATCTGGTTGTTCTGATGTAAATATCTTAATTGGATTAGTTTTTGTTACTCTTGTACCAGCGCAAGACCAAGAATCAAATAAATGATATGAATAACCTTCATCTGTTTTTACTTTAATGATTATACAATTAATTCTTGATATAGATATATCATTATTATTTCTTTCAGGAATAACTATATCCGCTGGATAATCTATTGAACCACGACCGATACAGATACTGTTTTTATTAAAATGATAATTGCGACCTTCAAAGTTAATAATTGTTTCGTCTTCAACGGGAGTTTTATCATTCAAATGTGGTTGTATAAATCTTTTATAAAAGAATTCGGCTCTTTGTTTTGGTGTTTTATTACGATCCTTCAATAAATTTAAATAAATTTGTCTAACTGTCTTTGCTGTATGTACAGCTAAACATGTTGCTCCGCCGCCGTCATCATGTTGACTTGAATTATAATTATGAGACTGGCTAACTTCATTAGAAACAATAATGGTTCTAATCAAATTTTTAAATGTATGTCTATAATTTTCTGGTATATATTCATCTATCTCATCAATATCAAACATATTTATTGTTGAAATAAAATCACCCATTGACTTTATTCCCATATCATTGATTATTATATGAATACAGCTTTCTAGTCCTTCTTCCTCAAGTAAAATACGGATATCCTCATCCATATGTCGTAGTTTGAATATTAAAATACTTTAATTTAATATTCAATTTTATTTAATAATTGATAGTGTTTAATAACAATATAATATAGTATATAAAAATGTTTGAACTAATGTTCAAACAAAATAATAAATATAAACCGTTAAACCTCGCCGAATTAGAACAGTTTATTCCAAAAGATACTGTGGGTTTAATTAACAATAAATAGGTTAAAAATAATAAAAATAATGTATTTTAGTATGATGTTACCTTATATTTTTGTAACAATGTTGTTTCTTTTTTATATCCAGTTTTCACCAAGAATGGGGAATATTTGGTACCGTAATGGTTATTTTGTACCTATTGGAGCAATTAAATTAATGGTTTATCCATTAAAAGAGTTACGAATGTGGTTCCTAAAATTATGGGATATTAATTATTTCATGTGGTTAGTAATTACTTATATTTTTATGAGATTGTACAATTGTCGTCTTTTTTAATTTCACACATATTATTCCATTCATTCATTAAATTATCTATATTAAATCGTTCATCAGGATCTTTATCTATACATTTATTTACAATTGATCTAACCTTTATATCTTTGATTTTTTTTGTAGACATTATTAAATCTTCCGAATTAAAATATGTATCCATTAACTCAATTGTGTAATTATTAAAAGGGCATTCATCCGTGTATATATAATATATAATTAATCCAATACTATAAACATCAACATTTAGGTTGTATTTTTTATTAAAATATACTTCAGGTGCCATATAACGCATTGTTCCGGTATTACCAGTCATATCATAACTATCATCCTGTGTTCCATGGAAATATTTACTTAAACCAAAATCTGTTAATTTAATATTATAATTTTTATCAATCAATATATTTTCAGGTTTAAGATCTCTATAGACAACAGGCGGGTTACAATTATGAAGAAATTTAATCACTGTAATTATTTGTGATATGATATACCGTTTCCGCGATATAGCATAGGATGATTTGTTATTTTCTATATAATCCTTAAGATTATTTCCCGATACCTTTTCCATTAAAATTGTTATTTCATCTGCTATATGATTTAATGATATACCAAGAAATTGCACTATGTTAGGATGTCTTAGTGTATGCCATACCTGTATTTCTTGCAAAAAATCCATAATATTTGATATTTTTTGATATTTAGGTTTTTTAACAGCTATATTTGATCCACGCCATTCACAATTATGAACAGATGAAAACGCCCCTTTTGCAAAACTCGGATATTCTACTATAATCTCATTATTAGGTATTAACCATTTACCCTTTTCCGCGTCACTTACTGTTTTACATAATAGGGTTGACATCGCTTTTTTTTCTATTGAAGAAAGTGAGGTAAAACTTGGATGTTTACTTAGAGCAATAAAAGCATCATTTAAATCTAATTCATTATCGTGATCTTCACAATCATTCGTGTTAATTACAGCGTCATTTGTAATCATAATTATAATAGTATATTATTTTTAAATATTTTTTTAAATCATTTATAGTGATAAACTAACAGTGTTTTTATCACTCTTCTTTTTTTTAGATTTTTTAGGTACACTCCCACTATTCATTTCTTTATTCATTTCTTTTAGTTCAGATAAACTAATTGTACTACCTTCTTCATTATTGGGTTGTTGTATATTAATAGTTTTAGTTTTTAATCCACCTAATATATCTGATATATCACTTGGTCCTTTCATTTCAGCTCTTTGTCCTTCAAGATCATTTTTCATAGATCTTTCAATTGGTTCAATATCTGATTTTCCTGTTGGTTGGTTTTGGAATGGTCTTCCTCTTTGCCCTGTAGGTGGTGGTGGTGGTGGGTGTGCAGGAGGTGGTCCACGAGGATCCGAACTTCTTTGCGGTGGTTGTTGCGGTTGAACGTTGTCCTGCATCACATTATTCATAAAACCTGAAAATCCAGGATTGGTTTCTCCCATAGAGTTAACAGCTGCTTGCGTAAATTGTTGCATAAGCTCAGGATTTTGTCTCATGATGTCATCCATACCAGGCATAGAAGATTTAAACATGGTATTAGTCATATGTAACATCATAGCACCACCACCAAGTTGAAACAATAGTTTTATTTCAGGTGCCATTTTAGCTTTAGATTTATATTTTTCATGTAATTCTCCAAAAATTTCATCATATTCATCAATGCCTTCATTTACTTGTTCCGCCCAACCATCTAATTTTAAATCAAATGGATCAACCTTATTATTTAAAAATTCTAACCCAGTAATCATAGCCATTAACATTTTACCTTGAAATTTAACGCTGTTGCTTCTTTCTTTTTCGCTTACAATATTCTCATATTCCCCCTGCATTTCGGCTAATGGAGATTCCATTGTATATTTTTTAGTAAGTTGTACACCTTTATTTTCTAGGTCTTCAAGCTTTCTTAAATATTTAAATTTTTCTCTTAACATTTGTTCCTTTGTTAGTTCAGACTGTTTCTTCACCGTAGAGTCTGGATTAACAGGTATTTCGTTAAATTTACCGTATCCATCCCATGTTTGCTGATCTTTTTCTACATTAGCGGTTGATTGGCCTATACTACTTCGTACATCATTCTCTATAAAATCATTATCATTACCAATATTAAATGACACTCCACCACCATTGGATGGTGATTGCATACTAAATACCTCCGACTTATTAATTTTAATACCATTATCAACAGATTCAGATAGATTATTAAGTTCATCTTCTAAATTATTCAAATCATTTATGTCTATATCTGCTGAGGCTTGTTGCTTACTAACTTTTTTATCATTCATTAATAATTCTGCTCCTATACCTAAATTAGCAGTAGGAAATTCTTGTAAATTTAATTTAATTTCACTATCATCATTTGACAATCCTATATTTATTACTTCTGGTGATCCATTCATTATGATTTAATAATAACATATAATTTTAAGTCCTACGCATTAATTAAATTATTATTTTTCATATAATATATTGCTTGCAATAATGTATCTCCTAAATCATCTTTTTTTTTACTTTTTTCAAATAATTCACTCCAATTATTTGAGTCTTTTATAATTTTTTTTGTAATTTCAACACTAATTTTTTTGCGTTCAGAATATGTAGTTGTTTTAGTAATATATTCTTTTAATTTATTTTGAGCTGATATATACTCTATATCTTCAATATTTAATCCAATAAAATATTGTGTTATCATTCCTTGAAGCGTTTTCATTCTTCCAGCCAAAGGACTTATTTGATTTTCTATTATAACTTTGTCTATTTTATAATCTTTAAAAATTGTATCATATATCTCTTTTAATTTTATACCCAATTTAGGTAATGGTATATCAGATACATTATTATTTTTGATAGAAATACAACCGACTATGTTTTTTGAGTGTTTATTACAATAATAATTATCATCTTTACTATATTTTGCAATCTGACAACATTTTTTCTTAGTTATCTGTCGACAAATATGTTGTATTCCATCTGATAAATTAATTGAATCCCATAATATAATTTTATAAGATTGATTTTCTACATTGACTAAACAATGTGCTAAATTTTTAATTCCTACATCTATAGATAAAATATACATTAGTATATGTTATTTATATAATTAAATTGTAAATTTATATAATTAAATTGTAAATTTATCTAATTCGCTAACACGTATAAACGGTGTGACTGTTTTATTTTGTAATTGATGCCTTGATAAATATAATTTTTTTAAGTCACTATTTTCATATCCAAACGGTTGAGAATTATCATTTATTGATGTATATAAATATGGAACATTAGATGAATTCTTTTGATATGTATTAACATATCCACAGCAAGTTCTATAAGCTGAAGCTCTATTGTTTTTTATAATTCCTTCACTATTATTCATTAAATATTGACGATAGTCAGAACTGGTTTTAATGTTTTGTGATTTTCTTATACTTTCATTAACAGCAGACCCATGTTGCCATGATGTAAATGTTCTACCATCAGACATAATAGCAGGAAAATCATTATGTATATTATTAGATCCTGAATAACAAGTACCCCAGCTCATTATATTAATTTATGAGAAAACAAATTATTAATTATCTTTTAAATAATCAATTAATTCATCTTTTGTTTTACCGGATACCCTTCCTCCTTTTTCGCTCACCAGTTTTTTAAGTTCTTTTACAGTTAATATATTTAAATTATCATCATGTTTATCATTTTGTAAATCAAATGTTTTAATAGTGCTAATTACTTCCTCCTTTATTTCTTCTATTTCATTGTTATATTGTTGTAGAACAGAAGTATCATCTTTAATTATACTAGATAATTTGGAAACCTCATTTGTATCATCTAATGTAATTGGAACAACATCTAAGCTGTCTTCTATATCTTCAACCGCAGTTTCAGGGTGTTCTTCACCTTTATCGTCATTTCCTCCCTCCTCGTCAGACTCTTCGTCGTCAGATTCTTCATCGTCCGAATCTTCATCTTCAGAATCTTCATCGTCAGATACGCTAGTTCTATCTAATGGTTTTAAAAATGATGTACTATTTTCAATATTTTCTTGGGTAACATCCTGACGAAATGAATTATTTCTGAGATTAATTACATTAACTATATTTTCTATCATATCCTGTTGGGTATTTATTTTTTTTTCCATTTCAGAAATTTTATTTTTTATAATGTAAATAATGGCTGAAAATATAATAAACATTATTCCTAAATTAAAAAGGGATGAACTTAAAACTGATGAACTTAAAATTGATATCATTAAAACATAAATATAAAATTAATAAATTATTTAACCGCGTCCATCAAAAATATCTGCCAATTTAATAATCTCAGTAGGATATTCTAACTGTTTTAAAACCTCTAATCCTCCTTTAACGGTAGAAATACCTTGTTCAAGGGTGTATTTGTAATTCAACTGATTATTATATTTACATGTTCCCATATGTAAATTTATAATATTATCATTATCTTTTAATCTTTCACATACATTTATAAAATGTGTTGTTAATAAGAACTTAACATTGTTATTTTTACTTAGATAATCTATGAACGCATATGCACTAGCTGAAGCTTCTTCTGGGTTGGTTCCAGAATATAATTCATCAAACAAACAAAAATGATCTTCAGATGGATCATCCTTTATTAAATTTAATATCATTTTACATCTTCGCGCTTCAGCTTGAAAAAGACTATCCCTTAAAGATGTATCTGGAATATTAATGTAGCAATGTAGATGTTTGAATAATTTAATATTAGCACATTTATAAAACCCTAACCCAAATTGTTGAGAAAATATTATATTAACCATAACTGATTTTATTAATGTTGTTTTACCTGCAGCATTTGGACCTGTAATAATAAAATTTTTATCAATGTTCAGTGTATTTTTAACAACTAATGGATCATCTTTCAAACTTGGATAGAACATTTTTTTGAGTTCCATTTTATCATTAGAAAATTTACAAAAATTGACAGAACCAGTTTGAATATTATTAGTTAATTCATATATATTTTCTAAATAACCATTAAATCCAAAACTAAAAAATAATGCGGACTCTAACTCCTGATTATATCTTAAAAAATGAAATTGTTTTAATAAATAACCTATTTGATTTATATTTTTAATAATTTTTATATTTGAATTCGGTGGTAATATTTGATTTATTTTATTTAAATATGATATTAATGTATTTTTATGCAAAATTATATCATCATTAAATTTAGAATATGTTTTAAGTTTATCTGTATAAGATAAATATTTTTCCATTGAATTTATCGTATCTCCTATATATTTTTTAGATATATTTATTAAATTATGAAGATACTTTTGATTATTGTAAAAACGATAACAAGTTTGACAGTTATTATACATTTGAAAAAAATAAAAACATACAGAACATAATAAATACATCTTTTTTTGAAAATCAACTTTTTTAAAATTTTTAATTACATGTCCAATAACATGTTTTCCAAGTAATTTGTTTATTTCACTTTTATATATAGAAATTGTGATAGGTGTATTTCTAATTTTAAGTATAATAAATGGTATTATAAGTATTATAATAGGAGAAATCAATGCTAATACAGGTGATGTAATATTGTAAAGGCTTAAATACATCAAAAAACGAGAATTAGTATTTAGTGATAACAGGTATTTAATATCAACAAAATGATATCTTGTCAAAAAATCTTTACAGTTTTTAACATCTAACCATATATCCTTAAATTCGGAAAAATGATTATGTTTAGGATTAAATTCATTTTCCTGGGATTTTAGATTCATCTTTTTATATAATTTTTTTGAATCATTTAGAAATTTCTTATCATTTGTATAATATTTACTCCACATTTTTGTTGTTATTTTACTTACATCATTCGTAGGATTTAATAATAAATCATACATAGGTTTACAAGATTTATCATCATAATGTGTTTTAATTAATTCTAAATCATTAATTAAATCGTCTGTTAATTTATATTTATTTTTAACATTATATATAGGTAATTTAAAATGGGATTCTATATCTGATATATTATACATTTTATAATATAAATCATTATAAAATCTAAATTTTAACGGACTTATAATCAAGTCATATTAAAAGAGCTTGGTAGTTCTTTTATTTCTGTACTATAATACTGTTCTATAAATTTCATCTTTTGTATGTCTAATTTTGTAATAAAATTAATTCCTACCCCTTTTCTACCCCATCTACCTGATCTTCCTATTCTATGCAAATATGTTCTGGCGCATTTGGGTATATCAAAATTAATCACCGTACTTACTTGTTGAACGTCTATACCCCTTGCTGTTACATTTGACGATATTAATACTCTATACTTACCTTTTATAAATTCTTGATATGAATTAGCTCTATCCTCTTTTTCCATGCCACTATGCATACAACATACTGGGAAGTTTTCTTCTATCATTGCCTGATATAAATCATCTACTCTCTTAATACTATTACAATAAATTATACATTGTGAAAGTGATATAGACTCAAATAAATCTTTTAAAGCTGAAAACTTAGCTATGTCATCGTCAAAAGCTACATAATATTGTGATATACCTTCAAGAGTTAACATTTCAGCTTTTACTAATATTTTAATTGGATTTCTCATAAATTTTGAAGTTAAATTTTCTATCTCTGGAGGCATAGTTGCACTAAATAATGCTATTTGTATATTATTATCTAAATATTGAAAAATCTCATAAACTTGTTCCTTAAATCCAATAGAAAGCATTTCATCTGCTTCGTCTAAAATCATAAGTTTAATATCCTTATACTTTAAATGATTCCTTTTTATTAAATCAAATATTCTTCCTGTACATCCAACAGCTATATGAGGAGTACTATTTGATAATGATGTTATGTCCCTATCTATATATGTTCCGCCTATAAATAACTGTGTTGTTATTTTCATATTATTAGATAACGCTGTTATAACATTATAACTTTGCGTAGCTAATTCACGAGTCGGTGATAATAATAATACTTGTGTAGTGCTTTTACTTTCATCTACATTCTGTAAAGCTCCTACTGAAAACGCACCTGTTTTTCCTGTACCTGATTGTGCTTGAGCTATTATATCATTACCTTTAATTAATGAAATTATAGATTTTTGTTGAATAGGACTCGGTTTTTCAAATCCATATGAATATATACCACGGAGTAAATTTAAACTTAATCCTAAATTTGAATCTTCCCATGTTTCAAACGTTTCATAGTTAGTACAATCATTATCTTTGTTTGTAATATGATCATTTTCATGATCATACCTACTATTATGAGATTCAGTCATATTATATTATTATGATCTAATTGTGTTTAAGTATATTATAGTTAATAAATAATATAAAAATTGATATAAATGCTATTACAATATAATATAAAATACAATATGACGACCGTTTATACTATAGATGAAATATTAACTATTAAAAATAATAATATTCAAGAATTGGATGTTAATATTAAAAAACTTATAGATCAATTATCTATAACAGTCGGTTCCGCTACATATTCTAAAACGCCTGTATTCTCAAGTTCAAATATGGAAAATAAAGTACCTAAAGTTAAAAAAGAATTAAATAATTGGGAAGCCATTAGAAATTTCAAAAAAACAGAAATCGTTGCAAATATTGGCATTGATAAAAAAGTAGATGAATTACGTTGTTTATTAAATAAATTAACTAGTAATAATTATGATGTAATTAAACCACAAATTGTTACTTTAGTTGATGCAATCATTATTAATAACAATGAACCAGATATTAATAAAATATGTAATTTTATATTTGAAGTAGCTAGTAGCAATAAATTTTATTCCGATATTTATGCTTTATTGTATTCTCAAATGATAGATAGTTATAGTATTTTAAAAACTATTTTGGATAATACATTAAAAACGTATTTAATTTTATTTGATGATATTGAATTGGGGGATCCTAAATTAGATTATGATAAATTTTGTAAAATTAATGCTAATAATGATAAACGTAAAGCTATAAGTTTATTTCTTACGAATTTAATGAAAAATAATATAATTAGTGAAACTGTAATTATGGACATGATTTGTAAATTACAAAATTTACTTGAATCATTAATGGATGATGGAAATAAAAAAAAAGAAGCAGAAGAAATTATTGAAAATATATATATATTACTTATTAATAGTTATGAAATAATTACAAATAAAGATGAAATAAAATTATATGTTTCTAATAATATTGAAACCATATCAAAAAAGTCTGGAATATCAAATAAAGCCAAATTTAAATACCTGGATATTATAGAATTTATTGAAAAGAATTAAACATTTAACGTGATTTATTCATATGAATGAAAATATTTCATATGAATTATCTGAACCTGAAAAGAATAATGATATTAGTTTTTCTAAATTATATAATGATTTTTTAAATACTGACAATGATACTGAATATGATAATAACGAAACAGATCAAATTATGGATATTTGTATGGCATATAAATTAGATTATAATACTAATTATACCGTGTTTGATCTAAAAAAAATAATTGAATTTTATGATTATAATTTAAAAGATAAACTTAATTTTAAAAAACGGAAAAAGGATGAACTTATTGAAACTATAATAGATTTTGAAATGAAACCTGAGAATATTATTCTTGTTAATAGACGTAAACAATTATGGTTTTATTTAAAAGAATTAAAGAGTGATAAGTATTTAAGTAAATATATTATATTTAATTAATATATGGTTTCATCTAAAATTAATAAAAAAGTAAATTATGAAGAATTAGAAACTATAGATGAGAATGATTTAAATCATTCTGCTGCTAAATATGAAATTAGTATATTTGACACTGATATTATAATAGCTATTGGAAAGCCAAATATTAAATTTGTTGACTATAATATTATTTTTTTCAATTTATATTTAGTTGTAGATAATAAGATATCAAATAAAATAGGTTTATATGAAATTGAATCTAATGCTGTAGATAAATTTTTAGATAACGATGGGGATCTTAATATAGATTTATTAGACATGCCTCTGCTTAATGGTAATATTAATGAAGAATATCTTAAACATAAAACCGTTAAAGATGATGCTTCAAAATTAGAGGATGATACAGAACCTGTTTTAGTTAAAAATGTTACAAAAAAGGAAATTTATGATGAGGTTAAAGCCGAATCATGGATTGAAGAATATTTACAATCTAATAATTATACTATAAAGGATAATGCCGGCGGAGGAGATTGTTTATTTTTTGTTATTATAGATTCATTAAGTGAGATAGATGCTACTATGGATGTTAAACAATTAAGAAAAATTTTAGCTGATAATGTAGATTCACAAACTTATGCAGGTTATAAAGAATTATATGATTCATATAATACTAGTTTACGTGGTGATACAGATAAATTAAAAGAGTTACAAAATGAAAATAAAGATTTAATACAGCAAATGAAAATAACTAAGGATCGCGAGTATCAAACAGAATTAGTTAAACGGGGGAAAGAGATAAAAGACGAGTTTACTAGAATACAAAAAGAAAAAGCTGTTACAAATGAGATGTTAAAAGAATTAAAATTTATGAAAGGTATCAAAAATATAGATTCATTTAAACAAAAATTACAAACTTGTGATTTTTGGGCGGATACATGGGCTATATCAACATTAGAACGTGTACTAAATATTAAACTTATATTATTTTCACATGAATCATATATTGCAAAAGATTTAGATAATGTTTTACAGTGCGGACAATTAAATGATACAATATTAGAAAGCAAAGGAATATTTAAACCAAAATATTATATTTTAGCCGATTATAATGGTTGGCATTATAAATTAATTAAATATGATAATAAAAATGTTTTATCTTTTGAAGAAATACCTAATAAAATAAAAGAATTAGTTGTATTAAAATGTATGGAAGGTTCCGGTGGTGTTTATAATCTTATACCTAAATTTGTTGAATATAAAAAATTGTTACAAGTAGAGCAAAAAGATAATATTGATCAAGATATGCAAGATATGCAAACCAGTTCCGATAATTTATATGATTCTAATACGGTTTTCCAATTTTATTCAAATTCGGGTGATAAACCATTACCTGGTAAAGGTAGCGGTGAAACAATACAGAAAGAAGATATTAAATCATATTCAAAATTATCCTCTATTCCATCTTGGCGTAGAAAATTATCTAATTTCTGTGAATCGGAGTTTGAGCTAGATGGACATAAATGGTTATCTGTTGAACATTATTATCAAGGTTCTAAATTCAAAAATGAAAACAATGAATATTATTTAGAATTCTCTTTAGATTCTAACAGCGTATTGTCTAAGGATGTAGTTATGGCTAAAGCAGCTGGTAGTAAAACTGGAAAACTAAATGGTAAGAAAATAAGACCACCCGATATTAAAATAGATTCAGATTTCTTTATTTCCGGAAGAAATATTACAGAAATGAATAAAGCACAACAAGCTAAATTTACTCAATCACCTGAACTTAAGGAACTGTTAATAGAAACTAAAAATGCACGATTGATGCATTATTCACGTGGTTCCCCGCCAATTGAATTTACTTATTTAATGAAACTTAGAAATGAGCTAGCTATATAAATATATTTATAATGAATGTAAAAGTATATTTATATACATATTAATATGGAGTCTAAAATTATTAAATCTTTGAATAAAGATACACACGAATTAATTAAGCTACTTGAAAAACTACCATCAAACGCGCCTACTACTAGTAAAATTTATAATGATATATTATTTTCTCTTTATAACGAGATAACAGATGCTGAGACTATTGTAAAAGAACATTGTTCATTTAAAAATAATATATTATCTTTTGAAGATATTAATTCTTTTCCACCTGATGATATGCCTTCTCTAATTCAAGATTATGTTAAACAAACTTGTAATAAAAAATTAAGATATGAAAAGACATTGAATTCTAGTAATAAAATATCTATAACTTTTTATTTTTATGATAATCAAATAGGATTAAATATTTTGGAAACATATATTAAACGTATATTATTATGGTTCTCGTTTGCTATAAAATACTCTACTACTAAGTGTAGTTCTAATATTAATATTTCTATATATTTAACCTATTTTGCAAAAACATTACCTCATACTTCTATTGAGGTAATTGACAAAATACATGCTAATACAGCATATACATATCGTTGTAAAGCTAATAACAATATAGTTATTTATAGACAAGAAGAATGGTTTAAAGTTTTAATTCATGAATCAATGCATTATCTTGGATTGGATTTTAATTCTATAAATAATGATTTATATAATATTTTTCCATTGGAAGATAAAATACAATTAGATTTAGGTGAAACATATAGTGAAACGTGGGCTAGAATATTAAATGTTTATTTAGTATCATTTATATTAACCAGTAATTATACGCAATTTAAAAAAATGAGTACAAATTTTTTATCAATAGAAAGAAAATTTTCTATTTATCAATGTGTTAAAATATTAAGTTTTATGGGATTAGAGTATACTGATTTATTTAATAATTCAGATCCTATATGTATTATGAAACGTAAATTATATAAAGAACGTACTCCAATTTTTTGCTATTATATTTTAACTTGTATATTAATGAATAATCCATTTAACTTTATAATATGGTGTAAAAATAATAATAATATTAATAATATTATTAAATTTTCACCTATTACTAACGTAAAATTGTTTGTTGAATATATTAAAGTAAATTCATTATCTAAATTTTTACTAGAAACTATGAAATCATTAGAATCATTATTTAAACATAAACATGCTTTATATTATTCTTTACGTATGTCTATTATTGAATTAGATTAATAATAATACTTACCATCGTTTATTATAAGTTCTCTTGTATGTCCAATAAATATTATAATACCTATTAATAATATTATTAAATTATTTATTTTTTTACCTTCTTTTATTAATGTTACAGCCATTAATAATGCTATATATTCTGTACATAAAGGCCATTTAACCATTTTAGATAGATATTTATATAAGTGACCAATAAATATCATAAATCCTACATATTTTGTATATTTAGAATATTTATTACTTATTAAATATATTGCTGTTATATAAACTATTATTTGAAATATAGAATCTATATTTATTATCTATCTTTTCATATTTTCTTTAAATATTTCAATCACTAATAGATAATACTTTAACTAATAAAACAATTATAATTATCCAATACTGTAAATAATATATGAAAAAATATAACAGTAGTCACAATGTATGATTGGTTTATTTTTACATTGTTCCCCTTTAATGTATCTGCTATATTTATATTGCCCTTGCGATATTCTTTAAATTATGCATCCATGCTTCATGCGCTTCATCAATATATATATTTATTTATTTTTATTTACATTCATAAATTGAATTCAATTTATAAATGTTTGAAGATGTTATTGATGGGAATTAGATGTCTTAATAAGTTTATTAATAAAAATTGTAAAAATTCTAAATCTATTATACATTTAAATTCATTATCTGAAAAAAAAATAGTAATTGATGCTAATATTTATATGTACCAATACGCGTCCAACGATGAACTTATAGATGGATTTTATAGTATGATATCAATATTTAAATATTATAATATAAAACCTTTATTTATATTTGACGGTAAATCAGACGAATTAAAAAAATATACAGTAAATAAACGTATGATTGAAAAAAATGAGGCTGAGGATAAATACAAAAAATTGTTATATTATAAAGATCCTAATGATCATTATATGATTGAATTACGAAAAAAATTTATTAAACTTAATCATTCTCATTATGATGAAGTTAAAAAATTAATAGAATTTATGGGGGAAAATTATATTGAAGCCACTCGTGAAGCTGATGAAATTTGTGCAATGTTAGTATTATCTAATTATGTATATGGCTGTTTAAGTGAAGATACAGATATGTTCGTGTATGGTTGTAAAAGAATATTCAAAAATATTAATTTATTAAATCATACAGTAGAAAAATATGATTTTAACAATATTTTAAAAGATTTAGACATATCAGAAACAAATTTTAAACAATTATGTATTATATCCGGTACTGATTATAATGTTGTAAGTAATAATAAAGGATTCCATTATAACTATCATAATTATAAAAGATACAAGAATTTTATAAATGGTTATACATTATACGAATGGCTTTATATTAATAATTATGATTATGATTACGATAATCTACATAAAATATATTATATGTTCTTACCAAAAAAAGTATTTGAAAATAATATGAATATAAAAAATATTTTCAAAAATAATAAGATCAAAAGAAATGACCTTATTAATTTACTGAAAAATTATAATTTTATATTTATTTAAGCCGACACTGACGTTGACAATGGCGCCGTCGTTGAAACTGGAGGCTGTCCAGTTTTCTGAAAGTGCGGACTCATGTAACGTTGGAGGTTGAAATATGTTAGCTCATCCGTTGGCTGGATGGAAAGCAACGTTTTTAGCTTATCGTCAGGATTAATCTTGCGACCATTGGACGGATCCTGGAGTTTGTGCTCCCGAATGTAAGCATTGATCTCCCGCGTTACCTCAGTGCGAGCGAGCTCAGTACCCTTTGGTCTGCAAAGGAACGCCGCAAGATCATCGCTGATAAGGGTTGGCTTTACAAATCCACTTGGTTGACGTGCGCCACTCTTGCGCTTGCGCTTCTGCCCCGCTTTTTGCGCAATCTTAAGCTCGCGCTCAACCTTCTTCTGAAGACCCTTGAAATCCTGAAGAAGATTCGAGCATTGAGTACGAAGAGCAGATAGGCGGTTAGTAAACTCAACGAACTCCGAAACTGTGGCGTCGACTTGGTCGTCAACAGCTACATCATTAACTACAGCTGGGGCTGGGACTAGGGTTGGGGCTGGGACTGGGACTGGGACTGGGACTGGGACTGGGGCAGGAACTGGGACGGCCTCAACTTTTTGAGCCGGAACTTTCTTGACCGAGGATTTCTTGGCTGGTGGTGCGGCGGCTTTGACATCGGTTGATTGCTTCTTTGAAGGCATTATACACAGTATAGGTAATACCTTTTTAAGTGATTTATGGCTTTAAATATTATATTGGCACAACAGAATGATATAACCATGGCATTGCCGTGGCTGCATCGGCTGAAACTAATGTTAGTGCTGTTAATACATATATTGCACCTAACGATTGATGCTCTAAAATGGTGCTTGAATTTACCATCTCTTCCATTACTGTTAATATTATACGTTTTAATAATAATACTTCATGATTTAAAATATTATACAAATTTACTGTTCTAAATGGTTCCCCTCTTGGACATATGTTTCTTTTTGCATCATCGCTTAATTGTAATCTATATGACCATATATCATGCAATTCTCTAATATAACGTATTAACCCTGGTTTATCTAATATATAAAACCAATTATAATCTGTATAATTACCTAATTCGTCTATTTTATTAAATAAAGATATTGTTCGCAATTCAAAAGATTTTTTTGGCGATAATATATCCTGTTTTATTTTTATTTCCATATTAATATTCAATATATGACTTAATTTAATTAATGTTCTTATGTTTGTAATTGTATTTTTAGGTATTATACCTCTCGTATATGGATTTAATGTATTATTATTATTGAATATATATTCGTATAATGATGAAACATTAAATCCATATATCATTCCGTCTACGTCCTTAAAACTGAAAAATTGCGAGTCTGGTATTTTATCTAAATCTTCTTGTGTAACAAAATCTGTATCATTTACACATAATTTATTATTTTTATATGCTGGACCATGATATTTATTATAAACCTTTATCAAATATTTTCTATAAATCTTTTGTATTTTATTAATACTGTTTGAAAAATATAAATATCTATATATTTTTGTTATTAATTCATCTTTTTTACCTGCTTTTAACATACCATACTCACCACAAATCATTTTTAATTGTGGTACATTATAATCATTTTCTATTAACATATAAAATTCTTTAAATATTGGAATTCTAAAATTTTTATTACAAATTTTATTCTTTTTATTAACACACGGAATTTCTAATTTTAGTTTTTTTAAACTATTTTCTACGAATTGTTTGCTCATATACATGGTGTATATTTTTGTTCCAAAGTCTTTTACTATAATATTAATATATTAATATATACAACTGTTGCTAAATTTCTTACACTTTAAGTGTAATACTTTTTTATTCATTTATATAAAAAATTGAAATAAAGACAATTCCCATATATAATGTATATACAATGACGAGCTACACTGAAGAGATGAGCATTCTTGAGGGAAAGAACTTCACCATCGGCGATATTACTCTTGGTAAGACCAAGATTAATAGTTCCGGAGGTAAAAATGTCCCCATTTATAATAAACATGTTAAACGCAATCTTCATTTGTCTACACCACTTATGCTTACATGGGGTGTAAACGAAAATGATTTTGAGGGTAATGGCAAGAAGTCGTATGATATGACACTTCAATTCCCTAATGATGATTATAAATCTGAGGCTACATCAGAGTTTCTTGAAAATATGATTAACCTTGAAAAATATATTAAGCAATCTGCTATTGATAACTCTAAGGAATGGTTTAATAAGACTAAAATTACACCTGAAGTTGTAGACGCTCTTTACACTCCTATCGTTAAATATCCTAAATATCCTAAGGGGCATCCTCAAGAGGGTGAATTTGATCTTGCTCGTGCTCCAGGATTGAGGATTAAACTCCCCTTCTGGAACGATAACGGGTTTGACGTTGAAATTTATGACACTAACGAGAATAAACTATTCCCTTCTGACGATGAATCTGTTACTCCTCTTACCCTTATGCCTAAAATGGCACATGTTGCTCTTGTTGTACAATGCGGCGGTATTTGGTTCGCTAATGGTAAGTTTGGTGTAACCTGGCGACTATTTCAGGGAGTTGTCAAACCCCGTCCATCTCTCAAGGGACGCTGTCATATTAAACTTGATATTGGCGATAAGAAAACTCTTGACAATCAAGAGGATCCTGTTCCTACTGAAGCGGTTGATGACTCGGATGTTGAAGATGATGCCGCTACCTGCGAGGTTGAACCCGATCCTACCGGCGATGTTGAACCCGATCCTACAGATGAACCAGCTCCTGTATCTCAACCTCAACCCGAACCCGCGGCTGAGGATCAACCTCCAGTAAAGAAACCTCGCAAGGTTGTTAAAAAGAAGCCTGTCGCACCTAGTTAAGTATAAATAGATACTATATATATTTTTTTATCTTACCATAAACATACTTAAAGGCATCATAACTATTATACACAATATGCCTGAACCGCATTCATACAATCTTCGCGATCGCAGTACCATTAAACGGTCCCTTTCTATTAAAGATGAAGTTCATCAACATATGTATAATCTTAGACAACAAAAAAAGATTGATTATAAACCATTTCTCGCATCTGATGATGTAGATGATGTAGATGATGTAGATGATACATCTTACTTTCGAACATTTAAAAAGGTATCGTAATCTATTGCCAAATTATCTCTTTTTTGGTTTTTTCATTTATTTGTTCAAATACTTTTGAACCAATAAATGCCGGATATTCTTTCAATTGTTTATATGCACTCAGTGGAGATGGATGCGATGTTATACATATATGATGTTTATTTATATCTATATCTTTTAGAAACCCCAACGCAAATGCGCCCCATGCTACAAATACCACATTCTCACAATTATCATTTATATGTTTTACTATCTTCTGTGTAAATTCCTTCCAAATATTTACATGTACCTTGTCTCCTGGAGTAGCCTGTCGTACAGTTAATGAGGTATTTAACATTAATACTCCTTGTTTAGCCCACCCTTCTATATCTACCTCCTTGTCTAGTTCCTTCTCTATGTTCTTTAATGATGGTGGCTTCTTTACACCATCATTAACAGCAAACGCCAAACCACACGCCTGCCCTTGACCATGATAAGGATCTTGTCCAATTATTACTACATTCGTTTCTTCGACCTCAAAATAGCTAAAACAGCGAAATATATCTTCCTCTCGTGGATATATTTCCGATATTCCTTCAAATTTATCTTTTTCACATTTTACTTTCTTTATAGCATCTTCAATATACAACCCTTCTATGTTAGACCACGACTCCTTCATAATTCATGCTGTTAGAAAAAAATATAATACTTTAAATCAATTTCTTATCATATGTGATATGTATATAAATGCAAATAATGGATAGCTATGCCATAATCCATGCCATAGCATATAGTTATTACAATTATTACTTTTTGTATGTCTTAATTCATATGTTGACATGTATTTAAAATATGTAGCCAAAAATCCGAAAAAACAATGAATCAATATATATATCATTGGAAATTTACTATATCCTAATAAATATCTTAAAACCATAACTGGCCATGTTATAAACATATTCAGTGATGATACTGCTTTATCCACATTCTTTACTATTCTATTTTTTTTACCAAAATATATAACGTCTCCTATATATATAACTAAACCATTTATAACATTTAATAATCCTAGAAATTTCCAAGAAAATCTATTATCATATTTTTTAAATTTTTTTATGTTTGATAAAACTAATAATCCTAGTAGCGAATAAAAAAAACTTGATAATCTATAAAAATATCCTAATAATGTTTTTTGATATATATTACATTCTTTAAATTTATGTATTTTATCATAATAAAATACTTTATAAATAGTATACATATACTTATATTAATAAAATTTAATAAATATATATGTATTTACATAAATCTATTAAATATCTCTTTTATTACTTTCTTATACTGTTTATTAAATACTTTTTTAATAATTAAACGTTTATACAATACATCTCGCGGTATATAATCATTCCACATCGCTTTAAGAATTTTTGAATATATTTCTATTGAATTGTTTTCTCCACGCTTACCACCTAAATACGACTGATCTGGACCTAATTCATCACTTAAGTACATATGTGTACGAGACAAAATATCTTCTGTTAAAAGACCATCATTGTTTCTTTCACTCCATGTTGTTATTGGATTCATACGCGATTCCTTTACTTTTTGATAAAATCTTTTTTTAATTTCATTATCCAAATTGGATATTAATTTATTATGCGTATTAATTTCATATACACTTGAATTTATATAATCAAAATTTGATAAACCAAAGTTCGTATCTATCCATAAATCTATGCTCTTCATATTAATATTGATATTGATATTGATATCATATTTAAATATTAAATATGATATCAATTTAATTATAATCATAATCACGATAAAAAATTATCTCCTGCTCTATGAATAAAAGAGATGATTTTATATTTATTTTTGCTGTATCTGTAACATCATCATATGATACATCAGTCAAAGATAATCTAAATTTTTTTGTTATTTTTTCTATAGATTTATCAGGTATAAATTCTATATTATCGTTATCATCATGCATCTTATAATATATATTACCTGATGTTCTTATAACCCCTGATAACTGTAAAGCCGCACATACCTCTGTATTAAATTTTAATCTTATATCTTGTGTTCGTCGTATTAAAGGTACTCGAATACTTGCTTTATATGTATTTCCTACTAAGTTAAAACATTTTGCTACACTGTTAAAAAAAAATCCTATAAATAATAGAGTCCTAAATAAACACATTTATCTAATATGTTTCAAAAACTTTAAATACATATAATACTTATATTAATGGACGTAATATATGAGGATACAAATGCTTAAGATAACATGTTGGATTTAAACCTATATTTATATTTCTAATCTCTATAGCAATTAAATTATGTGTTTTACACAGCAATTAAATTATGTGTTTTACACCTTTGAACATTTAAAATGCAAATTATTTTTATTGCGTCCATGCCATATTTATATCCTATTCATTTTATTACACCAGCGCTTTAAATGCGTAAAGGTGTAAAACTAATTATTTTTGAATAGATCTTTTATACTATCATTTGGATACTTATATGTAAGATCTGGTTGATCTTCACTTCCATCCTTTATTAATGTATACTCTCCAGTATTTTTACATAAATTGTAAATATTAAAATTATCTTTTAAATCAAAACCCTCGCGTCTTGTTGAAAAATTTACGCTAATACTACCTTCATCACCACTTATTATTCTATGAAAAATACCTGCGGGCCATACTACCATTGCCGGACCATCATAATATAACTTATCATTCTTATACACTCTATCCGGTGTTATTATAAAAGAGGCATTAGTCTTTGATTTTCTATCAAATATATCAACATAACGTGTTCCTTGTAAAACCATTAAATTATCATCTTGTGCTGGATGCATATACCATGGTCTTTTTATCTGAGGTGTTACCTCATCAACTGGACCAGGTGATATGCTGTTAGGACCATGAACTACTCTATCAATGCCATCTATCCTTGGAATGTCAGATGGAACCATCTCATCAAACTTAACACCTGCTGTTCTTCGCAATATTCTTAAAGGTATTATTCTATACATTAATTATATGTAAGTATTATTATTTTAAGTTAGTTTATAATATTATTATAATCTATATACCATTTAACTTTCATGTTTTCTAAATGTAAATGAATATCTTTCTGTTATTATCTTTTTCTCTACCGGTATTTCATGTGTGAATTCCTTCTGGAAATCACCTACCATTTGTATTATTTCACCACTCTGTAATAATACCTCTAGCTCTTTTTTTTTAGTTGTTTTATTTCTTACTCTAAATTTTCTAACAGCTCCATACGAGATTATTAAAACACCTGCTGCCGTTAGGTCTCTCTCATCATCCGAATGCGCTCCTATGTAATCCTCTCCTGATTTATATCTATTCACTAATATACCATTAAAATTTATATCAAATATTTCATTTATTTTCTCTAGTAAGTTTTTAAGATTACCCTTTAAAGGTTGTGCTGTTGCTATTTGTTTTGAATATTTATACCCTGAACTTGTATCTGAAAAGAACCCCACATCTCTATGCTGTTTTCCTTTTTTACCAAATACTATCACTTCTGGATTTTCTATAAGATTATCCTTTATTTCTAATACACAGTCTTCTATATTAATATCCTTACAATTATATCTATTTAGCTGTGATTTACCTGTATCTATTAACGTTTCCATTTGTGGATTTACTCTAGAAAAAATGATTTAAAATTATTCAATTTAAACTATTATATGGATACAGTTAATAATGATATTGAGTTTATAATAAAGAAAGAAAAATTACTCTCAGACAGTGAATGTAATATTTGTTTAACTAAATTTGTTAAGGATATAGATTTATCATTAGATATACTTAAAAATAAATACAAATTATCTGAGGATAATATATCAGAATTTGAAAACAAATACGCATACCACCAAGAAATGGACATTTATAAATGTCCTACATGCAATTTTACCTCATGTATAAATTGTATTAATAATATGGAGGATAAAGAAGATTTATCTTCTGATTTTATAGAAGAATTATCGGATCAGTATGGAATGTTCCCACATGATTTTTTAGAAACTCATACAATTACTATGTTAGATACTGGGAGAATAACATGTCCTATATGCAAAAATATAGATTTAAGATTTAGAATAGAAACTCACGGCAATCCGGGTTATGACTGGGTTTGTGAAGGTTTTCCAGGCAGAAAAATTCCAGAAGAATTACTACGGGATATAAAAAAAAATAAAGAATTTACTAATAATTTAAGAGGTAAATGTTTAATTAAACAATTTTAAGTATTATCCCACAAATTTAAATATCTAATTCTCGGATTTTGTTAGTTATATAAACTATAACTTCGTCGCACGGTTTGAAAATTTTACTTCCTATTAAACCTTCACTATTTGCAGAATAATACAATGTATCATAAGTATAATTTTGAATTAATTCCTTTATTTTTTCTAATGCAATGTCTATATATTCCTTTGTTTTAGTATCTAATACCTGGAATCCTTCCTTCTTTTTACGGCTTCCAGTTGGAATTCCTGCACTTTTCGGTAATTCTATATTTGGATTATTGGAATTATATTCTCTGATACACGCATTTCCTTTGCTATTTTTATAAGACATTACAGATTCTGTATCATCATTGTATATAAACAGTGCTTTTTTATATTCCTCCTGTTGAATCATCCATTTGAAATCACCATATTGATTCCGTTTAGTAAATTGCGTCGGAACAATATTAATTGTCATGGTTTAGAATATTATAACATTAATATTCTAAACAATTTTAATCAATTTAAACAATTTTAAGTATATCTTCGATCATATCATTCAAATCTATTTCCGGCAATGATTCATAATTTATTATTCTTGATTCATCTCCATACGTTTGTGGTTGCACTGGATTTACTCTTACCGGCGCAGGCCAATGCGGTGTCATTCTTTTTTCATTAAAATACTTCTCTCGTTTCTTTTGATTTGCTGATGTATTATTTTCATGTACCCTTGGATAAAAACAAACATACTGCACTATCCTCTCCTCCGACTCTGGGTTTCCATATGTATTTTGATGAAATACCCTTGAATCCCACAATACTAATGCACCTACCGGAACATCCAGCTTTATTCTTGTATTTTCTATATTATCTAAATACTCTTTATCTATTAATTGCCAATTCTTTTTACCTGTTATATTTTTTTCTTTAAAATATTCTTCGTGTTTAAGATGTGATCCTTTATACACCTGCAATGTTCGTTCTTTATTTGCTGTTAATGAGACAAACCCCTGAAAACACCAAACGCCCTTGTAATCTGGCGCCTGATCTGTATGTGTCCAGCACTTATCTTTTCTTTTATCCTTTTTATCTATATAACAGCAACCATCATAAGATACAATTAAATCTTCACTGTTATGCAGGAAAGCGAATACATTTTGTACCGCACTACGTGTACGAATATACCAAGCATGTCGTTGATGACCCGCTTGATGAAACTTATAAATTCCATGTGGATCTACCGTTTTATGCAAAAACTCTAGATTTGGTACAGACTTTTGCCACTGTTTAAACATACTCGTTGCTGTTTCTACCTCATCTTTTGTTAATACATCCGGTATTATAACATATCCATCATTTAATAAACAATTGTGTATATAGCTTGCCAGTTTAAGTGGTAGTGTAGCCATCTTTTATAATGTCTTTAATAGATAAAAAATATTCAATTTTATCTATTAATATCTGCCTCCTTCTCTATATAATACCTCCTTGTAATCTCTGTAGATGATACTGATCCTGTATTAATCAAAATATTATACAAACGCGTAATATATACTGTATCACAATCACTTCCCTTGTTTGGAGTAGCATAATTAAATGCTACAAACAACTTGATCAATGCCATTATTTTATGTCTATTACACAACCTGAGTCTATTTACTGGTTGCTGAACAACCGGCGTTGGTGCCCGATTGATTCTTGCTGCGGTTTGTTGATTATGCTGATTCACTGCTCGTTGAACCGCCGGATGTCGCACATCTCGTACCCGGACCATTGCGTGCCCTGCGATTGCAACTGCCGCCCTGCGGCGATTTTCCCAATCGGGTGCGGCAATTCTTATATCCAATGCACCTTCGTCATTATCATCCTCACTATATTGTGGATTTACAGGTGCTCTACGATTTATATCCCTTCCAACAGCACCTGGTCCCGTACCAGATTCTGATTCAGAATCACTGAAAAGATCATATGTCTGATACATATACTCTACATCAGGTGTAGGCGGTGGAACCGCTTGAACAGCTACACCAGAATTACCTACATTGTCATACAAATACTTCGCAGCATTAGATAATTCTATATATGTTTTTTCATCCAAACCCAATCGCTCATCATCCAATACATTCATCAACTTTTTAATTGACTCTTGTGTGAACCCCATTGATGCCATGATTCTAAACCTTTCATATTAACTTATTATTTAAATGCTTTTCAATTTATTATATGAATATACATAATAATTATATTAATAATATTCATTTATTTGTTGATGATAATGATTGTTTTCATTATCCATGTATCTATGTATCTAGATTAATCTTATATGTTTAAACTGTTACCATAAATATATGTGACTTAAAATCTTAGGGTTGTAATATCCATTGGACTTTTTTTGCTCCTTTTCTATTGCTTTTTTTCTATTTTTTTTACCAGAGTGTCTATTATAATAATTTCTTTGTCTTTTCTTATTTCCGTGATTACGTTTTGTATATAATCCTATGTTTGTTCTATCTTTATACTGTTCATAATCTTTGTGACCAAAATGTAAAATTCTTGTTTTACCTGACTTATTTTTAATGATAGCCGTATATTTTTTATCTCCTGGACCTTTCTCAAACCTAACTATACTTTCTTTCATTTTTACTTTTCCACCTATTTGTGTTTTAGCCACCTTTCTAGTACCACGTCCATGCTTATTCTTTGCTTTATTAGCTAATGTTAATGCATTACTGTTTTTTTTACATCCCTCCTCTAATATCTTAATATCAACAGCTGCTGCCTTCCCGCCTGTTATAGAACTAGCCATTCTAGCTATACCCCATGAATGTGCTGTTTGGTTTGGTCTACTACCTGAACTATAATATGCACCTTGACCTTTTTTAATTAATTTGTTTAAAGCATTCACAGAACATCCAGTTTTTCTCGCTAAATCAGTTGAAGCTGTTACTTTATTAACATTATATATTTTCTTTGCATTCTCTATATGATTGGATTTCTTACTTTTAAATGAGTTTACTTTTTTTCTTTTATAATAATTACCGGACTTATATGCGTTGCGTGATTTATCCAGTTCTTTTTTTTGAGTTAATTTGTCGGTTAAAGATAATATTTTAGGTATATATCTTTTTGTATAGTTCATATATATTTTTAATAATATATAATTTAAAATATTAATTAATAATTATATATATGGTTTTAACTGACAATGAAAAATTCCAATTAAAAAAAATGATTGAAGCTAATGATACAGAAGATATGACTAATAAAATACGTGAATTTAAACACAGCAAACAAATAAGAAAAGATATACAAAATATTATAAAATATAAAAATGAAAATATGTTACTATTTAAAACAGATAAAAATAAGTTTCAAGAGCTTATACTTAAAGACTGTGGATTTCTATTTCAACACTATACTGATGTTTATAATAAAATAATTAAAGATGAAATTGATATTAAAATTCTTAATAGATTATTAGATATTTTAAAACAAATAGAAGATAAAAAATTGGATCAACATGAAGCATCTTTTATGGTTGGTAAAATATTAAAAGAAATTTATGTAGACTGCGCTGTTAAACGCGCGGAAAAATTGGATGAAGAATCTGAAAAACATATTAAACCTAAAATACAGCCCAAAAAAATATCTTGGAAAGAATTTAAAGATACATTGGTTTAATATTATTTCTTACTTATATGTAATGCAAAAACAATTAATAAAAAAACTATAATAAGATATAATGTCATCTTACGTTTTTTAACAGCTTCATAATCCTTAACGTCATCGGATTTATATGAATTATAATATTTATAGTAAAAATCAGCTAAAGATATCTGATCTTTACCCAAACTTTCATTTACCCTATTATGTATAAAATGCGTCCATTTTATGAAATCCTTACGTGAATCTAAATAAGGTAATACTGGATATATTTCTAATAATCTTGAAAAATTACGAGAACATGTTTGATTAGGTATAAATATAGGAAGATCCTGTATAAATTTATAATGAGTCTTCTTAATAGGGTCAGGTGGCTTACTTGGATAATTAAAAGCTATTGTATGTATAACAGACCAATATTGTGGTCCCCATATCTCCGAATTCATACATATTAAAAGATATAAAAAGATTAATTATATTACATATAATGAGAGCTTTTAATTTTTGCAATAATTGTGGAAAAAGCGGACACGTATTCCAATGTTGTAAAGAACCTATTACTAGCATCGGAATCATAGCATATAAATATGATATTGATAATCAAATAAAATATTTAATGATCTGCAGAAAAGACACGTTGGGTTATGTAGACTTTATCAGAGGAAGATACAGTTTAAATAATATTGATTATATATTAAACCTTATTAATATCATGACAATTGAAGAAAAAAATAACATTTTAACATTATCATTTATAGACCTATGGAATAATTTATGGGGTAATAATATCGGTATTCAATATAGAGGTGAAGAAACTTTCGCTAAAGAAAAGTTTAATAAATTATCCAATGGTTATACTATTAATGGTATATTTATTAATCTTAAAAAGTTAGACAATATGAGTTATTCACTATGGCAAGAACCCGAATGGGGTTTTCCAAAAGGTAGAAGAAATTATCAGGAAAAAGATTTATATTGTGCAATAAGAGAATTTTGCGAGGAAACTGGACACGAGAATGATGATATTAATATTATTAATAATATTAATCCATATGAAGAAATATTTATTGGATCCAATTTCAAATCTTATAAACATAAATATTTTATAGCTAATATTAAAAATAATATCATAGCAAAAAATACACACCAATTAAGCGAAGTTAGTAAGGTTGAATGGAAATCATTAAATCTTTGTATATCATCTATACGTAATTATAATTTAGAAAAAGTAGAACTACTTAAAAAAATTAATAATATTTTACTGGAAAATAATTTATGTATATAAATAATATATATATATGCAACGGGAAATACAGGAGCGTGAACAATTAATCAATAATCATAATTATGACTATTTATACCCCAATTTAAATGATACCAATTTCAATGTTAAAATATATCAAAAAAAAGAATTTAATGACACAGAATTCAATGGAAATATTGAAACTGTTATTGAGGAAGGTGATAAATTATGTAATGCTAAATTTGAATTAGCCAATCATCAAATATTTGTCAGAAATTTTTTATCTAACCAAACACCGTATAACGGGTTATTATTATATCATGGTTTAGGAACTGGAAAAACTTGTTCTGCCATTACCATCAGCGAGGAATATAGAGAGTATATGAAACAGGTCGGTATAACTAAAAGAATAATTATCGTAGGCAATAAAAATATACAAGATAATTATAAATTACAACTATTTGACGAAAGAAATATTGAATTAACTAACGGTATTTGGACCATGTCCGGATGTACTGGAAATAAAATATTAAATGAAATTAATCCTATGAATATGAAAGGTATATCTAAAAATAAAATTATATCTCAAGCCAATAATATCATTAATCTATCTTATTTATTTTTAGGTTATAGAGAATTTGGTAACCTTATCGCCAAAAAAATTAACAAATATAAAAATGAAACCGATATAAAATTAAAGGAAAAAAATATAATTAAAGCTATTCAAACTGAGTACAATAACCGACTTATTATTATTGATGAAGTACAAAATATTCGTATGACTGATAATATTGAAGATAAAAAAGTTGGACAACGACTTCTTGAACTTACAATGCATGCCATAAATGTTAAATTATTATTACTTTCTGCCACTCCTATGTTTAATAATTATAAAGAAATCGTATGGCTTATTAATCTACTTAATCAAAATGATAAAAGACATCTTATTAAAATTGCGGATGTTTTTGACTCTAAAGGGAATTTCAAAACCGATGATACAGGCAATGAGATTGGTAAAGAACTGTTATTAAGAAAAGCTAGAGGTTATGTTTCATTTGTTAGAGGTGATAATCCTTATACGTTTCCTTACAGAATTTATCCAACTAACTTCTTACCATCTAACAGTATTCTCAAAAAAACTTATCCTAAAAAACAAATAAATGGGAAAACTCTTATACAAGGTATTGAATATATTGATGTTTACGTTACTGATATTGGAGAACATCAAAAGTTAATATATGATAAAATATCTAATGACATACAATCTAAATATATAAATCTTACTGAAGAAAAGCTGGATAAAGGGTTTGGTTATCAAATCCTTGAAGCACCATTACAAATACTTAATATGACTTACCCGGTTGATATGGATGATATCAAGGAAACATATGGTAAATCCGGATTAGAAAATGCCATGAAATTCTCTTCTAAACGCAATGATTTTAAATATAAATCTGGATTTGAAGGTATTTTTAAAAACGAAAATATAGGAAAATATAGTGGTAAAATCAAAACTATTTGTGACAATATTATGATTTCT
>Ga0302131_1000242_pt1 | contig 34009 bp, 31 predicted proteins | sample CB9_20m_MG_FD_203105 | JGI IMG/M metagenome (GOLD analysis project Ga0302131, IMG submission 203105) | Marine microbial communities from Western Arctic Ocean, Canada - CB9_20m | ecosystem: Environmental > Aquatic > Marine > Oceanic | place: Canada: Western Arctic Ocean | collected 2017-09-19
CTCGCCTGTTTCAATCGGTTGCCTTAGCGTCTCTAACACCGTGCATGGAAATTTGGGGAACTCGTCCATGAACAACACGCCATTGTGGGCCAATGACACCTCCCCCAGTTTGGCATTGCGGCCCCCACCTATGATCGCGCCATGGATGCAATTTGATGGGGTTCGCGAAAAGGACGCGATTTAAAAATTCCACTGGCGCTGAGCAAGCCCGCAATGGAGTGGATCACCGACGTTTCCAACGCCTCAGTCGCGGAGAGGGGTGGCAAGATACCGGGGAGACGTGCGGCCAACATGGGTTTTCCTGAACCCGGTGTGCCGACCATCATCAAGTGGTGCCGTCCAGCGGCTGCAATTTCAAGCGTGCGTTTCGCCCGCTCTTGGCCTTTGACATCCATGAGGTCTTTGGAACTGAGGGTCTGCGTAACTTCGCCCGGTTCAGAGGGTTCGATCGGTAATTGGCCGGTAAAGTGGCGCACCACATCGCCCAAGGTTGCGGTGGCGATAACTTGGGCGTTGCCGACCCATGCGGCTTCTGCCCCAGACTCTAACGGGCACAATACGCTCTGATTTTGTTCAGTGGCGGCCATTGCTGTGGGAAGGGCACCGATCACAGGGACCAGTGTGCCATCAAGGGAGAATTCACCAAAAGCTACGTGGGTTTCGGTGACATCGGGTGGGATGATTTCAAGGGCTCAGAGAAGGGCGACCGCGATGGCCAGATCAAAATGCTATCCGACTTTGGGAAGGTTTGCAGGCGATAGGTTGATCGCGACCCGCTTTGAGGGCATTGCTATTGTCATATTGCTGAGGGCCGTGCGCACGCGGTCACGTGCCTCTGACACTGCTTTGTCCGGTAGCCCTACAATTGAAAAGGCAGGCAGGCCTGCGGTAACGGCGCATTGCACTTCGACTTGGCGTGCTTCGATCCCTTAAAATGCGACGGTGTAGGCACGTGTAATCATGATCCCCCTCCGTCATGCGTTCATTATGGTTAATGGCTAACGCAGGGGGATTGATGATTGGTTAACGCCTGCTTTGAGCCATTAGGAAACGGGCCACGGTTCTAATGGCACGCCCATGTCATAGGGGAAGGGATCTTATGTGGTTTTCAGGCCTTCAGCGCGCCATGCTTTGAATGGCGGATCGTTGATCGTGAGCGTGCAGTGGGCGCGGGCCGCTGCGGATATGGGCAGGTCATAGCCAATGATGCGCGCGGCGACAGGAGCGAACATGTAGTCTGCGATGGAATATTCACCGAACAACCACGGGCCGTCTGATTTGAATTTTGCGCCGTGGGCCCAAAGAATTTCAAGGCGATCAAGATCGGCTTGAAGGGCCGCGTTCACATTGAACCCTTTGTTCACGTGTTGAAGTTGCATCGGCGATTGCCTGCGCAGTTCGCCAAAGCTGCTGGCCATTTTGGCGCAGAGCCAACGCGCTGTGGCACGCGCAGCTGGATTGGTTGGCCACATGGCAATGTCGGGGTGATGCTCGGCCAAGGTTTCTGCGATTGCGAGACTTTCGCCAACCACTGCGCCATCTGGTATTCTGAGCGTGGGCACCAGTTTGGCAGGCGCAAGATGGGCCATGTCAGCCGCCATTGTTCCGCGGTAAAGGCCAATCAAATGTGTATTAAAATCCAGCCCGAATTTTTCGAGCAACAGCCAGCCGCGCAGCGACCAAGATGAGAAGGTGCTATCACCAATGTATAAATCATATGTCATGGAAGAAGCCTAAAGTGAAGACTGTGCATTAGGCAAAATTTGATTTGTGAGGTGGAATATCACAAAAGGCGATTGATCGTACCAACGCGCCCTGTGCCGTTTTCCCATGTGATATCGGTGACAGACAGATTGTCGATCTTATGGGCAAGGACCTGCTCTGCAGGTACACCCATTGCCATCTGTACTTGGGTCAAGATTACCCCGAAATGTGCAACCGCGATGATGTGATGCCCCGCGTATTTGCGTGTGAGATGTTGCACTGTTGTATGGACGCGGTGGGCGGACTCATCCCAGCTTTCGCCACCCGGTGGTGTGTGCGGGCCAGGTGTTTCCCAATAGGCGCGTGACAGGTCTGGGTGCTTTTCTGATACCTCTGAAAAGTGAACGCCGTCCCACGTGCCAAAATGCAACTCGCGCAGATGTGGGTTATCGGATAAACGTTCGCGCCCTGCTTGGATCGCGTCCGCTGTTGTGATGCAGCGCGTTAGATCAGATGAAATTATCACCGCATCTGATGGCAGATTGGCCGCAAGGCGGGCCAATTGATCTGTGTCTGAAAGGTCGGCAGGAACGTCCCGCCAGCCCACAAATGTCTTTTGGTGGGTTGGGCCGTGGCGCACCCAGTGCCATGTGGTTGGGGCGGTCATGGTAGCATTCCTTTTAAGACGTTGGGCAGGCCCGCAACCACTTGAACGGCAAGGTCTGATTGTGTGGCAAGTGCGATATTCAGCCTGCCTTGGGCCTCGCGGAACTGACGTGAAAGCGCATTGTCTGGAACGATCCCTTGGCCCACTTCGTTAGAGACGATGACGATGGGGGCTTTGCACGATTTGAGCGCATCAATCAGCAGGTCAGATTGTGCAGATAGGTCATGATCTTCAAGCAGATGATTGGTCAGCCACATGGTCGCACAATCGATCAGAATGGCCTGATCTGCGGTGGCAGTCGCAAGGGCAGGTGCCAGATCAAATGGGGCCTCGACAGTTGTCCAAGTGTCATCGCGGCGCGATTTATGCACCTCAATACGTAATTTTGTTTCGTCATCCCAGATGCGCGAAGTCGCAATGTAGAGGGGTATTAACCCACTGTTAAGGATTATTTTTTCCGCAAATAGGGATTTCCCCGAAGCGGCCCCCCCCAGAACGAAAGACAAATTTGGCAACATTTTCGCCTCGATTGTGAACCAATGATTGGTTTGCTGCGTACCTATAGTGAAAGACCAAAACAAGCATTCATTCTTTGGGAGATCCGATATGGCTTTGGACATGGCTAGAGAAATTTCAATTACACGCACAGCGATGAAAGCAGAAATGTTGGACGCTGAAACAGAGCTGCGACTGGCCTATGCATGGCGCGACAACCGTGATGAAGAAGCATTGCACCGCTTGATCACAGCCTACATGCGCCTTGCCATTTCGATGGCCTCCAAATTCAAACGCTACGGCGCGCCGATGAACGATCTGATCCAAGAAGCCGGTCTGGGGCTGATGAAAGCCGCAGAGAAATTTGATCCTGATCGTGGCGTTCGTTTTTCGACCTACGCAATGTGGTGGATCAAAGCGTCTGTCCAAGATCACGTAATGCGCAACTGGTCGATGGTGCGTACTGGTTCCACATCCTCGCAGAAATCATTGTTCTTTAACATGCGCCGCGTTCAAGCGCGCTTGGAGCGTGAAAGCGAATCCGCGGGCGTCAAACTGGACAAGCACCAGTTGTTGCAAAAAATCTCAACAGAGATTGGAGTGCCATTGCACGACGTCGAAATGATGGAAGGTCGCCTATCAGGGTCTGACTATTCATTGAACGCAACCCAATCCGTTGAGGACGAAGGCCGTGAATGGATCGATGCCCTTGAGGACGACAGCGCCCAAGCGGCTGAAATTGTTGAGCACAACCATGACACTGTCCAGTTGCGGTCGTGGTTGTTTGACGCGATGGCGGCGTTAAGCGAACGTGAACGCTTCATTGTGCGCGAACGCAAGCTGCAGGATAATCCACGCACATTGGAAAGCTTGGGCAAGGAATTGTCCCTGAGCAAAGAACGTGTGCGTCAGCTTGAATCAGCCGCCTTTGGTAAAATGCGCAAATGGCTCGAAACCCATGGTTCAGAAGTGCAAAATTTCCTGAATTGATAGAGTGTGCGCCAAGCGCACCTTACGGGCTGGCAGAACACCGTTCGCCGCAGTATGGTTGGTCAATTAACCAGCTATTTGGGGGCATGCAATGCTAACCGGAAAACGCATTCTATTGATTATTGGCGGTGGAATTTCTGCCTACAAAAGTCTTGATCTGATCCGCAAATTGTGTGAGCGCGGCGCTGCTGTGACCCCTGTCTTGACAGGTGCCGCGACAGAGTTTGTAACTCCGCTGTCCGTTGCCGCGTTGTCTGGTTCCAAAGTATATGGCGAATTGTTTGACCTGACGGATGAGGCCAAAATGGGCCACATCCAACTGTCACGTTCTGCCGATCTGGTTGTGGTTGCTCCTGCGACTGCGGACTTGATGGCTAAGATGGCGCATGGCTTGGCTAATGATTTGGCTTCGAACCTATTGCTGGCCACGGATACCCCGATTTTGGTGGCCCCTGCGATGAACGTGCGCATGTGGGGTCACGCGGCGACACAGCGCAACATTGCAACGTTGGCCGATGATGGCGTTGCCTTTGTTGGCCCCAATGAGGGCGACATGGCGTGCGGTGAATTTGGTCCGGGCCGTATGGCTGAACCACTGGAAATTGTTGCCGCTGTTGAGGCGAAATTGTCTGATGGTCCGTTGAAGGGCAAGCGTGTGTTGATCACATCCGGTCCCACACACGAGCCGATTGATCCGGTGCGCTATATCGCCAATCGTTCCTCTGGTGCGCAGGGCACGGCCCTTGCCAACGCCCTGTCTGCGCTGGGCGCGGATGTTGTGTTTGTGACGGGCCCTGCCGACGTTGCCCCGCCATCTGGTGTTGAGGTGATTGCGGTCAAAACGGCACAACAAATGTTGGAAGCGGTGCAAACAGCGCTGCCTGCCGATGTTGCCATCTTTGCCGCCGCGGTTGCCGATTGGCGTGTTGAGGGTATGAGTGATCGCAAACTAAAGAAAACCAAGGACGGTTTACCAACGCTCACATTCGCCGAAAACCCTGATATCTTGGCACATGTATCCCAATTGAAGACGGGGCGTCCTGCATTGGTTGTGGGCTTTGCGGCTGAAACAAACGACGTTGAGGCGAACGCAACAGCCAAGCTAAAGCGTAAATGCTGTGATTGGATCGTTGCCAATGATGTATCACCTGAAACTGGCATCATGGGTGGATCCGAGAATTATGTCGCCATCATTTCCCAAGCGGGTGTCGAAGAATGGCCGCGAATGTCCAAGGATATAGTGTCGCGTAAATTGGCCCAACGAATTGTAGAGGCAATCGCGTGAGTGTGACAATCAAGGTTGTGCGCGATGCGGGTTTTGATCCTGACATTGCTTTGCCGTTTTACGAAACTGTGGGGGCGGCGGGTGCCGATATTCGCGCGAACTTTGAGGGTTGCGAAAGCACTGTCATTCCCAGCGGTGGACGCGCTTTGATCCCTACGGGTTTGCGATTTGAAATCCCGCAAGGGTTCGAAGTGCAGGTGCGTCCGCGTTCTGGTTTGGCGCTGAAGCATGGTATCGCATTGGTCAATTCGCCGGGCACAATTGATAGCGATTATCGCGGTCTTGTTGGGGTGATCCTGTTGAACACGGGTGCGGATGCGTTTGAAGTTGTGCACGGTGAACGCATTGCTCAAGTCGTTTTGGCCCCCGTTGTTCAAGGTGATTTCGTGATCGCGGACCGCTTGGATGAAACGGCGCGTGGCGCTGGTGGCTTTGGCTCAACAGGGCGCGGTTGATGTTTTTTGTTGCGGTGATGGCTGCTGGATTGTGGGGACTGGGCGCGGCGTTTGGTGCGCCACAGCGTTCGCGTTGGATCATGATTTTGGCATTGTTGGTCGTGGTGATTGTGGTGCATTTGGTATTGCCGGTTGGGTACCCTCTGCGCCTTGGTTTGGGTGAAACGGCGGTCCCTTGGTTGTTCGTTTTGGGCATCGCTGGATTGGTTTGGGGTTACCGCTGGATGCTGCGCAGATTGCGTACACAGGCGGTGGTCAAAGAAGAAGCCGCCGCAATTGATGCCCCCCTTTTTAGTGAAACAGAACTGAACCGCTATGCCCGTCATATCGTCATGCGCGAGATAGGTGGTGTCGGTCAAAGGGCGCTAAAAGAAGCGAAGGTTTTGGTCGTGGGCGCGGGTGGTTTGGGATCTCCCGTGTTGCAGTATTTGGCTGCAGCAGGTGTTGGAACAATCGGTGTGATTGATGATGACGTGGTTGATAGCGCCAACCTACAACGTCAAGTGATCCATAGGGATGATGACATTGGCACCGCTAAAGTTTTTTCGGCCCAAGCGGCGATGATTACGCAAAATCCATTTGTAAATGTGCGCCCTTACCAGCGACGCCTGACAGATGACATCGCGGCAGAATTGATCGCTGAATATGATTTAGTTCTGGATGGATGTGATAATTTCGAAACCCGCTATCTGGTGAACAAGGTTTGCGTCGAAACGCAAACGCCGCTGATTTCTGGTGCTTTGACGCAGTGGGAGGGACAGTTGAGTGTCTTTGATCCTACCAAGGGCGCACCGTGCTATCAGTGTATTTTCCCCCAAGCACCTGCACCTGAATTGGCCCCAAGTTGCTCTGAGGCTGGTGTGATTGGTCCGTTGCCTGGTGTGGTGGGATCAATGATGGCAGTTGAAGCGATTAAGATGATCACGGGTGCCGGTGCGCCGATGTGCGGTGAGATGGTGATCTATGACGGGCTGTACGGTGAAAGCCGCAAAATTACGCTGGAGCGTCGGGCCGATTGTCCGATCTGTTTCAAATCTGAATAACCTCCAAAGGAGACACGAATGACAAATCCATTGCTCGCAATTTGGGACACACCGTTTGGTATAACTCCGTTTGACAAGATTTCTGACGATGATTTTGTCCCTGCGTTAGAGATCGCTTTGGCCAGCCATAAAGCAGATATTGATGTGATTGCAGGGTCTGCAGATCCCGCGACATTCGCCAATACGATTGAAGCACTTGAGGCAGTAGGTCGTGATTTGGATAAGGTGTTGTCTACGTTTTATACTGTTGCGGGGGCCGACAGTAATCCCGCACGCGAGGCGTTGCAACGTGATTTTTCACCACAACTGGCAGCGCATTTTTCAGAAGTGTCTGGTAACAAAGCGTTGTTTGCACGCGTTGCTACGGTTTGGGGTGTGCGCGATAGTTTGACGCTTAGCGATGAACAGGCGCGTGTTTTGATGCTGACCCATCGTGGGTTTGTGCGCTCTGGTTCTGCCTTGGAAGGTGCGGACGAGACCCGCATCAAAGAGATCAAGGGTCGACTGGCCGTATTAGGCACTGAATTCACCCAGAACCTTTTGTCTGATGAACGCGAATGGTTCATGGAATTGGGCGAAGACGATTTGGACGGCTTGCCAGAATTTGTGATTTCCGCTGCACGCGCTGCAGGTGAGGAAAAAGAGGCGGGTGGTCCGGTTGTGACATTGTCGCGCTCAATCATCGTGCCGTTTTTGCAATTCTCGACGCGCCGCGATTTGCGCGAGGTCGCCTACAAGGCGTGGGGTGCCCGCGGGGCCAATGGCGGCGACAAAGACAACCGTGACATCACGGCTGAGATTTTGGCGTTGCGGTCCGAGCGCGCACAGCTGTTGGGCTATGCGAACTTTGCTGAATACAAATTAGAAACAGAGATGGCGAAAACGCCGCAAGCTGTGCGTGATTTGTTGATGGCCGTCTGGGAACCAGCCAAGGCACAAGCCAATTCGGATGCAGAAAAGCTAACGGCTATGATGCATGCCGATGGTGTGAACGGTGATTTGGAGCCTTGGGATTGGCGTTTCTATTCTGAACGTCGCCGCAAGGAATTGCATGATTTGGATGAGGCAGAATTGAAGCCATATTTCCAATTGAACCGTATGATTGATGCATCGTTTGATTGCGCCACACGTCTGTTTGGTTTGCAATTTAAACCGCTCGATGTGCCGCTCTATCACGAGGATTGCCGCGCATGGGAAGTGACCCGTGACGGTAAACATATTGCGGTTTTCATTGGCGACTATTTTGCACGGGGTTCCAAACGTTCAGGGGCGTGGTGTTCTGCAATGCGATCCCAAGCGAAGTACCCTGAGGTGCAAGCGCCTGTGGTGATCAACGTATGTAACTTTGCGAAAGGGACACCTGCGTTATTGTCCTATGATGATGCGCGCACATTGTTTCATGAATTTGGTCATGCGTTGCACCAGATGTTGTCAAACGTGACCTATGAAAGTGTTTCAGGAACCTCTGTTGCGCGTGATTTTGTTGAGCTGCCAAGCCAGGTGTATGAACATTGGTTGGAAGTGCCCGAAGTATTGGCCAAGTTCGCGACACATGCGCAAACGGGTGAGGCGATGCCAGAGGCGTTGCTGTCCAAAGTGTTGGGCGCTGCGACCTATGATATGGGGTTTTCTACAGTAGAATATGTGGCGTCTGCGATGGTGGATTTGGAATTCCACGACGGCGATGCACCGCGTGACCCAATGGTACGTCAAGCTGAGATTTTGGCAGGTCTTGGCATGCCGCGTGCGATCACGATGCGCCATGCCACACCGCATTTTGCGCATGTGTTTTCTGGCGACGGATATTCATCAGGATATTACAGTTACATGTGGTCTGAGGTGATGGACGCAGATGCGTTTGAATCGTTTAAGGAAGCGGGCGGTGCCTTCGATCCTGAACGCGCAGCAGCGTTAGAGGCCAACATTCTTTCAACCGGCGGCAGCCGTGATGCGGGCGAATTGTATGTCGCGTTCCGTGGTCGTTTGCCCGGCGTTGAGGCGTTGCTAAAAGGGCGTGGTTTGGCCGCTTGAACCGTGCTTGGGGGCGCTGTCCCCGTCGCGCGTCTCCCCCGGAGATTATTTGGTGAGATGAAGTAGGGGTGGTTAGTAGCCAGCGCTGCGATCTACGAGGTGTAGGAACGGCTCGCCTGCTTGCCCGCGTTTGACGTTTTCTGCGATTGTTAGGCTGGAGTATTTCGCCCGTGTTTCGGCCGCGATGTGGGGTGTGACTGTGACCTTTGGGTGCGCCCAATATGGGTGATCCGTTGGCAGCGGTTCGATGCGGAATGTATCGAGTGTTGCGTGGCTGATTTGTTCAGCATCGAGCGATTGCAAAAGTGCATTGTCGTCTATGAGCGGTCCGCGCCCCGGGTTAATGATTGTGGCCCCTTTAGGCATCATTGCAAAGGTTTCAGCGTTGAGTGTGTTGTTTGTGGCAGGCGTATCCGGCAGAAGGAGTACCGCGATTTCGGCCTTTGAAAGTGCTGTTTTTAGCCCCTCTGCGCCGTGATAGGATGTGACGCCTTCGATAGTTTTTTCTGACCTGCTCCAGCCGGAGACATTGAAGCCGAATTTTGCCAATGTGGATGCGCAGGCGCTGCCGAGTTCACCCATGCCAAACACTACCACTGAGCGGTCCCATGCAAGGGCTGGTGGGCTGGGTGCCCATTCATGGGTTGGGTTGTTGATATGTGCGTCCATCCCCAAATGGTGGCGCATCACATGGCCGCACACCCATTCAATCATCCCTTGGGTGAGGCCGGGATCGACCATACGGGTGAGTGGGATGGTTAGGGTTTGGTTGCCCACGATCCCTTCGACACCCGCCCACAGGTTCAAGACTGCCTTGGCCTTTGTGTAGGGTGTGAAGTCTTTGAGGTCTGAGTTGGGTGCATAGACGATGTAATCCACATCCGCTGGCGCAATGTCGAATGCCAGATGCACATCGTCTAGGCCGGCTGTTTTGAACGCATCGTTCAACGGCCCTTCATACAAAGGCCAGCGTTCTTTTTTTGCTGCGAATAGGATGTTGAGTGTCATTTACGAAACCTATCTTGGCCTGTGGACATGTGCGCTTTGGACCAGACCAAAGGCGAGCATAAGAACCAGCATGGCGGAGCCGCCGTAGCTGACAAGTGGCAGTGGAACGCCAACGACGGGGATCAGCCCCATGACCATTGCCATATTCACTGAGAAGAAGAGAAAGAAGTTGAGCGCGATCCCAAGGATCAAAAGCGATGAAAATCGATCGCGGTTTACCAGTGCTGAGGCGATGCAAAAGAAGATTATCAGCAGGTATATTGCAAGTAAAGAAATCCCGCCAACAAACCCGAATTCTTCGGCTAAGGTGGTGAAGATAAAGTCGGTGTGTTTTTCAGGCAGGAAGTTCAGACGGCTTTGGGGCCCTTGCATAAACCCGCGCCCTGTCCACCCGCCTGACCCAAGTGCGATCTTGGATTGGGTGATGTGATAACCTGCTCCCAGTGGATCGGCGCTTGGATCAATAAAGGTGTCGATGCGGTGGTATTGGTAGTTGTTGAGCAACTGCCAACTTGTTTCGCGACTTTGGAAAACGGCCACGATAAGACCGACACCAGATGCGATTACTGCTGCGAAATAGGCCCAGTGTACGCCTGCAAGAAACATGATGCCACCACCAGCCATAACCAAAAGAAGCGAGGTGCCAAGGTCGGGTTGTTGAATTACCAACGCTGTTGGCAACAAGATGATGGCAATGGGCAACAAAACCCAAAGGGGGCGCGATTTCTTTTCGGGCGGCAACCAGTCATAATATGCTGCCAGAAACATAACGAGGGTAATTTTCATCAACTCGGATGGTTGCAAGCGCATGAATCCAAGGTCGATCCAGCGTTGTGCGCCTTTGCCTTCTTCCCCGAAGAGATCAACGGCAACCAAAAGTATCACTGTAACGCCGTAGCAAAACCCAGAGAGGTTGCGCCAAAACCAAATTGGGGTCACCCCAATCGCAATCATCAGAATCAAACCAACAGCAAAGCGTTTCATTTGCGGTTCGGCCCAAGGGGTGAAGCTGCCACCTGCCACTGAGTAGAGCATGAGGAAACCGACACAGGCGACTGAGCTGAGCAAGAGTGTGAGAGGCCAGCTCAGGAACAGTATTTTACGCAGGCCCGTTGGCGTCGATTTTACCGTATACTCAAGATAACTCATGTTTTGTCGGCATCCTGAGTTTTGGCCATTGGGCGCATTTTCGCGAGGCGCTTTTGTTGGCTTCGGATGCGACCACGGTCTTTGGATGGATATGCCTCTAGTGGCGGTGGTCCATTGTATAGCGCCTGAAGTGTAATGTCGCGCGCGATAGGGGCCGCGGCTGTCGAGCCACTCCCACCGTGTTCCACAATAACAGCCACAGCATATTTAGGATTGTCTGCAGGTGCGAAGTCTACGAACAAGGCGTGGTCACGCCGTTCCCATGGTAAATCTTCATTTCGAATAACGCCGGTTCGCCGTTCGGCGGCAGAAATGTTACGCACTTGGCTGGTGCCAGTTTTGCCGGCCATGCGCATGTTCTCAATTGTAATGCGGCTTTTGTTGGCGGTGCCCCCTCGGTCATTGACCACGGCAAACATCGCTTTGCGCATCTTCTTTAGGTTGTTCTGGTCCACCTTGAGCGGTCCACCAGCACCTGATGCTTGTTCAACGCCGTCTACAGATTTTACTAAGCGTGGCGTCACTTCGCGACCTGTTGCAAGGCGCGCGGTCATCACGGCGAGTTGTAATGGGGAGGCAAGCATGTTGCCCTGTCCGATGGAGGCATTGACGGTATCGCCGATTACCCAATCTTTGCCATGAACGCGGTTTTTCCAAGCTTTGGTTGGTGTCAGGCCACGGGCAACTGCGGACATTTCAACGTTATGGCGCACACCTAACCCAAAGACGTTGGCCATTGCGGAAATCTTTTCGATGCCGACTTTCAACGCCAGGTCATAGTAGTAAACATCGCAACTGCGCTTGAGCGAGTTCTTCAGATCAACGCTGCCGTGACCAGAGCGTTTCCAGCAGTGGAATTTGCGGTCGGCCACTTCGAGGTGACCGTTGCAGCGTACCGTGTCGTCAGGCCCGATAATGCCTTCTTCAAGGGCTGCCATTGCGGTGATCATCTTGAACGTTGATCCGGGGGGATAGGTCCCTTGGACTGCTTTAGACGCCAACGGACGGAATTTATTGTCTGTCAGCTCGCGGTAATCGGCGACGGAAATGCCAGATACAAAGAGGTTTGGATCGTAAGTTGGTGCTGACCCAATTGCGACCAGATCGCCAGTTTCACAATCGATCACAACCGCACTGGCGCTTTCGCCGTCTAGGCGGGCCTGCAAATAGTTTTGCAGTTTGGAGTCAATTGTTAGCTGAATGTTTGCTCCTGGTTTGCCCTCGCGCCGTCTCAGTTCGCGCATTTCGCGGCCAGCTGCGTTGACCTCTATTTGCTTGTTTCCCGCAGAACCACGCAAACGAATTTCTTCTTTGGCTTCCACACCTACCTTACCAATCTGGAACCGTGAAATTCGCAGCAAAGGATCTGGGTCATTGATCTTTTTCAGATCGTAGTCACTGACTGGGCCAACATAACCCAAGATATGTGCGAAATCTGAGCCCAGTGGATAAACGCGGGAAAGGCCGACTTCTGGCGTCACACCGGGCAGTGCGGGTGCGTTGACTGATACGCGGCTGATGTCTTCCCAAGTCACATCTTCAGCGATGGTGACGGGGTAGAACGGTGCACTGCGTTTGATCAGTGCGACAGCGCGTTCAATGGTTTGATCATCCAAATCGATGATCTTGCTGAGGCGTGCGATCACAGCCTCAACGTCGCGGGTGTCTTCGCGCACCATCTTGATCTGATAGTTTGGGATGTTTTGTGCCAATTGAACGCCGTTGCGATCAAACACTTCACCGCGTTCGGGTGGGATCAGTTTAAATTTGATCCTGTTCTCTTCTGCCAATGTCCGGAATTGATCGGCCTCATTGATTTGGAGATGACGCATACGCGCAGCCAGTGCGCCAACCAACACAAGCTGTAGTCCGCCGACAACCAACGCGCGGCGTGATAACAAACTTTGGTTTGCTTCGTGATCGGCGTTTTTGCGTTTCACAGGCTGCCTCCACGTGTGTCCAAATCGCCAGGGATGCCTTTGCGCACTCCCATGAAGACGTGGGCCGCAAAAGCGATGACTGGGTAGTATAGGATCGTTGTTATCGTTTGGATGAGTTGCGATCCTAAGTTTGGTTGGTCGACCAAAAGCATGGCCAAGATGATGCGGTAAGAAATAGTAGCGCCAGCCAACATTACAATGACTGTAAGCCATTCAGAGGCGAAGTTCGATGCACGTAAACGTTTGGCGCGCCCCTTGAGGCTTTCACAACAAAGAAGACCCAAGAACGCCCATAGGCCTGGGGGGCGTTGCAGTAAAAGGTCCGATAGCAATAACATCATCCCCAGCAATACGATTGGGACGTATGCAGGCTTGCGGACTGACCATGCAAAGGCAAAACCTAAAAGTAGATCGGGCGTGGCCCAAGGGCGTGACATTGCGTTGAGGGGGAGTAGGTGGATGAACAAGGTCGCCAATCCCAGCACGATGAACCAACCACGCATAATCCAAATCCGCGATGTCTGGTGTTCACTCACTGGCTGGAGCCTCTTCACCGCTTGTTGGTTCAGACGTACCGATATTGTTTGTCAAAATATTTGCGGTGTCGGTCACAGGTTCGGTGGGGTGGCTGCGCAAGACGCGCAAGAATTTTAGCCGTTCATAGTCAGCGGCAAGGCGGACACGTAAACGGCCACTGGGGTCAGCTGCGACCTGACCGATAACTAGACCGGCAGGAAATACTCCGCCGTCGCCTGAGCTGACAACACGGTCACCGGGGCGCACAAGATCGGGACTTTCGATGAAATTGATAGGCGGTGCGGCACTGTTGTCACCAGCAACAATCGCACGCTGGCCGGAGGGTTGAATGGTAACAGGAATGCGACTGGACGCATCAGTAAGTAAAATAACACGGCTGGTGTTTTTCGCTACACCAGAAATACGACCAACCAAGCCAATACCGTCCATGGTGGCCCAGCCGTCGACAAGGCCATCACGTGCGCCAACGTTCAGCAGAACGGATTGGCGAAAGGGTGATCCGCTATCGGCGAGAACAACACCGGTGATGAATGTTAGGCGGGGATCAAGGCGTACGCTGTTTAGGTCAAGCAGACGGGCGTTCTCTTGTTCAAGTTGTAGTGCGGCTTCTTTCCACGATTGCATTTTGCGCAACTCGCGGTGCAGTTCTTGGTTTTGTTCTGCAATACGGTTGTAGCTTTGATAATCATGAAACAAGTTCACCGCACCGGTGACAGGGGCCATGGCCCAGTCAAAGTTTGGAACGATCCGGTCAGTGACTTGGGCGCGAAACCGTTCTACACGTGGGCTGTCGATGCGCCAAACCAGAAAGGTCGCGATCAAGACCAAGGATACGACAACCAAAAGCATCCTGCGCAAAGGGCGGGTGTAATTCTGACTGTTTGATCGATCGTTGGCCAAGGCGGTTATTTCCTGCGGTAGTCAGCCCTTGAATGGCTACTTGGACTGTCCAAGATTTGACCGGATGTGGCAAGCGATTTGGGCTGTTTGGGCGTTTGTATCAGCTGTCGTAATCGATAGCGTGGCGAAGTTGTTTTTCATATTCCAGCGCTTTGCCCGTACCCAAAGCCACACAATTCAGTGGTTCATCTGCAATTGAGACCGCAAGGCCTGTTTTCTCACGCAGAGCCAAATCCAGCTTACCTAGCAATGCACCGCCACCAGTTAACATGACACCACGATCAACGATATCGGCTGCAAGATCTGGTGGAGTTGCCTCAAGTGCGGTCATAACTGCTTCGCAAATTTGCTGTACAGGTTCTGCCAAAGCTTCGGCAATCTGTGCTTGAGTAATTTCAATTTCTTTCGGGATGCCGTTCAAAAGGTCACGTCCACGCACTTGCATGGATGTGCCACGACCGTCGTCTGGCATACGGGCCGTCCCGATAGATTTCTTGATGCGTTCCGCAGTTGTTTCACCAACCAAAAGGTTCTGTTGGCGACGCAGGTAGCTGATGACTGCCTCGTCCATGCGGTCACCACCAACGCGTACAGAGCGCGCATAGACAATGTCGCCAAGGGAAAGAACGGCAACTTCCGTGGTACCACCACCGATGTCGACAACCATGTTGCCTGTCGGGTCCGTGATTGGCATGCCAGCGCCAATCGCCGCAGCGATAGGTTCTGCAATCAGGCCTGCGCGGCGTGCGCCAGCGGACAGAACAGATTGGCGAATAGCACGTTTTTCAACGGGTGTTGCGCCGTGTGGGACGCAGACAATAATCTTTGGTTTCGAAAAGGTAGAACGCTTGTGTACCTTGCGGATGAAATGTTTGATCATTTCCTCAGCAGTGTCAAAATCGGCAATAACGCCTTCGCGCATTGGGCGGATTGCCTCGATGGAACCAGGTGTCCGACCCAACATTAATTTAGCGTCTTCGCCAACAGCTAAAACTTTTTTCACACCATCTTTGATGTGGTAGGCCACGACGGATGGTTCAGAAAGAACAACGCCTTTGCCCTTAACGTAGATCAAGGTGTTGGCAGTTCCGAGGTCAATCGCCATGTCTGACGAGAAGAGACCACCAAGTTTATCGAAAATAGACATGAGTTAAGGCCTTGTAGGTAATAGCGCGTGGCATTGAAGTCGCCCATGAGTCGTATTGAATGGACACGCTATCTTATAAGGCGATGGCGCTTTGGGTGAAAGAGGGAATGCTGCTCAGCTGGGGCGGCAATCCGCGCATTTTGGACCTAATTTGCCTCATTCCGTCAGGCGGCGTTGTTCGATAGGCTAACTCTAACCGAGTAAGGAGAATAGAATGCGCAAAATTCAAGTGCTGGGCGTCCATCACATTACGTTGACAGGTGCAGATCGCCAGACGTCGATTGATTTTTGGGAAGGGCTGCTGGGCATGCCGTTTATCTTTGATCAACCGAACCTTGATGACCCCAATGAAGGGCATCTATATTTTGATCCGGGCGACGGGCGTTTGATCACTGTGTTTACGAATGAGAACCGCAAACCTGATCGGACGCGCACGTCGATGGATATTGGCTGTGTGCATCATCTGGCGTTTGAGGTCGACCGTGCGATGTTCACTCAAGTGCCCAAACGGTTGGAGGCACGTGATATCGGGCATTCGGGCGTTAAAGATCGCGGGTTTATGGATTCGGTATATTTCAAAGACCCGCTTGGGCAGTTGATCGAACTGGCCTGTTACAAGTTCATCCCACCACGTGGATCATCCCATGCTGAAGTCATGTTGGAGGCGCACAAGCTTCGTGTTTCTGCAGGGGATATGGCGATTGGGGAAGTGCATTTGGCGGATGCTGTTGAGTTGATTGTGGAGCGGTCCCAACACTCATTGTCTGCGGATCGCGGCGCGCGGGATCCTTACCGAGGTTAGGGATTGGGTTTTCTGGTGGACTGAGGTGCTGCCTCAGACTCCGGGATATTTAGGAACAAGAGAAGGAGGGTGGGGCGCGCAGATAATGCGCACCCTATTTTATTAGGCATCTTTGTAATTGATTTCAGGCGTGTCTTTGCCTGATTTTTCACGACGTACCAGCAGGCGGTTTAGTGCATGGACGTAGGCTTTGGCAGAGGCAACAACAGTGTCTGTGTCTGCGGATTCGCCCGTTACTATACGACCGTCTTCTTCCAAACGCACTGTTACAGTGGCTTGGGCATCTGTGCCTTCAGTCACGGCGTGCACTTGGTAAAGCTGCAGTTTTGCCTCGTGTTCAACCAATGCTTTGATCGCATTGAATGTTGCATCCACTGGGCCATCGCCGGTTTCGGTGGCTGTGTGTTCTGTACCATCGATTTCCAGTTTTAGGTCGGCTTGTTGTGGCCCTTCGGTTCCGCATTGAACGCGCAAAGACGTGATTTTTAGACGATCATTCTCAGGATCGTCAGAGTTGCGCATCAAGGCGACTAAATCGTCATCAAACACTTCCTTCTTGCGATCAGCCAGTGCTTTGAAGCGAACAAAAACGTCCTTCAGCTGGTTGTCACCTAATTCAACGCCTAGCTCTTCCAGCTTGGCGCGCAGTGCTGCGCGTCCAGAATGTTTGCCAAGGGGCAAGGAGGTACCAGACAGGCCCACATCTTCGGGGCGCATGATCTCGAACGTCTCGGCGTTTTTCAACATGCCGTCTTGGTGGATGCCAGATTCGTGCGCAAAGGCGTTTTTACCAACGATGGCTTTGTTGAACTGAACAGGAAAGCCAGCAACTGTTGCAACGCGGCGTGAGATGTTCATCAGCTTGGTTGTGTCGATACCAGTTTGATACGGCATGATGTCATTGCGTACCTTCATGGCCATTACGACCTCTTCCAACGCTGTATTGCCAGCGCGTTCGCCAAGGCCGTTGATGGTGCATTCTATTTGACGTGCACCTGCTTCAACCGCAGCCAAGCTGTTGGCCGTCGCCATGCCAAGGTCGTTGTGGCAGTGCGTGGCGAAGATGATGTTGTCGGCACCAGGCACATGCTCAAGCAAATCACGGATTAATTGTGCGCTTTCGCGTGGCGCAGTGTAGCCCACGGTGTCAGGTATGTTGATTGTCGTCGCACCTGCTTTAATTGCTATTTCAACGGTGCGGCACAGATAATCAAATTCAGTACGTGTTGCATCCATCGGGGACCACTGTACGTTGTCGCAAAGGTTGCGCGCGTGGCTTACGGTTTCTTCAATCCGGATCGCCATTTCGTCTTTGGTCAAATTCGGGATCGCACGGTGCAATGGGGATGTGCCGATAAAGGTGTGAATACGGGGCTGCGCGGCGTGCTTCACGGCTTCCCAGCAGCGGTCAATATCGCCCAGTTGGGCACGGGCCAAACCGCAGATGACTGAGTTCACACTATTTTTGGCAATCTCTGAAACGGCGTTGAAGTCGCCTTCAGACGCAATCGGAAAGCCGGCTTCGATAATGTCGACGCCCATTTCGTCCAACAGTCCAGCGATCTCAAGCTTTTCGGCGTGAGTCATGGTTGCGCCGGGGGATTGTTCGCCGTCGCGCAATGTGGTGTCGAAAATTACGACGTTGTCTTGGGAAGATGTCATTTGGTTTCTCTTTTGTGTCCTAGTTCTTGGCACGTATCCGACCCTCGCGGATAACCCTCTGAGCGGATGTGCCGATGGACACGCTCAGAGGCTGGATAGGAGCAAGAGCTCGCACAAAAGTGCTGCGCCGAGAGGGCGCGCGGTCAGGGTATGTGCGTCACGTGTCATTGAGGTAGTTATAGCCGCTGATTTTCAAATGAAAAGTAGGTTTTTATGTCTAATTGGATGGGGTGCCATTTTGAGGTGGAGCGTAGCATTATGATTTTGGGCCATCCGCGTTGAAGTGTGTTTGTGCTGTGCTACCTCGAGGGTATGATAGATGTTTTGATTATTGGCGCTTCGGGCGGCATTGGCGGTGCGATTGCACACCATCACACGACGCGCGGCGACAGTGTTATAGGGCTTTCACGCTCAATTGACGGTTTGGACATTACGGATGCCCAAAGTGTCGCTGATCATTTGGGACGCTTGGATCGCACCTTTGACAGGGTGATCGTTGCCACTGGGGCGCTGAGCGTGAATGGTGCGGCCCCTGAGAAAACGATCAGAGCGATTGATTCTGTCGCGATGGCAGATCAGTTCGCGGTTAACGCTATTGGCCCTGCGCTGTTTCTTGCGCATGCGAGTCACCTGTTAAGAAAAGACCGCGCCAGCGTATTTTCTGTGCTGTCGGCCAAGGTGGGGTCTATCGGAGACAACCGATTGGGTGGATGGGTCAGTTACCGTGCGGCTAAAGCGGCAGTGAACCAGATCGTGCGCACCTCTGCTATTGAGTTGGGGCGCAGCCATCCGCATTCTAGCGTCGTTGCGTTGCACCCGGGAACTGTGCAAACGCCGTTCACGTCCAAGTACCTTGCCCGCCATGCAAGCGTTCCAGCGGATCAAGCGGCGGCGAATTTGGTGAATGTTATGGATAACCTTACACCTGCGCAAAGTGGTAGCTTCTATGACTATTCAGGAACGGCGCTGCCTTGGTAGGAATGAGCGATTAACCGCCTTCCGTAAGCGCACCGTTTTCCCAAGAGCCAGTGGCTTCTTCACCCGTTGCATAGCGCATTGTGCCGCTGCCTTGGCGTTTGCCCTTTAGGAACGTGCCCTCGTATATATCGCCATTGTCGTAGGTTGCTGTGCCTATGCCGTTGATCTCACCCGTTTGCCATTGGCCATTATATTCAAAGCCATTGGCCATATTGATCTTGCCCGTGCCATTTCGCTGTCCATTGTCAAAGTTACCAACATAGACTGTGCCATCTGGATAAGTTGCAGTGCCTGCACCGTGGCGCTGGCCGTTTCCCCACGCACCGTCATAGCGATAGCCATCGGCATAGGTCATGATGCCTTGACCATGGTTACGTGCATTTTTAAAACCACCTTCATAAACCACGCCGTTGACATAGGTGGCTTTGCCATTGCCCTCGATCACACCAGCGACCCAGCTGCCCTCATAGACAGAACCGTCTTTATACGTTATTTTTCCAGTGCCATCGGCAAGGTCATCACGAAAGCTGCCTTCGTAGATTGAACCATCGGGATAGGTTACGCGGCCTTGTCCTTCGATCTGGCCTGCGATCCATGCGCCGACGTAGGTGTAGCCATCCGTGCCGGTAAATGTGCCAGTGCCGTGACGACGATCATCTGCGAATTCGCCCTCGTAGATGTCACCGTTCGCATAGGTTACACGGCCTGTACCTTGGCGGCGTCCCGATACCAGTTGTCCGTCATAAACGTCGCCGTTGGGTTGAGTTAGCGTGCCAGAGCCATCGATTTGGCCGTCTTTCCACAAACCGACATAGATCAACCCATCCGGCATCGTTAGCTTGCCGGAACCCTCGCGTTTGCCGTTGGCGATGTCGCCGTCATATACAGCGCCGTCAGGATAGGTGATTGTGCCTACGCCGTTTTTGACGCCGTCAATCCAGTCGCCTTTGTATTCATAGCCACCCGGGCTTTGCATAACGCCTTTGCCATGGTGTTTGGCATTTCGGAACTCACCTTCATAGCGCACGCCGTTTGCATACAGCGAGACGCCTTGGCCCATAATTGCACCAGTGACCCAGTCGCCTTCATAGGTTCCGCCATCGGCAAAGGTAATTTTGCCAAAGCCGTCAGGTTTACCTTTTGAAAAGTTACCTTGGTAGACGGAGCCATTTGGAAAACGCGCAACGCCTTCACCTTTTATTTCGCCGTCATCCCATGCGCCGGTATATTCATAGCCATTGGGCAGGCGATAGGTGCCTTCTCCGTGCTGTAGGCCGCCGCGAAAGCGGCCCTCATAGATGCCGCCATCGTCGTATTGTTTGGTCTGAACCTGACCATCCTGTGCCAATGCCCCCATGGGAGTAGCAGCTAAACACAAAGCGAGAATAAGACGTTTCATGGCGAGACCTGTGTTAATTCTTGGCCTGCACGCAACTGTGCAAGCTTGCTCAGCCTAGAATAAGGTGGCCCACCTCGCAATGGGTTTTGCACATGGGTTATAATGTTCGCGTCTAATTGGGCGTGTCAGGGGTTTTCTGGGCGTGTTGGAACGCATATAGGTGCAGATGAAATCTGACCGGAGCATCCCATGGCTGATACGTTTCGCATTACACTGTGCCAGTTAAATCCAACCGTTGGCGATATCGCTGGCAATGCAGCCTTAGCGCGTGATGCATGGGAGCAGGGGCGCGCGGCCGGTGCTGATCTGGTGGCGCTGCCTGAGATGTTTATCACAGGTTACAATGCCCAAGATTTGGTGGTGAAACCTGTGTTTCACAAGGCAGCTATGGCTGCTGTTGAACAATTGGCAAAAGACTGTGTGGACGGCCCCGCCTTGGCGATTGGTGGCCCGTGGTTTGAAGATGGCTGTCTGTATAACGCCTACCTGATCTGTAAGGGCGGTAAAGTTGCATCCAAGGCGCTTAAGCATCACCTGCCAAATGAAACCGTGTTTGATGAGGTCCGTATCTTTGATGCGGGGCCTTTGGGTGGACCCTATAGCGTTGGAAATACACGCATCGGCAGCCCAATCTGTGAAGATGCATGGCACGAAGATGTGGCAGAGACCTTGGCTGAAACAGGTGCTGAATTCCTTTTGATCCCCAATGGATCGCCCTATTACCGTGACAAATTCGAAACCCGCCTGAACCACATGGTGTCACGTGTTGTCGAAACAGGTCTGCCGCTGATCTATCTGAACATGGTGGGCGGTCAGGACGATCAGGTCTTTGACGGTGCTTCATTCGCGCTGAACCCGGGTGGCGGGTTGGCCCTTCAAATGCCTGCGTTTGATACGGCTATTGTCCATGTTGATCTTGAACGCGGCACTGATGGCTGGCGTGTTAAGGATGGGGTTAAGACCGCTCAACCAGACACGTGGGAACAAGACTACCGTGTGATGGTTCAATCGTTGCGCGACTATATGGGCAAGACGGGTTTCAAAAAGGTTCTGTTGGGTATGTCCGGCGGTATTGATTCTGCCATCGTGGCGACGATCGCCACAGATGCCTTGGGCGCTGAAAATGTGCGCTGCGTCATGTTGCCGTCTGAATACACCAGCAAGGCGAGCCTTGAGGATGCAGAGGCCTGCGCCAATGCGCTGGGCTGTCGGTATGATTACGTTCCCATCGCTGAGGGGCGTGAGGCGATTACCAATACGTTGGCCCCATTGTTCGCAGGCCTTGAAGAAGGGCTGACCGAGGAGAACATCCAGTCCCGCCTGCGCGGTTTGTTGTTGATGGCGATGAGCAACAAATTTGGCGAGATGGTTTTGACCACTGGCAATAAATCAGAGGTCGCGGTGGGATACGCCACGATCTATGGCGATATGGCTGGCGGTTATAACCCGATCAAAGACCTGTATAAAATGCGGGTGTTCGAAACCTGCCGCTGGCGCAATGCCAACCACCGCGACTGGATGATGGGACCAGAGGGGGCTGTGGTCCCTGATAGCATCATCACCAAGGCCCCAAGTGCAGAGCTGCGCGACGATCAAAAAGATAGCGACAGCCTGCCGGATTATCCTGTGCTGGATGCGTTGCTTGAAATGCTGGTGGACAATGACGCCTCTGTCGCCGATTGCGTGGCCGCTGGGTTTGATCGTGATGTGGTAAAGAAGGTCGAGCACCTAATCTATATTTCCGAATACAAACGCTTCCAATCCGCACCGGGTGCGCGATTAACGAAGGGGGCGTTCTGGTTGGATCGCCGTTATCCAATTGTGAACCGTTGGCGCGATCCGAGTTGAGCGGGTGATAGATTGATCAGGGTTGGCTGAGAAAACTGGAGCTGGAGATGCCCGATGGCAGCTTTGAGCCCAAAATATTGGATGCTGCGCTATGCTGAATGACCGTGATGTGCACTAAAGCTGAACTCCAATATCGGTTCTGTTGTCGCGATTAATGCCTTCAGTTCATTTTGTAAGGGCTATCTGCGGGAGAGCCAGCATGATCCGTCCAGTTGCTGCTCTCTGCCTTTCTGTCGACATGCAGGACGCGGTAATGATCTGGGTACGTCACTATGTCGCCTGAAGACCTTGTGCCAATCACAAGATATCGGACCTCTGTGTTACTGCAATTTTGCAAGTTATGACCAATTGGATCTCCAGCTTTAAACGTCGCAGCGTCGCCCGAGCACAAAATTACGCTATCATCCACCTCGTGAAGTGTGACTTATCCTGCAATACATAAATCATCTCATCATCACCTGCATGCCAATGTTTGACCGACGAAGAGGAACCTGGTGGCAAGATTTCTTCAAAAGCGCCAAACTGGGTCAATCCCCCGCTATCACTGAAAAGGAGTGCATGATACGGGCCGCAAGGGTTGCCTGCGCCATCATCACTCTCAGTTTTGGCAGTTTCCTTACTGAACACAGGCATGGCAATGTTCTCCTAAAATCATTCAAGTCTCAGTGAGTGTAACAACTATTTCCTGAATTCAAATCCTTTGCTGCTCGATCAAAAAAAACCACTTACTCCAGTGGTTTGTCCGTAAAGTCCACGTTTCTTGAGTTTAGGCTGTCCAAGTGTTGCTCATGAAAACTCCGCCACACCCCACACGCATCGAACTGGACAAATCGCGGCCCCTATGACACTCAAACCCCGCATAGGAGATCACGCAAATGACCATCACACGTTTCGCCCCATCGCCGACCGGCTATATCCACGTCGGTAACCTGCGCACTGCGCTGATGAATTACCTGATTGCCCGCAAGGCTGGCGGTACTTTCATTCTGCGCATCGACGATACCGATCCGGTGCGCTCGGAACAGAAATACGTTGATGGGATCAGGCAGGATCTCGAATGGCTGGGTCTGCATTGGGACAAGGTCGAGCGTCAGTCCGATCGTTTGGACCGTTACGCGGATGCCGCTGAAAAACTACGCAGCATTGATCGTTTTTATGAAGCGTTCGAAACCCCGACTGAGTTGGACCTGAAGCGTAAGAAACAGCTGAACATGGGCAAACCACCGGTCTATGATCGCGCGGCGTTGAACCTTAGCGCTGAAGAACGCGATACTCTACGCGCTGAGCGCGGTGATGGCGTCTGGCGTTTTAGGCTGGATCAGGAACGCATCAATTGGAAAGACGGCATTCTTGGCGACATCTCTATCGATGCGGCATCTGTCAGCGATCCGGTTTTGATCCGTGGTGACGGTCAGGTTCTTTACACAATCGCATCTGTTGTCGATGACACGGATATGGGCGTGACCAATGTTGTGCGTGGCTCTGACCACGTGACCAACACGGCCACCCAAATTCAAATTATGAAGGCGCTGGGCATGACCCCACCGTCCTTCGCACACCACTCGTTGCTGACCGGTCCACAGGGCGAGGCGTTGTCGAAACGTCTGGGCACTTTGGCCCTGCGTGATCTGCGTGAGCAGGGCGTTCAGCCAATGGCACTGTTGTCCATGATGGCGCGTCTTGGGTCGTCTGATCCAATGGAACTGCGGAGCGAAATGTCCGAACTGATTGATGGCTTTGAAGTCAGCAGCTTTGGCACCGCACCGACGAAGTTTGATGTCTCTGACCTATTCCCGCTGACGGCAAATGTGTTGCAAGTAAAACCATTGGCTGACGTTGCTGATCAGATTGCTGATCTTGGCGTTCCTGCTGATCTGGCCGAAACATTTTGGACGGTCACACGTGACAACATCACAACGCTAAAAGACTTGGCTGCGTGGTGGACATTGTTCAGCGAAGGCGCTGATCCCGTGATCGACGATGAAGACGCAGAATTCGTGGCCCAAGCGATGGATATGTTGCCTGAAGGTCCGTTCGATGACACCACATGGAAAACGTGGACGGGTGCCGTGAAAGAAGCGACTGGCCGCAAGGGCAAGGGCTTATTCATGCCGCTGCGCAAAGCGCTGACAGGTCAAAGCCACGGACCAGATATGTCCGCGTCAATGACACTTTTGCAGGTTGTTAAAGCCCGAGCTTAAGAACTGACTATCTGGGCCGCGATGCGGTCCAGATGTCCATCCACCAGCGCGGTTTCTGAGGCGCTTAGGATTTGGCTGCGCGGATACCGTGGCGTGGCGCGGTCGTTTAGGATCGGCATATCCCATCCATCGGTGGTGGCGAAAAATGCATCAACGCCGTCTTCACCAAATTGTTGCAGATACCCCTGAATAACCACATCTAGATAGCTAAGTAGGATGGCCTGATCACCCTCCATTAGCATGTCTTCAGTGGCAACTGCATAGTGGGCGATATCGGTTGATGGATCGCCACCATGGCTAACTTTGCCCACTGACGGAATGCGGCGGTACCCAGTTTCGCGTTCATCCAAAGCGGCCCAATCGGCATTGGGAACCGCGGCAATCAGACCTTGGATTTGTTCAGAGGGGTCACCCGGAACAGCCGTCAAGAGGATGGTGCCATAACCGCCATTGCGTACCCATGCACGGCGCCATCCCGATAGAGTCGCTTTTTGCGCGTTGGGGTAAATGTGGGTCGCCGTGTTGACGAGGCTGCCATAGCCAAAAAAGTGTGGATCGCTCATGGTCTTGTCCTTATTCTCGGGCCCGAAGCACTTGGGCTGGGCGCGCCGCCAATGGGCCCCATGCGAACAAAAGACCAGCAGCAAGTGTTGCAATAACACCCCCCGCAATGATCGCCAATGCCGATGGCCAAATCACGATGTATTCGATGTTCATGACAAATGTGCTTACAGCCCATCCGCCTGCGATACCGGCCGCCAATGCAACAAGGCCAGCGGCCAATCCCAGCAGGGCAGAGCGGAGTGCGAAACTGAGTAAAATACGCCCGCGTGTGGCCCCAAGTGTTTTGAGAACAGCTGCTTCATAGGTCCGTGCCTTGGTACCTGCGGCTGCCGCGCCGATCAGAACAAGGAAACCAGTTAGCAAAGTTGCTGATGCGCCATAAGATGTGGCGGCTGCGAGACCTGACAAGACATCCGCGACCCGCTCAATGGCGTCGTGCACGCGGATTGCGGTGATGTTGGGATAGGCTTTGGCAAGATCACGCAGGATGGCTGTTCCCACTTCTGGTTCTGCGTAGACGGTTGAGATGAAAGTATGCGGCGCACCCTGCAAAGCACTGGGGTTCATTGAGAGGATGAAACCGATGCCAACGGATGAAAAATCAACCTCACGAAAGGAACTGATGGTGCCGGTAATATCGCGGCCCAAGATGTTCATCGTGACGGTATCACCCAAGGATAGGTTCATTTCCTCGGCTTCTTCGGCTGCAAAACTGATAAGCGGAGGGCCAGAATAGTCCTTAGGCCACCATTCGCCATCTGTGATGCGGGTTCGTTTGCTGGGTCGGTCTGCGTAGGTGACGCCCCGATCTCCTTCAAGCACCCAATGATCCCCCGCAACCTCACGGGCGGGTTTTCTGTTGATCTGGGTAATGACCCCGCGCAACATTGGGGCGCTGTCGATCCGCCGGACCGCTGGGTCGCCTTCAAGGCGCTTGGTGTAGCCCTCCATCTGGTCGCGTTGAATGTCGACAAAGAAGTAGGATGGCGCGATGTCAGGTAGGTTTCCAGTGATAGCATTGCGCAGGTTGCCATCGATTTGGCCGACGCTGGCCAGGACGGATAGGCCAAGACCCAAAGACAGGATAACAGATGCCGCCCCTTCCTGGGTCCCTGAAATAGAGGTCAACGCCCAACGCCATGATGGAATCCCCTTGGTGAATTTTCCACCGCGTTTGGCGAGCCACTGTATGATGGCTGCAGAGACGACAAGCATCAGTAGGGCAACCATGATGCCACCTGATGTCGCCAAGGTAAGCCGCCATGTTCCAGAGAAGGTGGCCGCCAATCCGATCAAAGCGCATAGTACGATAGCGATGGCCAAAAGGTAACGGGGGGCGGGGAGCAGTTTGCTGCTGCCAAGTGCGTCGCGAAACAGGATCGCGGCGCGCACGTCTTCGGCGCGGGCCAATGGCCAGAGAGTGAAGATAAATGCGGTCAATAGACCGTAGATCGCGGCCTCAAACAACGGCGCTGGATAAATACCAAAATTGGCGGGGATCGGTAGGCGTGCCTCAATCAAGGGAGCCAGCAATAGTGGAGCAAGTGCACCAAGTAGAAGACCGATTGAGATGCCGATGAGGGATAAAAATCCGATTTGGATAAAGTAGGTTTGAAAAATCGTGCTGCGCTCTGCACCAAGGGTCCGCAATGTGGCGATGACATTGGTTTTTTCTGCAAGGTAGGCGCGTACGGCTGCTGCAACACCCACACCACCAACGACCAATCCTGACAGCCCAACAAGCACCAAAAACGCACCTAAGCGGTTTACAAATTCGGTGACGCCGGGCGCACCATTTCGTGCGTCTGTCCAACGCATTCCACTGTTTTGAAATTGGGCGCGTGCGTTCGCCTCAAGTCCCTCAAGGTCAGGATTTGGCGGGAGGCCGAGGCGGTACTTTGTGTTGAACAACGTTCCAGAGGCCAACAGGGACGAGTTCGCCAAATCGGCCGTTCGCACAAGTGTGCGTGGCCCCAACCCAAAACCATCAGCGGCTCCATCAGGTTCGTGCATGATTTCTGCGGATAGGTTGAACTGTTGGGTTCCAAGCGCGAAGGTATCGCCGATAGACAGACCCAAACGATCGATCAACGCACGTTCCATCACCGCACCGGGCATGCCGTTTTGCGTTGCTAGGGCTGCTTCCAAGTCCATTGCAGGGGATAGTTCCATCGTGCCAATCAGCGGATAGGCATCATCGACGGCTTTGACTTGGGTCAGTCCACGTTCAGTTTGTTCACCATTGTCGACCACGGCCATCGAACGAAATTCTGCGATTTCAGATACGGCATTGGCCTGCGATTGCATCCATTCCTTTTCCTCTGCATTGGCAAATCGGTAGGTGAAATCGAGTTCTGCATCGCCCCCCAAAAGGGCGGCACCCTCAATCGAAAGACCCGTTTCAATTGCGGTGCGTACGGAACCAACGGCTGCGATGGCAGCCACCCCAAGGGCAAGGCAGGATAGGAAGATTGTGAAGCCCTTCAGCCCCCCACGCAGCTCTCGGCGTGCAAAGCGGGCAGCAATGGCGATGCTCATTTGATGGTGCTTTCCTGGGCGATCAACCCGTCTTCGAGGCGGATGATTTGATCACAACGCGCAGCTAGGACATCTGAGTGCGTGACAAGGACCAAGGTGGCACCATGTTTGTCGCGCAGGCCAAACAACAGGTCCATAATGGCGTTGCCGTTGGTGCCGTCCAAATTGCCTGTTGGTTCATCTGCCAACAAGATTTTCGGCCTTGCGACAGAGGCGCGCGCCAAGGCAACGCGCTGTTGTTCGCCGCCTGACATTTGTGATGGATAGTGATCTGCACGGTGGCTTAACCCAACATCAGATAGTTCAGAACGCGCCCGTTCAAAGGCATCTTTGACCCCTGCTAATTCCAGCGGGGTTGCGACGTTTTCAACAGCAGTCATGGTTGGGATCAAATGGAACGACTGAAACACAATGCCCATGTTATCGCGGCGGAAACGCGCAAGTGCATCTTCGTTCATGGCGGTCAGGTCTTGGCTGAGGGCGTGGATGGTTCCGCCGCTTGCTTGTTCAAGTCCACCCATCAACATTAGTAAGGATGACTTCCCTGAACCGGATGGGCCAACCAGCCCGACGGTCTGCCCTTCTTCAATGTCCAAAGAGATGCCGTGCAAAATATCAACACGTCCCGCATTGCCGTCCAAAGATAACATTGCGTTTTTTAGCGAGAGGACTGGTGTTGTCATGCTTTGATGCCTTTATAGAGTGTAACAACCGATATGGAGCTTAGATCACGATGCGCAAGTCAATCATCAGTATTGCCACAAGTTTCATAGCATTTCCGGCTATTGCAGACCCGATCCAAGTGGTGGCTTTTGGTGACAGTTTGACCCAAGGATATGGGCTGCAGGTTAAGGATGGGTTTGTCCCACAGCTACAAGCGTGGGCAGACGCGCAGGGGCTTGGGGTTGCTTTGAGCAATGCAGGTGTATCGGGTGACACGACGGCGGGTGGTCTGTCGCGGGTGGCATGGACATTGACGCCTGAGGTAGAGGCGATGATCGTGACGTTGGGTGGCAATGACGTTTTGCGCGGCATTGATCCCGCAGTGAGCCGTGCAAACCTACACGATATCTTGAGCGAAGCGCAGGCTGCGGATGTGACTGTTCTGTTGATTGGAATGAAAGCACCTGGGAATTTTGGACCGGACTATAAGGCCGAATTTGACAGCATATTTCCAGAACTGGCTAAAGAATTTAACGCGGTATTCTTGGATAGTTTCTTTGCGGGACTGGGTGATGCAATCACCGATCCCGTGGCCCTAGGACCTTATATGCAAGGTGATGCCATTCATCCGAATGCGGATGGGGTTGCGTTGATTGTGCAGGGGGTTGGGCCGAAATTGGTTGAACTGCTGGAACGCGTTGCCGGTTGATAGAAACAGAAAAACGGACGCGCTTGCGTCCGTTTTAGTATTATAATCCGGTTATAAAACCAGTAGCTTAAGACAGTGCTAGGTTCGCAGCGCTTTCGCGGCCATCACGGCCAGGTTCGATATCGAAAGTTACTTTTTGGTTGTCTGCCAAGCCTGTAAGGCCAGCGCGTTCAACTGCAGAGATGTGTACGAATACGTCATTTCCGCCACCATCTGGTGCGATAAAGCCGAAGCCTTTAGTTGAGTTGAACCATTTGACGGTGCCATTAGCCATCGTCTGTACTCCTGTATATTACTGCCCACAGTATGCGGCAGGTCGGCTAGGTCATAATCACATCGAGAGACTGAGCCGAAAGGAGCAGTAGGGTCGATAGGTGTAACGTCGCACAGGTAATATGGGGTCTGTGGGTAACAATTTCAAGACGAGAGCACTTAACAGCGAAAATCTGCTGAGTGGGATATTCTTGAAATCTATTAAATCTTACAATAACAGTGTTCTAGCTACCTGTTGTTCCATTGATAAAAATGAACAAAATTTCGATCAGGCATAAAAAAGACCGGACACTTTACAGTATCCGGCCCTTCTAATCGTTAAGCAAAGAAGCTTATGCGAGTGCGATATTAGTCGCAGATTCGCGACCGTCACGGCCAGCTTCGATGTCGAATGTTACTTGCTGGTTGTCAGCCAAGCCTGTTAGGCCTGCGCGCTCAACTGCAGAGATGTGTACAAACACATCTTTTGCTCCGCCTTCAGGTGCGATAAAGCCGAAACCTTTAGTTGTGTTAAACCATTTTACGGTGCCATTAGCCATATCCGTAGTCTCCAATTTACTGCCATCCGCGTAAGTGCGATGGCTCGGCGTGGTCGGTCTGTGATCGAAAGACTGAAGCCGTGTAAACGAGACAGTGGTCGAAAAAGATAACGTAAGCAGCTGCCATATGGCAGAGGTTTAGGATTCGGGCAAGGGGTATCTTTGGGCTGCGACAATTGTGCATGATCATATTTTGAAGGGCCAAATGGCAAATCGGTACAGCGTATGTATCGCGTCGGTATAACGTCGGTGCGCGGCGCAAGCTCTATTTTGGACGCGTTAAAGGATTTCTAGCAGGCTGTGAGGGCAGGCTAAAAACGGGGTGACGTGTTGGCGCAAATCAGCAAATCAGAGAAACTAGCGTGGCGACGCCTTATCTATCACATGTGGTCGTCGAGTGAAGATCGAGTCCCGATGCAGGAGGTCCGCGAAGAGGTGCCAGACGCGTGGCACATTATTGTGGTGGACCTAGACTGCCATGCGCCCAAGCAGAAGGTGACGCTGTATCTGGACGCGCCCGTGGCCAAAGCGTTCAAGGCGATGGGACAGGGATATCAGGCGCGGATCAATCGGATCTTGGCGACCTATCTAGAGATGAAGGGGGGTATCTGCTGGAGGCAGAAGCGATCATGCTGAAGGATCGACAAACGGTGATTTTAGCGGCGGAACAGGCGGAGGGGTCTGAGACGAAAGGGCGTGGTTGGGGGCAGCTGTGTGAGTGAGGTGTGGTGGGTTTTAACGGTTCGGTAAGGATAGAGTGAGTAATTTGGTGCATGTCATCGGTGCATCGTGGGATGGCAGCGGGGCGTTACGCAAAAACCGAATGGGCATGGAAAGCGTAGGGCAGGGTTCACCCCGCCGATATTGGTGATTTTTGATGGGTGGTTATGGCGGGTGAACCCCGCCCTACATTATTTGTCTTTTCGTAGTTCATTTAGGAGTGAATAGGCGAGGGTACTTCCTCCGCCGAAGACAACCTATAAGGGTAGGCTGACGGCGGTGCCGAATGCTGCTATTCCAGCACCTTGAAATCCGAATAGAAAAATTGCAAAAACATTGCCAGCGATAAATGAGCGGAATTCACCCTTTCGCTCCACCCAGACAATGCGGTTTGTCTCATTGGCAAGATGTTTTATAACTGGAAGTAGTGGAGTGGATTTTTTTAGTAGAGCTGAAAGTTGGTTCAGATTCTGTTTTCTTGTTGTTTTAGAAGCTTTAATTTTCAGCAATTCGGTTAACCAGCCTGTTAGAGCGGCTTGTTCTTCGTTGGTTAAACCCGCGACGAATTCGTGCAACTTAGTCTATGATCAGCTGTTCTTAATTTCTGTTTTGTCAAATGACATATTTACTACCTAACAAAACTGGGGGAAATTCCCAGCATTACCGACCGCGAGACAGAATACACTCATGCGCACCCTGCCTCGCACCCGTTAAATTAACTTTGTTAAATTAACGCGTAAACTTTTTATGCTTCAGACGCTTAGGCTCCATCGCATCGGCACCCAAACGGCGTTTCTTGTCTTCTTCATAATCTTCGAAGTTGCCTTCAAACCATTCAACGTGTGAATCGCCTTCAAACGCCAACATGTGTGTACAGATACGGTCGAGGAAGAAACGGTCGTGCGAAATGACGACCGCACAGCCTGCGAAATCAACAAGCGCGTCTTCGAGCGCACGCAGTGTTTCTACGTCCAAGTCATTGGTCGGCTCATCGAGGAGCAGCACGTTGCCGCCGTCTTTGAGCAGGCGCGCCATGTGAACACGGTTGCGCTCACCACCGGACAGTAGCCCGACTTTTTTCTGTTGCGCGGAGCCTTTAAAGTTGAACGACGAGCAATAGGCGCGTGAGTTTACTTCGGCGTCGCCCAGTACAATCAGCTCGGCACCGCCAGAGATGGCTTCCCAAACGTTATCATCAGGGTTCAGGTCATCGCGTGACTGATCCACGTAGGACAGTTCAACCGTGTTGCCGATTTCAACTGTACCCTCGTCAGGCTGTTCTTGGCCCGTGAGCATTTTGAACAGTGTGGATTTACCCGCGCCGTTTGGCCCGATCACACCGACGATACCGCCCGGAGGAATGGAAAGCGTTAGACCATCGATCAACAGCTTGTCGCCCATGGCTTTTTTCAGCCCTTCGATCTCGATCACTTTGTTCCCAAGGCGTTGGCCGTTCGGGATAACGATCTGCGCGTATGTTAGTTTTTCGCGCTCTGACACGTCGGCCATCTCGTTATAGGCGCTGATACGTGCCTTGGATTTTGCCTGACGGGCTTTGGCCCCTTGGCGCATCCACTCCAGCTCGCGTTGCATAGTCTTTTGACGTGATTTGTCTTCACGGGCTTCTTGCATCAGGCGCTTGGCTTTTTGGTCGACCCAAGAAGAGTAGTTCCCTTCCCATGGCACACCACTGCCGCGGTCCAATTCCAAGATCCAGCTGGTGATGGAGTCAAGGAAGTAGCGGTCGTGGGTTACGATCAGGATGGTGCCTTTGTAATCGATCAGGTGTTGTTGGAGCCATGCGATTGTTTCAGCGTCCAAGTGGTTGGTTGGTTCATCGAGGAGCAGCATGTCAGGTGCGGACAGCAACAGTTGGCACAGGGCCACGCGGCGGGCTTCACCACCTGATAGGTCTGCGATGTTCGCGTCATCGGCTGGGCAGCGTAGCGCTTCCATAGAAACGTCGATTTGGGAGTCTAGATCCCACAGGTTTTCCGCGTCGATCTGATCCTGAAGCTTGCCCATTTCGTCGGCAGTCTCATCAGAATAGTTCATCGCAAGGTCGTTGTAGCGATCAAGGACGGCTTTCTTTTCGGCCACACCCAGCATCACGTTTTCACGGACGGATAGGGTTTCGTCCAGCTTTGGCTCCTGCGGGAGGTAGCCAACTTTGGCCCCCTCAGCGTGCCACGCTTCGCCGGTAAAGTCTTTGTCCATGCCCGCCATAATCTTCATCAGCGTGGATTTACCCGCGCCGTTGGCCCCAACCACACCGATTTTCACACCAGGTAGGAAGTTTAGGTTAATGTTTTCAAAGCATTTCTTGCCGCCTGGGTAGGTTTTTGAGACGCCGGACATGTGGTAAACGTATTGATAAGCAGCGGCCATTTGGATGCTCCGATATATAAGGACTAGGTTGCGGGATGTCTTATCGTGGGATTGGCGCTGCTTCAACCATGTTCGAACATGCGGTACAAATGTGCTGGTTGATTGACATTGCGGGGTTCAAACGGGCAACAAGCAGCATGAAGTCTTCATATCCATATGCCCGCAGTGGGCAGACTATTGGCCTGCTTGGTGGTTCCTTTGATCCCGCCCATGCGGGTCATGCGCATATTACGCGTGAAGCGTTGAAGCGGTTTGGCGTGGACCGCGTTTGGTGGATGGTGTCGCCAGGTAATCCGTTGAAGGATCGTGGCCCTGCGCCGATTGAACAGCGGATGGAGCGTGCGCGGTCGGTGATGGATCACCCGCGGGTCGAGGTTACGGATATCGAACGCCAGCTTGGGACGCGTTATACCGCCCAGACATTGCAAGCTTTGCAGGCGCGGTATCGCGGGGTTCGGTTTGTGTGGTTGATGGGCGCTGATAACTTGGCACAGTTCCATCTGTGGCAGGACTGGCAGTGGATTATGGAGAACGTTGCGATTGGTGTGTTGGCCCGCCCCAGTGATCGTATTTCAGCCCGTATGTCGCCAGCAGCGCGTCTGTTTCGCGCAAACCGTATTGCAGGGCGTCATTCGCAGATGTTGTCACGTGTTGAGGCACCGGCGTGGTGCTTTGTGAATGTGCCAATGGTGGACCAGTCTTCGACCGCTATTCGTGCAGCGGGTGGCTGGACCGCTTAGGCGCGCAGGCGTGCCGATGTGATCCCTGCGCCCATGACGATCAAAAGTCCGACCCACGTGAGCATCGCAGGCCAAGTTTCAAAGAACACCCAACCCAAAATGACGGCTGCTAAAAGCTGGAAATAGACCAATGGCGCAAGTCTCGTCGCGGGTACTGTTTTATAGGCGTAAAGCAGCAGTAGGTTGCCCAGCATCGAGAACAGGGCCGATAGTGTTGTAAGCCACATGATTTCGCCAGTGAGAGTAGGGATGTTCATTGCCCCGATGGGAGCCAAAACCAAGGCGCTGATAAACAGCTGTGTAAAGGTTAACCCAATGGGCGTGCCTAGATGCGCGATCCAACGTGATGCGGTAAGAAACGCACCATAACAGGTTCCAGCTGCCACGGCCCATAGCAGACCAACTCCAGCGTCTGAACCGGGGCGCACAACGATGAGTACACCAATGAAGCCAAGGAAAATTAAAGCTGTGCGTTGCCATGTAATGGTTTCACGCAGGAATATGGTTGCCAGAACGTAACTGACCAAGGGGCCGATAAAGAAGGCGGCGAAGACATCGGCGATGGGTTCTAAGGACAGCGCCATCTGAATGCAGCTAAGCCCGGTTGCCATCAAGAGCGCACGACCCCAGACAC
>Ga0302131_1000257_pt1 | contig 32954 bp, 34 predicted proteins | sample CB9_20m_MG_FD_203105 | JGI IMG/M metagenome (GOLD analysis project Ga0302131, IMG submission 203105) | Marine microbial communities from Western Arctic Ocean, Canada - CB9_20m | ecosystem: Environmental > Aquatic > Marine > Oceanic | place: Canada: Western Arctic Ocean | collected 2017-09-19
TACTTAGTAGTTCTCTTAGTTCTTTGTCTTTCTCAATCTGAGTGTAAGAGCCGTAATCTCCCGCGGGTTTGTTAACTTGTGCTGTAATTTTATCAAAAAATCCACCTTTTTTAGCGTCTTCTGCAAAATCCTTTACTTTTACATTATATTCGTTTTGTTTGATTTCCGCAGCGGTAGCTTTAGTTGCTTTTTCTGGTTTAGTAGGTTTTGGTAATCCTAGTGTAAAACCAAGATTAAGTTCTGCTTGCTTTGTAGCTTTTTTAATGTAGTGATCTTGAATTTTACCTAACACTTCTTGTCTTGACGTTGCTTCTATAGCTTCTGTAATAGTTCCGTTTTCCCCCATGTGATCCTGCCAAACGCTGCTAGCGTAAACGTAGTTATCGCCATCGTCGACTAAATCTTTACTCAGCTCCTTTGTCGCTGTTGCAAGTCGCTTATCATCTATTCCAAATACCTCTACTTCTTTTCCAGCAATAGTTCGTTTACCTAAGCTTTCTAGGTGTCCATTATCTATTAAAGTTTCTTTAGTCACTCCTTCGCCAAAGCCAAGCTGTGACATATACATATCCACGTCTGCTTTATCATCTACAACTTTTTTAAACAATGATTGTTCTGGGTTAGCCTTTAAGCTTTGTGTAATATCTGATATATTAAGTTTAAAAGTTTCTCCTTTACCTGTTTTAGTAACTAAAACCCTACCCCCATCTTTGTCTTCAATAGTAGTATTAGAACCGCCACTTTGTAAATCCTTAATTACACCCATTACGTCGAGGTCGTTAGATAAACTTATAGATCCAATTGTGCCGTTTTTCTTTCCTCTAGACTCGTTCCACTGATCAACAAGATATTGACCTGTAGCCATTTCGCCCGCAAGCTCTTCGGGATATTTTTTTAGCCTAGCAATTTCAGCCTTAGCTTTAGCTCTTGCTGCTGGTGATGAAAATGTTTTGTTCAGTATATCATACTGCGCTCCCATTTTATTTTTTACTTCTATACTTTTTATAGACAATTGATTTCCTAATCCAGTACTACCGTCTTTAGACGTTTTAATACCTGCTTTATTGATGTTATCATCAACAGCTTGCGAATCAGCTAAACTATCCGCTATTAATTGACCTTTGCGATCTCTTTCCTTATTTGCAAATGAAAGAACATCGCCAGCAAGTTTGTTTATACCTTCATATACCGCAGCCCCTGTATTGATTGGCGCGGCTTTTGGATTTCTATAACTCATATATTGTTTTTTTTATTTACTTCTTTTTTAATTTTGCCGCTGCTTGTTCATCTAGCAACCCTCCTACAGCTGTAGCTACTCCTCCTAAGCTTCCAATAGCACTGCCTACAGCCCCGTCTCTATTCGCTTGGTGAGCAGCCACTGCTCCTTGAGCATTTTCAACCTGAGTTTGAGCTCTTTCTAATCCTTCACCTTCTCTTATTTCTGTTGCTTTAAATACGTAATCTGCACCTTGAGCCTCCGCATTTTGCATTCTTTGAGCTTCACTCATGTTTATATTCTGCAGTCTTTGTTGTTCACCCATTTTAGCTTGATCAATTTGACCTTGAGCTGCAGCTGCGTTTTGCTGATTAGCAACTTCTTGCTGTTCAATAGATGCAGATACACCTTTTTTGCTTTGTAAAGCGGCTTGGGCCAAAGCTGTTGCTCCCCCAGCGCTTGCTCCTGTAGCGGCTAATGTATCTAAAGTATTTGCTAATGCAATATCTGCTTCTTCTATTTGCATTTCTGCCGCTTGAGTAGCAACCCCTATGTTTGCATATCTATTTTTTAGGTTACCAGAAGTATCCGAAGCCATGCCCGATAAGTTTTCCATGTTTTCAAATGGATTTATAATATCTTGTCTTGAAGCTTCAAGTTCTGCTAGTCTATTTTTAGCTCTGTGCGCATCTCCTTTTGCACTTTGAGCTCTTTGATTTGCGCTAATAGCTTGAACTCCCGAACTTACTACTGCTGCCCCCGCTGCCACTATTGCTGTTACTGCCGCCATATTTTAACCTATTTTTTTAATTATTTCGTAAGAAGGCTTAGTATCCACATGATAACCCAGTTTCTTATGTGTTTCCATTAAATGTTTATTTCTTCCAATGCTGAATATATATTTATACCCTTTTTCTTTACATACCTCTTCTGCTCCATTTATTAAAAGCTCTATTGCTTCTTTGCGATCTTTGCCTTTGTAATTCGGATCTGAAACTATAAACTCTAATAACGCAGTTTTTGAATTTGCAGTATAAACAAACCCCGCCACTATAGGACCGTCTTCGTTTTCAACCATAAATCCGCCTTTGCCATTGTCAGGAAGCATGTCTCTAGGAGGTGCTTTCCATTCTTTCCAGCCATCCCACCAAGATACCAAGGTATCCCAATCAGAATTTTGAAGCATTCTAATATTTAATTCCATTTAATTAATTTGATTTAATATGATGACTCTACATAAGTAGAAGACACTGCAAACAATTCTTTTTTACCTGTTATATTTGTGGTTGAATCTATAGAGAATACAACCGTAGCAAACATACCTTTTACACCAGACAGAGATTGAGCGTACACTATTTCTCCAGGTCTTGGCATACTGTTGTTTTTTAAATTAGATACGTATTTGTTTTCTTTTCTATTAAAACCTGCTCTCATTTTATTGTAAGGCGGGTAAGGTGTACCAAATGTAGCTTGGTAATCAGCTGGTCTAACTGGTTGTCCAGTAGCTGGGTTTATTACAAACTCTCCTTCGTCGTAACTTTTAACAGGGAAAGTAACATCGTCAAAGTTTATGCCATTATCAACACCTGTAAAGTCTGATCTAAAATCATTCATTTCCCATCCATTGCTACCTTCATAACCTATTGTTAAAAAGTTTTTAGACAAAGAAACCTTAGGATTAAAAACGGTTGTAACGCTTGAATCAACATTTACCCCGTAAAACTTGCCATATTCAGATCCGAAATAATGCTTGTATAACCCGTTAAAGTTTTCTGCTCCGCCGCTAAAAGTTGTAAAGTAATTGTTTTTTAAACTAAATATTTGATCTGGTTTATAACTATACCTAGAAACCCACCCTTTAACCCTTTCGTCAAAAGCTAACGTGTCATAATCTACATTGTTATTGTTTTGTAAAGAAACAACATATGTTTTTGTATGCACGTCAAAGCCTCCTATAATTTTACCTAAATTAAACGAGTTTAAATCTATTTCATCAAATTTATCTCTAAAGAAATCCTTCATACCATAAGCTGATATTTCAGTTATTCCATCTGAAGATAATCTTAAGACTGCGTTTCTATTTTTGTCTGTAAAGTATTTTCTGTAACCATACACAGCAAAACTACCAGGATCTTTAGATATACCGTATTCCCCAGCGTAAGGAACAATTTGCCCGATAACCTGAGCCCCCGATGTTGTTATAGATTTTCCTTCAGCAGAATAAATAGCGTCTTTATCTATAAGAGCTTTACTTACTTTATTTTCTTGTAGTATGGTTAAGTTTGTATTTTCGGCATGCAATTTTTGTATACTACCATTAGAAGGGTCTAAGCTCCTCGTAATTTCTTCACCTACAGGAAACTGATTAGTATTGTTAACACCTGTTCTAGAATTTAGTATACCCGAGTATATCAAACTGTTAGATAAAATAGATCCAGTGTTACCTTCAGCGGCTAAATAGGCTTTGACTCCAAAATCTACCGAAGTGTTATTATAACCCCCTCTAATCCTAGACTCTTCTACAATCCAATTTTTTGTACTATTGCTTGTTGCGTCAGAAGCTCCTTTCCATACGGGTGCACCGCTAGAATTAACTGTTTTACGTAACATAAAAGAATTAAAATATTTTACCTCAATGATAGCTGCCATATATCTATAATTACTTGTTTTTTAACTTATTTAACTTATATTAAGCTCCATTTATCCTCCATAAAGTAATGTTCATAGCCCATCGGTTAGAGTCGTAACCAGCTCGCGCTTTTAAAATGTTGTTGTCAGTATAAACCGGAGAGCCTGATTCGTTTAAAGAACCTACTCTACAATACATATCTTCTATATCTGTACCGGAAGTTAGATTGTAAGGCACCATCTGAGCCATGCTGTTTATCCCTGTATGAACATCGTTGTCTACGTTAAATGTCATAGTATAAACATCTTGTGAAAAATATCTAATAGCTGCTCTATATGTAATAATAGGATTTGTTGTAGAACCAGTAACAGAAAGTCTAAGCTGATCACCAGGGCGATATCCACCACCTTGAACTACAACTTCATAGTCAGTAACTACACCTCCAGCGCCAAACACCATAACTTTTAGTCCTTTTCCTCCAGAAGTAGTAGGAGTAACATTTGTAGCACTAATTGCACTGCTCCATCCGTTAGGTACCCCTGAACCTAAGTTTGTAAATTGATATATCTGAGTATTGCTCGTTAAGCTTTGTCCGCTTGTGTTTCCGTTGTACCCTTTCTTTTGAAAATAATCAGGATTGAAATAGTACTCTATAACCCGCCTGCCGCTATTGTCTTCTAACGTTCCGTGGTATATTAATGTAGGTTGATACATTGTAGTTACAATGCTTGATACGTCTGTAGCACTAATTTGTTTTGCGTTGTTGTCTGCAAGTTGCGCTAAAAGATCTCTTTTTGGTAATGATGCCATGTTAATTATTATTTATTTTATTATTTTTATATATCAAAAGCTGTTGAAAAAGCGTTGGTAAAAGCTCCAGGGATTACATCGTTAAAAACTATTGTAGCCTCAGCGGTAAGCCCTCCAGCATCTGTTATTGTTGCTTTAAGGCTAAACGTGGATAAAAAATCAAAAGCTCCTGCAAAAATACTGACCTGACCGTTTTGGGCAAGCGCTAAAGTAACTTGTCCTCCACTAGGATTATTAATAGTTATTAAGCTAGTGCTCCCCACATTTCCAAAAGTAAATTGCCCGTACCCACCAAACAGTTGCGGTTGCAATGTAGACCATACGTATCCTATGTTTAATAGTCTATCGCTAATCTTAAAGGTTCCATTATAAGCCACTACGGTTGCATATAAGCCTTGCATTGTGGAATAAGAGGGAGTAACATATGTAATAGAATCAATTATTGGAGAGGCATTGCTTAAAGATCCATTTTTAACAAGTGTATTTACAGGCGCGCTAAAATTAAAAACAAATCCAGCTGTTTGAGTTATAGCTGTATTTAATGTGACATTAGCCCCATCCACAAACGTTACAGTTGCGTTAGGTATTCCAGCTCCGCTTATGGTTTGTCCAACAAAAGGAGCATTACCTGCAGTTACGGTTACTGTTATTTGATTGGAACTTGTAACATTACTATCTAACGTAGCTGTTGTATTATCGTTTAAGTTACGCATTTTAATTGTAAAAGAATAGCTTTCTTTAGTTAAAGCATCTGGTCCATAATAAAACTGAGATGTAACATCTTTTAATTTTAACCTAAACCCATTTGAAGCGGAACCTGTTGCAATCATTTCAAACTGGCTAGTTCTATCTTGCCCAATGTTATCTAAAACAGTTAAGCTTATAAATTGAGTGTTAGTTAATAGGTTGTTTACGTTGTCAACAGGTATTAACTCACTAGTTACGTAAGGCGAATTAGCTGCTCCTGTTGTTGTGCCTGTGCCTGCCCAATTTTGGTTTTCGTTGTGGTTGTAATCAAAAGTGCTAAAGCTTAGCACGGGGGTTCCTATATCTGTTATTACTTTAGTATTTAGCTCAGATATTAATCCACTTGTAGATGTTTCGTAGTATATTTCAAGATTAGATATAAAAGGGGCTGTTTCTGCTACCGACAAAGTAGGTATCATATGCTGAGCTAAAGCACCTAATCCCCCATTATTGTTACCTATTCTCATTACCAAAGGATCTTCTTCGCTTTCAAAAATAACAGTGCTAGAAGTAGCTCCCCCTAAGTCATTTATATTACCTAAAGGCGCAACAGTTGTTACGTTAAACTTATTGCTGCCGGGAAAAAACGGTTGATTCCAATTTTCAGTACTAGAGTGATAGTTTTCTACAATCGGAAAAAGAGTCTCGCTACTTCTATATTTTGTTTGATTAGGGCCAACCTCTTGCAAATCCCTAGGAACTTTATTTATGTTGTCACCTATTAAAATAGAATGCGTTGCTGTTGTTGGACCAGTGCTTAAATCTCCTTTTAAAAAGCCAGGTAGATAAACATTGTAATATTCTTGTTGCGTTTGCTTTACAACAATTTTGTATGAATACCACCCAGTAGGATTAGTGGTTGCATCGTAAAGACCAGGTTCTCCTGTAGCTATTGAGCTGTCTGGGGTCAAAGGGCTCCTTATGCTATTTATTGTTTCGTTTAATTGAATTTTTATAGAATTACCAACGTCTGCTAAAAAAGTAGTAGGAGATGTCGAGCTAGCTCTGTAAGGTACGTAAAAAGTAGAGGCTCCAAAATTACCATTTGATGAGTCGTTGTCAACAACATTGGATAGTATAACATCCGATTGCCTTCCATACCTATCGCTCAATACCCATCCTACCTGGTAGTTTCTATTTCTTTTTATAGTATGCTCAGGGTATTCTATATAAGACCAGTTGTCGTCTGAACTACCTGAAGAAAACTTTTGATTAACTGTGACCTGATAATCCAAGTGAGCCGGAGCTGTATGCTTGTTAACAAAATTACCATAAATAACCCTGTTGCCACTTACCTCTTGAGCTAATGCTCTTACAGGTGTTTTATCATAAACTCTTGTACTTTGGTTTTGAGGCAAAGTTTTGACTGGCTTTCTAGATTGATAACTATATTCATAAACATTAGTAGCTAGCGACTGAGCTTCTATTTCGCTTATTCCAATAGTATCTAATACACTAATAGCAATCTTGTCAGATTCTTTGTATAGTATATCTATTTCTTTTATTTTGTAATTTTCTTTTAAATTATTTGCTGTATCAGGTAAATTTATAACCAAAGATATTTGGTCTACCTTATTTTCCATAAAAGCAACTATCGTACTTTTAAATGCTAAATTTTCATCACCTGCTAAAAAACTACCATCTTGCTTAGGTATAAAAGCTATTTGAGTAAAAGGAGCCATAATAGAATATTCTCCATCTTCATATTTAATTCTATAACTAAACCTAACAAATTTATCTTCTAAATAATTAGAATCACCTGCGTAGTTAGCGTTGTAGTCAGGATTAGCTGTCGTTCCATCGGGTAAATATTGACTAGAAACATCTTTCATAGTCGTCTTATGTGTTCCGCTATAGCTTTTATACAGGTCTATAGGTGTATAAGGAGCGTATTTAGCTACAGATACATTATCTTCGCTGGTATAATGAAATCTATCTGCATTAGCTGTTCTTGTATTTATTTTTCTTGGTTGATTCCTATTGTCTGTCCAAAAAAGAAAATCTTCAACAATGTTTATTCCATGTATTGGACTAGTTTCTGAAAAGTTTAAAAACTTACCGTTAACCATTAAAGTTGAACTACCTGAAAAAACAGGATTGTATCTAACTATAGCGGAATATGTATTTACACCAGAACTACTTGCTTGGTGATTACTTAAGCCATCTGGAGAAGTATCTGTATAGTTGGTGTAAAATAAATAAATATTATCATTTGCAGGATCCACCACGCGTCCTATAATTTTGCCGTTATTGTTTCCAATATTCGCTTCTTCTGATATAGGGTATACATTAGTATTTTGAAGTATATTTTCTAAAGCACCTACATCACTGTCTTCCGAATTAGAAACAGCTACATTTAAAGCATCTTTATATTCGTTACTAGGTATAAGCCTATCGTCTAAATCTTTATTCATTTTAGACGCTAAAAAACTATTTTTTACTTCAGCCATTTAATTAGTGTTTAATTTGCTTAGATTTGCCTCTCATTACTTGAATGATTTCACTAAGTTTTATGTTTGATAGTCTTATTTTTGCATTTCTTAATTTTGCAGACCTGTCTTGTTTTAATCTTCTTACAACATACTCTGGCTGTTTAGATCTATTTGCTAAAATAGAATATAATATGTGAGCGTACATTGCTTCCTCTGCCATTTTAGGCACTTTAGTGTCTTCGTCGTAAGCTAATCCATCAGATAAGTACTCAAAAATTATAGGTCTATCAGCTAAACCGCTGCTAAAAGAAATTTTACCTTCTCTTTTGTTAATTAAATACACCCCATTAGAATGGGAAGTAACTGGATCTAACCCATATCTTTGGCCTCTTTGTGAATCTCTGCCTGAAACTTTTTGTAAGTTAAAATTTGCAAAGCTTTCTTCAACTGTAGAGTCAGAAGCTTTAATGTTGTTACCAAAGTTATCCTGTATGGGTATACCTGAAGAATCTTGTAATGGTAAATTGGTTGCTGACTTGCTTACTAAGTTTGGATAAATAGGTTGTTTTAAACCGTTTTCATCCATAACGTTTATACTTACAAGATTAACGTAGTCTTGGGGTAACGGTACGCTTAAATTTAAAGGTATGGTTAATTCTTGTGATTTTATACTGTTTAAAGTATCGTAAGAAAACTCCTGCAACCCTCTTTTAGCATGAAATATAATATCAGTTCTTTTAACTTTAGCTATAAGCTTGTCTTCCCCAACATATGCAACCTGAAAGTTATTTACAATGTCCTCTACTGAAATATATGCGTAGCTTCCATAATTAGATTGCACAACAGGTGTAAAAAGCTCGATAATTATTACATCCCCTACAGCAGTGCTTACAATTACAACTGTCGTATCCTTTAAGGAATAGTCAACATTTTGTGTAATAGCAATATTGTTTCTTGTAACCCTATAATTAGTATTTGATACACCAGTGGTAGCTATTAAGGTAGCGTCTCCTTTCCATTCTATGTTTACATTAGTTCCAGTTCCGGTTGTTTGCACATACATTTGCTGCCCCGAATAGTAATGCGCATTATTTTCTGTTAGTAAACCCATTTATTAACTTTTTTCGTTTATGTTTTGTTGTTGTACTTGAGCAGAAGCTGCTTGCACTATTTGCGGATCTCTTATAATTATACCCGCGTAAGCTAATATTCTAAGTATTAATTCTGTTTGTTCTGAAATATGCAACCCAAAGTTTGTAGAAGCTACTGCAGAGTATATAAAAATTTGTAAGTTACCGTCTACTGTAAAACCCCATACAGGCGCTACCGGTGTTGTTAAAAAAGTAGTTTCTACAGATGTTATTGAAGTTGGTAATATTTTTAAAGCCGAACCTTCCTGAGTATATACTGGATATGTTTCTGTAGGTTTTGTTAAAGGCGACCTTATAATGTTGTAGTATTCTTTTTTACCTAATGACTGCAATTCTATTCCGTTGTAAGCAACAGTGTTAAGCCTGTGCAAATTAGCAATAACAGCTTTCCCGTTTGAATCTACTTGGCTAGAATTGGTAGTTTCGAACTCAGATATTTTTTCTTCTAAATAAGTGACACGATCAGCATAATCAGATTCCGTTTGCGGGCTTCTAATCAACTGGTTTAGATCCTCAAAGTATTTTTCAAATATTTCAAGTTGTACTTGTTGACCCATTTTATTAAACTCGTCAGGAGTCATATATCCTCTTTGCTCCTTATTAAGTATTAATAAAACTGTTTTGTAAACAGTATCTACGTTTATTGCCATTTATTTTTGTTTAATGTAATATAAGGGGATAGAGTAACTACCCCCTATAAATATATTACGTGTTAAATTAATTTTTTCTCTATAGAGCTGAAGACTTCCATACCTTCATCTGTTTTAAAGAACGCTGCCATAGCTGAATATGGGTTTTCATCAAAAGGAACAGTCATTAACTTTCTGTTATTGCTAGCCCAATTAAATGTTCTATTGTCACCGCTTAAAGATATAATCCCTGCCTCAGTAGCTTTAATCGCAACGTTTCTTAAATGAACGTTTTCGTCATTAGCCAATTCTAAGAACAAAGATGGATTGCTTTTAGCGAATATATATAAATCTCTTTTAATCTCCTTAGAACTCATGTTAGCAACCTCAGACCCTCTTTCTACCCTAAGGATAGCTTCTGCTTGGTCAATATCCATTGATCTCGCTGCTGATACTGCTTCAAATTCCACTTCTAGGTCTTCTAATTCATCAATAGCTTCTTCTTGAGCGTCAAATTCGTAGTACCTTTTGTTTAAGTCTGGATGATATAGAGATAATAATTTTTGTAAATTTTGATTTTGTTTTGGAACGGACAATATACCGTTTTCAAAAAGTATTTGCCCTAACGTAGCTTCTCCGTTTTGGTCTTGTACAAAGGGAGAGTTTTGATTAGTAGCATATCTTAATTCTTTTTGAATTCCATTTTCTTCATCAAAGTAAAGTAAAGGTTTTAAATAGGAGTGCCTAGAGTTTAATCTAAACGTTAAAGGCTCTTTGTTGCCTGCTAAATAATAACTTCTATCTTTTATAGGCCAAGAAGGCTTTGATGATATAATTGTTTGCTCTACTGCAATCTCTTTCGTTGCAACAGGCTTTACTGGGGCTGCTTTTGCAGCTACATTTTGTTTTGCCATAATATAATATAATTAAATAATTTTTAAAAGGTAATAATTACCCCCGTAAATTCAACGAGGGTAAAAATTACAATAATGTACTCTAGACTATGTGAATAATACAAAGTTGTTTGCACCTTGTACACATAAACATCTTTCAGACAGGAAGTGTACTTCCATTGCATCTAAAGAAGATGTTGCTGCTCCACCAACAGAACCAGTTAACCAAGATTTCATTCTTCGGTCATCAGCTTCTGAAGCTCTATATCTTACGTGTAAGAAAGGTCTTCTAATATTTTTCCCAAGTGATTGGTCATAAACAGTTGAAGTTCCTGCAGGAATTAAGATACCATTTACTGAAGCATCTGTAGCAATACCCCTAGTAGAAGCATCGTTTAAGTATTTCCAGTCAGTTTTGTAAAAATCGTAAGATCCACGTCTGAAACCAGAAAAACCTAAGTTTAACGCCATTTGCTGATCGTTGTCAAATATACCGTAAGCAGAACCAGCTCCAGCATTTCCACCGTTGATTCCAGCTAACATATCGTCAAAAGCTAAAGCAGTTGTTCTGTTTAAGAATAACATGTTTTCTTCAATAGCTCCCTCTTTGTCTAATCCTTTAAGAATAGCGTCAAAAGAACTTAAGCTTCCTGCGAATGCGCTATCAACTTGTCCTCTACCACTTACAGCAGCAAATAAACCTTCAGTACCGTCGATTCCAGATGGAGTGTCTCCGTTACCAGATTTCTTTTCACCTTCAACTACAGCCATTTCTAAGTAATCTTCGAAACGTAATCTAGTTTCTCCCTCACCTTTTAAATACCATAAATATCCAGAATCTCCACCTTCAGTAGTTACTTCAACCCATCCAATTTGAGATGCATCAGAACCACTTACTTCGTACTTATCTTTAATAATAATTGGCTTATTAGAAAACTGAGTAAAAGAAGGCTCAATCGATACAGCTGTTGTATCAGTACCTTTTTTGTATTCAGAACCATAAACGAATATTTTAACTCCAGTTGCACCAACTAAAGCAAATAACTCAGCAACACTATTAGAGTAACCTTTAATAGCTACAGTAGTTCCATTTGTAACTGCAGAAACGTAAGCTTTTGCAGAAGCTGAACCATCAGCTTTAATAACTAATATAGTTTGACCTACACCAATTACGTTGTTTGCTGGAAGCGCTGCTAAAGCACCTAAGTTTGTAAGAGTAAGCCCCGTGTAAGAAACATGCAATCTATTTTGTTCAGACCAAACTACTTGATCAGACGTCATAGGAATTTCAGCTCCTACCATTTTTAAAAATCCTCCAATAGTTCTGTTACCGAATCTTTCAACTTCCGCTTCATAAACTTCTGGAATATACTGTTGTGCCCAGTTTGCGCTATCCGCATCTGCACTTGTAAAGTCGATATAATTTGTTGATAATACCGATTTTTTTGCGAAGGGTACTAAACCCGTTCCACCTGTTAATGCCATAATAAAATGTTTTAATGTTAATTTTTAAATGTTTTTTTAATCCTTAATTTTGAGGAATCAACACCACTAATTGCTTTTACTTTAAATCCTCCAATACTAACTTCAGAAGGCGCAGTCGACCTCGCTTCTGAACTAACATTCTTAGATTTCGCTACTACTTCTTTTACAGCATCAGCCTTGCCTTGCTCATAAAAGTGTTTTGCGATAGTATCCGCGTTTTCTGCAGCATAAATAGCTTTGTGATAACCTTTCGTATCCGTTACTTCACCTTTTTCGTTTAGGAACTTCCCAATAAGGTTGTTAATGTTGGATTGGCTTTCCGCAACTTTTTCTACATTTTGAACGCCGTATCTAAATGTTTTTTCACCTAATTTGAAATCAAAACCTTTGAAATCTTGGTTAAACATTTGCTTAGTGCTTTCTTTAAATGTTGAATGTTGTTGAGTTGCTACTTTTTGATTCTCATTATAACGGTTGAAAAACTCTGAAGCTTCATTTTGTTCTGGCGACAATCCGGGTCTCAACTTGATTTCCGAATAGTATTTGTCTTTCAGACCTTCTAAAAAGTTCTTTGCTTCTGCAACCTCTTCTTTCTTTGCGAGTTTCTTTTTGCGGATGTCTCGCTCCTCATCAATATCTTCATCAAAATCAAATTTGTCCTCCATCAAGAAATCAATCTCGGCGTTATCTAAATGTGATTTTGTGTTTTTGTAATATTCTCTTAACAACGTATCTGAATCTACTTTGTCGTAATCTGCATTTAATCTAACGTAATCCTGTACGGTTCCGCCTGTTTCCTGCATAAAATCCACTAGCTTTTCTACATTTTCAGGTAAATCTGCTTTCGGTGTGGACTCAATAATTTTTTCCACTTCCGCTATAACTTCGGTTTCTGCAACTTCGTTTATAGTGATTACTTCTTCTGGGTCCGCAGCCACTTCCGCAACTACTTCTTCAACTGTTTCCTCAACCACTTCCTCTACTGGAGTAGCTGATTCAGACAAATCAACTTTAGTAACGTTGTCTACTTCTGTTTTGGGACCGTCTCTAAGATCCACTTTAATTGTTTCTGACATGATATGATATTATAAAATTAGTAAATAGTTATCACCTAGGTTCAAATTGCTCTAGGCCAAATCCACCGAGGTTGTCAAACCCTGCAGATTCAAAATTCTTTGGTAAAGAATCATTTTTTCTTTGATCAATTAACTCGCTTTGTTGAGTTGCTTGTATTTTTGTTCTATCGTCTTTACGATCTTCTTTGTACTTTTCATTGCCTTGTTTTTCACCAGACTGAGCTTGAGCTAGTTGCATGTTGTATTGGAATTCTACTTCCATTAACTGTTTTTTAATTTCTGCTTCTTGCTGCATTTTTTGTATTTCAAACTGTGACTTCGATTGCTCTACTTGTATTTTAGTTTGTGATAGGGCTTGTTGTTTTTGCACTTCAGCCATCGCTGCGGCTTCCGAGGCTTTAGCGTTTGCTTCCGCTTGCGCTTGTATATTTGCTTGCTGAGCGGCTCTATCAGCCTCCTCTTTTTTCTGTCTTCTAAACTTAATAGATTCGTTAGCTAACTTAATATTTTTAATTTGACGAATATCAATAGCGTCTTCTAAGTTGATACCTCCTGACTGCAATGCTATTTGTATGTTTTGCTCTAGCTGCTGCTGAGCTTCTTCGTCTGGTTCTAATTCTAAGTAAATACCAAAGTCATGTAAATTTAAAGTATCTATTTCATCTAAAATTTCAGCATTGTATATTGACACACTGTTATTCATAGAATTACGAGTTAAAGGAAACTCTAATAAGTCTGCTATTTTTAAAGAAACGTTTTCGCACGTTTTAAGCGTTAAATATAAGCCAGCTTGTAATATATGTCTGGTAGCTACATTGGATGCATTAGCAGCCATTTTTTGAAGCCCTACCAGCGAATTTTTGTCCGGTTGACTACCGTCTCTTGCTTCATTTAAACCAGTTACATCTCTTATCATTTGTAGGTAATATTGATAAGTGTTTATAAGCGCTGAAATTTTTCCTTGACCTGATGACGAAGATAATTCCTGTACAGGTATTTTACCTCTGTTCATTTCACCGTCTTGCGTTAAAGATCTACCAACAACACTACCTGTTTGAAAGTACATATTTAAAGCCTCTGCTGGATTGTAAGTTGTTCCATTACCTAAATCAACTTCCGCTAAACCGTCCATATCTAAAAATACACCATCCGGCACTATTCTAGACATAACTTGCTGTAGTTTTAAATGAGTTAATTGAATCATATCAGCGAAACCTGTTATACGACTAACTAAAGACTCTATTTTACCTTTATATACTTTAGGTGCGCAAATGGAATAATTCATAGCTACCTTAGTAGTATCCGCAAATGGTCTTGTCATGTTTTCAGACATTTCCCACTTTAGCATTTTATTATGACCTAAAAGCTTAACACCTGTATACAAAACCTCTATAGTTCTAGACACCTTATTAAACGTATCGTTTTCAGGTGGATTAAACTTATCTGTTTTTTCAATTGCTTTTTCAAGACCTTGATCAGTTACTTTAATTTTAAAGACCTGATGCATATAAGTCTTGTATTCAAAATATACTAAAGAAACCTTGTCGTCGTCACCGCTACTATATCCACTTGTATAGTTACGTGAACTTGACATTTTTTCTATATCTTTTAACTGTTCATTAGATAACAGAGGAAATTCTTTTGCCACCTCGGCTACTGTTACTTCTTTTACCTCACCTACATAGTATAAATCCTCATAATTAGGATCTTCGGTATAAGAGTAAACTATATTCGCAGGATCTACATATTCAACCGTAATTCCTTCTGATTTATTAAAATTAGTTTTAGTAGCAGCAATACCTATAACAGTTAAATCGTAGTCTAATCTACGCTTAGTTAAGGTATACTTATTATTATCTAAAACATTGTTTATTATTTCTTCTTGAGCTATTTCGATATTTTGCTTATAGTCAAGTTGCATGTGAAGTGAAAGCTGATTTTCGTTTTCAGGAAGCATGGAAGGATCCTCAACGTTATAAGTATCTAAGCCAAGAGTAGACATCATTTGCTCGTTAAACTCTTTAGTTTGCATATCTGCTACAATAGCTGAAACATATTCTGTTCTTTTTTTACTAGACTCAGGATCTTGTGCGTAAGCCTTTATATCGTATGTTTTTTGAGACATACCGTTTACAACAATATCTACAAACTTAGGAATAATAGGTACTGGCTTCCAATCTAAATTAAGATAAGACAAATCACCGTTTATAGATAACTCATCTTTGTATTTTTGAATTGATTGCTCACCTCTAGCATATAATCTAAGCTGATGAAAAGCGCCATAATTAGATGAAAACCGATTGTTTGATGTTCTGGAACCTCCAAACCATTCGTGCTCTATAGCTCTGGCTACTTGTAAACCGTATTCTGAACTTGCTTTTTCTTCATCACTAACAGTTTGACTAGGAAAAGAGCTATTGTAATTAGTTTCTATCATTTATTTTATTATTTGCGAAGTAAATCCTTTATTATCATATTTTTTAAAAGGTAAAGTTATAGCTTTACGCTCTCTAACAGCTATAGGCGTGTACCTATTTTTATTGCAAGCCATAATTGCTAACCCTGAACTAATGGAAGCATCGTGTTTGGTTCTATTGTTTATATTAAACTTAGCCCAATCTTCTAATGTTCGTTGCATATACATATTACCATATGTTTCCCCGTTGTAGCCAACGTATGATTCTATATAAGATTCGATTGCTGCAGCGTGCGCTTGCTTTATATCCTCACTAGAGTTAGGTATTCCACCTATTTCTCTTTCAGTAACTGACAGCTTATTCCAAACCTTATCTGGCCTGTTCATGCTAAACCCTCTGTAACCTCTTCTTTTAAAATGATATAGCAATCTAGGCTTGTTGTTTTCGCAAAGTAAAGGCATACCGTAAAATATACACGCCATTAATACGTCTTCAAAAAACATTTCAGCAGTTTGAGGTCGTGCTATATACTCTAAAAAAAAACAATTTGGAGGAGCATCTTCCATACTAAATTTAGTTAAACCGTGCAAAGCCCCGTTAGATCCTCTTTTATCAACAGTACCTGATATATCGTAACTGTCACATCCAAATGCACCCATGTGATCATTTCCCGGGTACTTAGTACCATTTTTTATTATAATATTATTTTGCAAATTAAACTGAGGAACCCAAGACACTTTAAATCTACCATCCTTATTAGGGTGGAATACAACTTTAGTATCTTTCATTCCGTTAGCCCAGGCAAAACTACCTGTTGTTACTACAGCGGTATTTTTTAAATCCTCGTTGTAATCTACTTGCTCATATATTTTAGTAAGATTAAAAATAGATTCTTTAGCTTCGTCTCTAAACGCGTGCTTCTCTGTTCTTGGAAACTGGCGATAGTATTCGTTTAAACCATCTTGATCTTCTTTTAATCCATCAACTTCATTTGCCCAGTGTTCTATAACACCTAAATCAATTAACTCTCCATCAACACCTTTTACAGGTTTTTTTGGCGTGTCAAATACAGGTAATCCAAAAGCATCAATGTATCCTTCGTAGTTCCATTCCATAGGTATGAACAAAGAATAGAGTCCTGAACTAGTCTGTCCGTTGCGGTTTCTTTTATTAACATTTGAATTATAGTATAGTTGTTTAAAATTATTACCTCCTTTTTCTAAAGCGTTTGATGTCGAACCCATCATACACTTACCTACTATCTTACTACCTAATCTTAAACACGTTTTTGTAACCCTCCAGTTGTTTAATATATTGTCAGGTCTTTCCCACTTTCCACTTTCATCGTGTACTAGTAGTTTTAGTTTCTCTCCATCATAGGAGTTATCTCCTGTGTTTTTCCAGTCAATAGTTGTATCTAGTCCTTCTAATTCTTCTTCAGTTTCACCTTCGTTAAGCTTTCGTCTGGTAAGCCTGGATGCGGGGATTCTATAGGCAAGCTCCGTTTTCGGCCTGTCCATACCGTCTTGGATTGGTTTAAAGAAGAACGGGTAATTACTCGATATGGGTACAACTTTATCTGTGAACATTTTCTTTGCATCGGCTCCAGATTTGGACAATATTCCAAACCGTGAATCCGTTGATATGGTAGCCATATTGACTGTCTCCCCAGACGCCATGAATGAAAATCCCGAACGTCTGTTCTTGAGATATGACATACCATAACACCTTTTGTCTGCTTTGCAAGCTTCCCAGAATATAAAGAATAGTCTGTTTGACTCCCTAAAGTCTGCTGACCCAACATCAATTTTGGACCACTGCAAGTACATGTAATGAGTACCAGTGATATAAGCAGGCTTACCATTGTTAAAAAACCAAAAACCTTGTTCTCTTTTTTCAAATTCTTTGTCTATATATTCGTACCACTTTTCTTTAAAATCATTTGGGTATTTTTCCCAATCAAAAACGCTTTTTATTTTCGCCAGCTCTTTAGGATATTCTAGTTTGCTCCAATATTGTTCTTCTTTCTTAGCTGAACGCTTTTGTATATCTTTTGGTTCTTTAGGTAGAGCGATGTTAAGATCCTGGATAGTATATATTTCTCCAATTTCTCCAGTTTTGCTAATAACCACAACGTCATGCTCAGCATTATAACCATACTTCCATTTTTTATACCTATTCATCCGCTTTATAATTTGCGGTTTTATATGATCAGTATTTACTTTATATAAAGATTGCTTGTACATTATTTAGATCTTCCTTCAGCGAAGCCTTTGAAAGCTTGTTTCTTTTCTTCTTTAGGTTTTTCCTCTAGTCTGTCCTCTTCCTCTTCTAATCTAGCTAATATTTCAAAAGCATCGAATATAGCTAACTTTTTAGTGGCCGCTGCGTTTTTAAGCTTGTCTGCTGATAAATCCTCTTCTGTATCAACAATAGCTTCTTTAGCCACTTTTATTAATTCTTCAACGGCTATGTGCCCAGCTTGGATTATATTCTTCTTCGTTTCCTTTGTATTCATATTTAATTACGATATCATTTGATTTCATACAATATAAACGCTTGTCTTCAAAAACAAACTCAAACTCAGAGTTAGGTTTAAACCCAATTAAATCACCAGGTAGTATTTCAGCGTCTTCTAAGGACTTGTTCCCGTATTTTAGTATACCAATAAGTTCTTTTTCTTTTTGGTTCTTTAAAACGTCTGTTTCCGCAATAGGTGATACAAAGCAATAGTGCATATTAGCACACCAAGTATCATTCCTTTTATACATATATATTTGATCTGAGTTGGCAAAAAACAAATTGTCTTTAAAAAACGTAGAACCGTTTCTTTCAAGCCCTTTTATATCGTACCACCTTCTAAATATATTGTGATGTATTACTACTTTATCACCAGGTCTTATGTCTGTTTTTAAAGCTAATGGTATTGAAACAACAATAGCTTCTTTGCTAACAGACCTCCAATCCTCTACTTGAGTATTAGTGATTAGATCTTTATCCCCTACTTTTATTTTATTATTATACCGATCATCTAAAGGTTTAACAATAAACTGACCAAGACTATTCATTAATATTCTAAATCATATTCAACGGATATAGCCATGTTAGAATTAAATTTCTTCCATGGCATAGTCTCGTTATTTTTTTTTATGTAGATGTTATAAGAGGCATCATTTTCGTCAAGGAGTATAGCTGTTATTTCGTGGCCACCATATACGGTTTGACCTACGGAATAATGCATTGCATCACTTTTATAATCTGACCCTATGCTTATTTTTCTAACTATCTTGCTCATCTTCCATTTCTGTATATTCCCCAGTTTGTAAATCAATATTTACTTTACCGTATTCGTTTTCCAGATCTTTTTTAGTATCTTCTAGTTCTCCGCTAATTTGAGCAAACGTATGTAGCAGCTCGTGCTTTTTAGCTTCTAGCATTCCTAGGTTAATAATAAGCTCATCTGATTTTCGTTTTTGCGTAACAATAGTTTCTAGTTGTTCTTTTGTAATCTTACTCATAATTTTAATTTAGTTTAATTTAATTAATTAATTGTTTCTTAAGTTATAGTTACCTGTAATACAGAAATTTTAGTTTTTAGAGTCTTTATCTTTTTTGGTTAATAAATACCATTTGTTTATTGTATACCCTATGGTAACCATTAACAATGATATTTTTAGAAATGTATCTAAGCTAGTCATTGATATTCCGAGTGTAAAACTGTTTATAGTATATATTTTTAAATCGTCTGTGGTCATAGCGTATACGTATTCTATTAATTTATAGCTAAAATTTCAGTAGCTGTTGTTGCATTTAGCACAGCTTTTACCACTATACGTAAAAATGAGCCCGCAGCAACGGCTTTAAAAATTACCACCGCATCACTTTCGTCGCCAGCCATTCTAACGTGTACATCCCCTGCGCCTCCTACATATAAAGCAGCTTCCCCTCTAGGTACAAATGCTTCTGTAAAATTTGTGTCGCTTTTAGTTACTGATTTCGCATTTCTGCATATTACTTTTGTTTCTTGTTCTAAGTTAAAATACCTTCCCATTTTTGTTATTTGTTATTTTGTTAAATTGTTTTTCTTTTCGTATGATCTAAATCCTGCTAATCCTAACATTCCGAATAGAACTTGCATTGTAATAGTTGTATCTATAATAGGGAAAGTTGAATCCCACCCGTTTACTGTAAATATAAACCTAAGTAGAGGTTCTAATAATACTGCGTATAATAATCCAAATCCACAAACCCAACCTACAAAGGGTCTCCAGCCTGCAACAAATACAGATCTGTGAGTAGCTTCTGCTACATTAATTTTAGTTTGTACTTCTGCCAACTTAGCCGCAATGTCAAGTTGCTTATTAGGATCTAGTTCTTTACCTTTAAGAGCCTCTCTAATATCTTTAGCTAGATCACCTAAACCTTTTGTACCACTACCTAATAATTTACTTAACCAACTCATATATTTATTTTTTAGATTTAGCTCCAGAGCACTTCCACCTTTTTCTAGACAGATTGTTCGGAGTATTAGGATCGTTTTGCTTTTTCTTGCTTAACCCTTTTTTTATACCTAAGCTTCTAGCGCAGTAGCTATCTCCTTTACTAGTTCCTGGTTTAACACGAGGACCTCCGCTTGAAGATGGACCTGCTTGCCCGTAACTTACTTTTTTACCGCTAGCTGTTACTTTTACTTTTGCCTTTCCTTTTCTAGGTGTCGCCATAGTTATTAGTGTTTACAACCGCAAGGCTTTTTTTTTATTACTTTTTTTTTAATCACTTTAGCTTTCTTTTTCGCTGGTGGTCTTCCCACTTTTGAACCGTATGTTCCTTTTCCTGCTGGCATAATCTTTATTTTTTACGTGTTTTCTTTTTGGGTACACAATTAGGTACCTTTCTACCTGACTTCATTTTTAATCCCACCATTTTGTGAGAGTCCCAACAAGGTGTTTTCTTTTTCTTTTTCATATTACCACATGTTAGTTATGTTTTCGTATTCTTTTGTAGCATCAAAACTAGGGCATGCTTTCGAAGAAAAATCCCTATGACCAAATATTTCTACTTTTGGATATTTAGTTTTATAATGCTCTAGTATATTACACAAAGCTTCTTTTTGACATTCCGTACGCGTGTCTTTAGGGTTCATATCTTTATCAACCCCCCCAACATATGCTATACCTATAGAATTCTTGTTTTGACCTTTACAATGAGCACCACTTCTTTTTATCGGTCTACCTTCATGAACAGTTCCATCTAAGTAAATCATTATATGATAACCAATATCGCTCCACCCTCTGGCTTTATGCCATTGACGCACATCTTCCACGGTAACAACTCTGTTTTCAGGAGTGGCAGTGCAATGCACTATTACTTTGGTTATCTCCCTCATGCTGTTATAATGAATTTAAGTCACCTATTATTTTTTCTTTAAGTTCTTGTTTAAACCCAGATGTAGAGCCTTGTCTTTCATTGTTGCTTCCAAACACAGTAGCCATTTGATCTTGCGCTTCTGGGGGGAAAACAGGAGATGAAGCTGCTGCGTTGTAAGAATCGGACATGGGTATAACCGGGGCAGAGGTTGCTCCGCCTCCCGCTAAACCAGCCGGTGCGCCCACAACAGCCGCCGCAGGGTTTGTGTAACTATCCATAGTAGTTTGCTTATCCGCTACGAGTTGTTGCATTGACCTAGCGGCACCGCTAAGGCCGCCTCCACTAAATCCGCTACTTAAACTTCCACCTAATACTCCCATTGCTGCTCCAAACATAATTTATTTTTTATTATTTATTGTTTTTAATATTGACTCATAAAAGTTATTCATGTGTTCAATGTTAGATGTTGCTTTGTTCATTTTGTTTACATATCTTTGTTGAGCTTCAACGATTAAACTTGTATCAGCAAAAGGAATGTCTTGACGTTCTTGGTCTTTAAACTTATCTGATTTTTCAAAAGCGGCATAAAGAAATATAAGCGACTCTATTATTAATCCAATAGTTAACATTTTTCCCCCGCCTGGCCAGTGCTGGATTTTAAATAAAGCACCCATAATAACTATTGCACCTCCGACACCATAAACAAAATTACTGAATTCAATTTTTTTAAACATTAGATTTGATTTTAATTAATTATTTTTTCTTTTTTCCAAACATACTTTTCATACCAACTCCCCCTATTGCTACTGGCGCAACCGCTCCTGTTAACTTATTCATACTCTTTGCTAAATCAGAAAAAGAAGATTTATCAACAAAATCAAACATTCTAGTCGAACTCATAAATCCTCCTTTAGAACCATCTTTACGTGTTGTAATACTTCCTCTAGGATTTTTCTTGTAAAACTCGCTAGCTTTAGTTAAGTCCTTTTGTGTTATGTCAGACCACGTACCTTTTTTATTTGATATAAACTTGTCGGTTAACATTTGCTGTCTTAGCTCTTGCGCGAATGAAGACGGCTCTGGATCTAACGCTGCACGAGGCATTGAGCTTCCACCCGAATAAAGTCTCTCTGGCCTTTGATACGGTGTTACTTTATTAAAATAACCTTTGCTTGCTTTTTGAGTTGCAGTTAATGATTCATCTGGAATCTGCTTAAGAGCTCTTAACTCTATATCTATAGGGCTTCCTTTTCCAGTTGCGTTATACTTGTTCCCTTTAATCATATGACCTATCTCATGCTTAATAGGTGCTTTACCTGATATGTTTGCCCCTATGTGGGAAGTCATCTCTTGAGCTTGTCCATTATTTATTAAACTCCCCCCGGCTTTGTTCAGCTTTACACTACCACCACGAGCTGTTTGTTCTGTACCATATATAGCTTGCATAGCTTTACTCCTATTCAACGAGCCATCTTTCCTTATAGCTTTACTTGCATCAATATTAGCACTACCCGAGTTTTTTATGGTTGAAATAGTTTGTTTAACATCTTTTTTAATAGATTTTGCATCCATTTTTTTACCCGTAAGTTTAGCATATGCAATAGCTTCATCCTTTAGCCTTTGTTGGCCTTGAGGGCTACTCATATTAGTTACAGTTTCACTTATAACTTCCTTATAGTTTTTTCCTTCTTTAGCTAGCTCTCTAACTAACGGCTCTATTTCCGCAGCAGCTTTTTTATTTTTTCCTGTTATATTATTAAAAAACCCCATTTTGTCAGCGTTCTTAGGATTTGGCGTAGAAAGCTTTGCTCCTATATCACTAACACCTTCTAGATTTTGCCCAGGACTAAAAAAGTTTTTAATAGAACTAGATACATCATCACCAAGTTTAGGTGCGTTTTTTAATACTTTAGGTACATTTTTTGCACCTTTCATAATCTTACTTGCTGCACCTATTCCAAATAAATTTGAAGGGTCTGCTATTACATCCATAGCTGTATTCAAAGATCCACCTATATCCCATCCTGGTTTATCCTCTAAGCCCATTGTTTGAGAAGGCGTTCTTTGTTTGCCGGGTGTTACTGCATTTGTAAAAGAAGAGGGGTTACCTCTCATTTTTTCAATTCCCTCAACTGCTAATGACTGAGGTGCTTGAATTAAGCTTCCAATACCTTCTGCAATACCGCCTAAAAACGAGGCAGGAGTCATTTGTGAAGGTTTCTCTCCTCTAGCTTTTTGCCTTAAAGCTCTACCAATAACTCCTTTTCCTTTAGAAAGCTTTCTTTCTGATTTAGTTAAGCTATTAAAGTTAGGCTGTTTATTATAATCATTACCAGCAACAATAACAACTTCGTCCAAAACATTTGGAATATTGGCAAAAGTACCCTCTTCCGCAGCTTTATAGTATTCAGGAGTGTCTCCTGTAACTTGCAATAAATTAGAAGGTATATCTCTACCTGTTTTGTTCAATTCACCACGCCCTGGATCTTGCTTGTACCCTGATTCATTCTTTTTCTTTTTCTTAGGCGCCATGATTATCTATTTTTATCTTTGTTAACGTTATGTATTGCCGTTTGTAAAACCTTATCTGTATACGTTTTACCGCGCATAATACTGTTTCTTTTTTCGCTAGAAGGTATATCTTCTTCTCCTAACATTATTCGATACATTTTGCTTATTAGCTGTTTACACTTGAAGGATACTTTATATATGTTATATTTTTGAGTGGTTCTATTACGTGTTCTCCACACTACAATCCACCCTTCTTTTAGTAACCTATTCCATCGTCTATTATCCCAGCTATAAGCGTATGTACCTATTTTAAAATCGTGTTTAGTAAAAAACTCCATGCAATCGAAATAAATAAGTAGTTCAAGATCTGCATCGTTTAAACCGTTATTCCTACATGCCCATTTACGTATAACACGATAATGTTTTAGCAAGTTCATATCTTTAATATCCCTTGCTTCTAATCGTTTCATAATACGACTACTACATCTTGATTCTTTATAACGTGTAGTTTCTCGTTGTCTATTTCTATTCCGTGTCCAGCAGTCCTGTCAAAGTATATTACATCATTTTCATTTACACCTTCAACATCTGCCCCTGATGATACAATAGTAGCCTTACGATATCTTATATCTTCTCTACTTTTTTCATTAAGTATTAAACCGCCTTTTGTTTTAGTGGTTGTTTCTTTAATGATTTTTATTATCAAGTTTCTACCTATTGCTTTCATCTTCTACTCTTAAGTTGTTGATTACACAATCTGTTGACAATATGGTTGTAGCTACTGATGCCGCGTTTTTTAATGCGCTTTTAGTAACTAATAAAGGATCAATAATACCAGACTTAATCATATTAACGTCTTTACCGGTAACTACATTAATTCCTTTACCTTTTCCTTTAGGATATATTACTTCTAAGCCCGCGTTATTTAATATAGTCAAATAAGGAGCTTTAATAGCTTCTAACAAAACTTTTTCATTATCGTTGCTTGGCTTAATATAAGTAGAAGCATTCAGCAAAGCAATTCCACCCCCTGGTACAATACCTTCTTTAATAGCAGCTTTTGTAGCACACATTGCGTCTTCAACTCTATCTTGCTTTTCTTTAAGCTCAACCTCTGAACTTGCACCTACTTTTATAACAGCTACTTTACAAGATAATAAACCTAATCTTTTTTCTAATCTATTAAGTCTACCTGGTAAAGTTTCTTTTTTAATGTCATCTTGTATAGAATCTATAACTTTTTGAACTTCAATAGAAGTGTCACCTACTTGTATAATAGTCTCCTGGTCGTTTGTAATAGACTTTAAACACTTTCCTAGCATTTCTACCTCTATCATATCTAAGTCGTCACCAAGGTCTTCATTTACGACCGTAGCACCTGTTAAAAGGGCTATGTCCATAAGTTTTTCTTTTCTGTATATCCCAAAGTCAGGAGTGTCAATAATATTAACTTTAATATTACCTTTCTTTTTATTCATAGCTAAAGCAGATACTACTTGCTCATCTGCTTCGCCGATAATTAATAAAGGCTCGTTGTTTTTTATGACATACTCTAAAACACTTTGGATTTTACGTATATTTTCTATTTTGTTTTCCACTAGTAATACTAATGGATTTTCAAGTACAGCTTCTTTTTTACTTTCGTCTGTAATAAAGTGAAAGTTTTTTAAAGGTTTATCTATTGTAGCTCCATTTATTACTTCGTAACTTGTTTCGCTATCATTTGAAATCTCCATAGTAACAACACCATTCTTACCTACTTGTTTAAAAGCCTCCGCAATAACATTACCAAGTTCTTTATCATTGTTAGAAGAAATTGTTGCAACATGGTTTACCATATCCCCCTCAACAGGTACCGCTAGTTTTTCTAAATAATCAATTACTTTTTTGGTAGCTGATTCAATACCTTCTTTCATTTCCCTAGAGCCACTATTACTTGTAGCATATGCTTCTAATAATATTGAGTGTGCTAAGACTGTAGCCGTTGTTGTTCCATCTCCAGCTTCTTTCACAGTTTGCCTAGCTGCTTCCTTTAAAAGCGTTGCACCCATATTCTCAATAGGATCTCTAAGTGTTATTGAATTTGCAACCGTTACACCATCTTTGGTTATAACAGGTTGTCCTAATTCGTTTTCTAGTAACACACATTTACCGCTAGCCCCTAAAGTGGAACTAACAGCTTTTGTGAGTTTTTCTATACCTTTAAATACGTTGTTTTTAGCGTCCTCACCAAAGGCAAGGTTCTTAACAATTTGATTTGACATGTTTATTAAATTAGATTATATTTTATTACTTAGCAAACCTTCGCTTGCCTAAGTTTATTATTACGTGATTTAAGTGAATTTTACCTTTTTTATTCTACAGGAGGTACTGGTTCTCCAATAGTTAAGGTAATTGAAGTTGGCTTTATAAGGCTTTCTATCTGACTAGCAATACTAGCTTCAATACTTGCAACTTGCTCTTCGCCCATCGCTGCTTGAGTCCAAGCCACAACTTCTTCATTTGTTAAATCTTCGAAGGGTATGAAATCTGTCACATCGCTAACATCTAAAGATTGCGTACCTATAATAGTAACCGAATAAGCAAGACCGCTTGGGTCAAGTTGATCCGATACCCCTGTTGTTCTCCAATGCACATTGTACACTAAATCCAAATAATCCCCATCTTGAGGGTAAGCGTCTACTGTTTTGCAATTCCAATCGTAAGTTATCATATTTTTGTTTTTTATTTATTCAGGTGCATCCTCTATTTCAGTAGGCACTTCCACTTCTAACCAACTAACTTCAGTTACGTCTTCAGATTTAGGTGTTATTTTTTCATTTATTTTTTTGGTAATAACTTCCTGCATATGTTCTACTGGGTGGTTTGCTTTTGCCCACTCAATAACTTCTACTTCTGTTAAGTCAGCAATAGATGTAAAAGCGTCTGATGTTGGAGCTCCAATAGGACATGCTCCCGAAAAGTAATCTGTTATACCATCTTCATTTGTACCTGTGTACTTAAAGTTAATTCCTGTAATCACATCTGACAATCCGTCTAGTGTTGGTGCTTTTTTCAAAGCCGTAATTTTCCAATCGTAAGTAATCATTATTTATTTATTTATTTATTAATACTCTTCTTTAATACTGTTTTCTTCTGAATGAGAATAAAGCCTTATGTCTTCTGGCTCATGCAAAACTATAGTCTGTTCGAACTCTTCAAAACTATAAAAATATTTGCTATTTAATAAAAGCGCGTCATCCTCTAGGTTGTGTATTATTATATTACTAAAGTCCATACACCCATGAGCCCATCTAGTGTCTTGATAAAAATCTAAACACAGATTTATAAGCCTGCTGTTAGGTGCTGCTCCGTAAACCGCACATTCTATCAACGAGGATTGTACATCAAAAGTTTTCATACCAGCAAAAAAGGTATGCTTATCTTCTAATTTATCCATAACTACATCAAAAGACTTTACAGGCTTGGCGTCTACATCTATATAAACACCGCCAAAATCTCTTAACAAAAGTAATTTAATTCTATCTGTTATAAAAGCCCACTTAAAAGTTTCTGGTTCTTTTATGTATGCTTGTAAATATATGTCATCAGCGTATAGGTCATTAAATATTTCATCGTGACTCCATAGTTTGTATTCCCAATCAGGATGCATAGCCTCCATATTAGCAGTCATCTCAACATACTTCTCCGGAAGAACCCTCGGCCCAATCCATATTTGATGTATTTTTTTAGGTATATTCATTATTGTTTTTAGTAAAGGTTGTATGAAGAGCTATGACTATAACCCCTAAAATTTGATAATCTATCTTTTGATCCAACATAAGAACTAACAAATCCTGATTTAAGCGCAAGACTAAAGCAGTTCGACAAAGTAGGGTTTGATGATGCTCCTACTTCGTTTACGACTTGCTGCAATGTAAAAGTACTTGTATTAGGTACTGCCATTATTTTTCTAGTTTTTCTAATCTAGCTTCTAACTCAGCTATTTTAGCAATTAGTAAATCTATATACTTTACTGATTTGAATCCTTCAGGATCAGTGTTAACAAACTCAGGATGTGTTTCTTCAAGCTCTTGAGCTATAACACCTGTTCTGTATTCACCTTCATCATTTTTCATCTCAAATGACTTCCAGTTTGTGTTTATATTATCACGTGGTAAATCTTTAATTTTAGTTTTCTTTCTTTCATCTGAGGATAGAACAAAATTATTAGCTGTTACAACTCCACTACTAGAAATACTCATTTGGTTTGCCCAATCCCACGACTCTCCTCCATCAGCAGTAGAAGGAGCAAATACATATGAATCATTTGATGCAATATGGTGAACCCAAGATTTGTAGCTAGAGTTTACCTTAAGTACAAGAGGCGTAGAGCTATTTATAAGCTTAACTTGCTTAACAATAGAGGCTCCTGCTGGGTTTGTGTAATATGTTGTGTCATTTGAATCGTAGAATATTGGTGCTCTAAATGAAGATGTTGCATTGGAGCTTCCCTCCACTGTCAATCCCATTCCGCTATCAGCGTTTGCATTCCCACCTATTCTTAAGTTACCTCTTAACTTAACTGGATTGCCAGACTCTCCAATGTACATTGACTGGCTACCCGTGTCACCATACCAATGCTGACCCTGTATAACGTAAAATGCTGTATCGTATCTAGGAGCTGCTCCTGAGTCTGATGTTTGTATTTCGTTAAATCTTGATCTCGAGTTAGGGTCTACATAGTAACTAGTATTATTTGAATCGTAGAATATAGGTGCTCTAAGTGATGCATCAGACTGCAGTAGACTGTTTGTCTTAACATCTCCCCCTGAATACCAGTTAAGATATGTATTTCCGTTGGATGCTGAGTCTATATGTAAATTACCACTAGACGTTCTTATTCTTGAAACATTGCTAGAATTAGCTGTCGTCCACCCACCCATAGCGAGTTGAGTGTTGTATGTGTTGTTTACAAACACAATCCCCGCGGTGTCTGTTCTAGCCCATGTATAAGTAACTCCCGCATTAACCGTGTCATCAGCATCACTCCTTAAAAATGATTCGCTGCTAAAACTATCTAATGTGTTAGCGTTACTTGCTGTACCTGCTAATGAGCCTTGAAATTGAACAGCCTGAACAATGTTTAAGTTAGATGTTGATGCAGGGTTTAAGTAATAATTAGTATCGTTTGAATCGTAGAATACAGGTGCTTTTATAGCCCCTTCTGTTGTAAAAATACCTGAGGTAGAATTTAATGACGCAATTGGTACAGCTCCAACTCGACCCCAAGTAAACCCTCTATCCGTGCTTCCACTGTCCATTTGTGTTTTAATAGAATAACCAGGAACATCTCCATAATGATATATACTGCTATTCCCCATAGATATTTTATAGCTAGTACCTGTACCCCAAAAGCTATATCCATTTCCATCACCAGCCTTTGCTGCAAGATTCCAACTGCTAACAGTAGTAAAATCTGCCGTAGCTCCGGTAATGTTCGCGCTTCCTGTTAAAGATCCACCTGATATTGGAAAATAACCACTTAAGTCTTGGTCCCCGGTATAACCCATCGCTGCAATTTCAGCAGAAGTTAACTGAGTGTTAGTGTCAGTATCTGTATAAGAAGTTAAGTATCCTTCGTCTGCGTGATTACCCCACCCATGAGCTGTGTTCCACTCTGTTGACGTACCCCCAGTTGCATTTATTACGTTTAAATTAGAAGTGCTCGCTGGGTCTAAGTAATAGCTAGTGTTGTTTAAATCGTAAAGCAGAGGAGTTCTTATATTATCTGATACGCTCAGTTCTTTAGTTACATTTAATCTACCGTTTTGGTCATAATAATGAGGTGTTCTTCTTCCCGAAGGATAACCCCCCCACACTTGCATACCATATAAATTAATAACTCTATCTGAATAAGTACCTGTAGACCAGGTAGGTGTAAACTCAATTCTTACACTTTTAAAGTGACCTGTATGTGTTGTAGCAGACTCAAGCCAAGGTATGGTACTGAAAGGTAAGTACATATGGCCTGGCCAAGACGATATTGTAGCTGAAGAATTGGTGTGCTGTAACCAAGAAGAACTGTTTACATTATATTTCCAAACATGAACAGAAGTGTTATGACTGTTACTAGACCAATAAGCATACATTGCATTTGCAAAAGTGTAACCTTGACCTACAAACTCAACTCTAAATTTATAAACACCATTAGGTATTGCAATATTAGAATTATTTGTTCTTAAAAACTTTCTTTTTTGATCATCACTAAATGTTGTTATCTCAGTCCAAGCGCTACTGCTAGTGGTTTGTACCCAAAAAGTAAGATCCGTTAAATCATCATAATTATTAGCTAATGTTGTTTTTGGAGTAAACTGGTTATCAAACAGAGCCATTTCAGTAACTGTGGGTGCTCCTAAATTGTTTCTAGGTATTCCGTGAGCTGCTTGAGTAAAAGTGTTTGCCTGTATATCTGCATTAACGTCTAAGCTACCACTCATCGTGTCACCAGTAACGTTTATAAACCTACTATTAGATTCTGCTTCTGTGTAGTATCTATCATCATGATTGTGACTTGGTAAAGCAGTTAAGTATCCCATCGCTGCAATCTGAGCAGAAGTTAACTGAGTGTTAGTGTCAGTATAAGAAGTTAAATATCCTGCGCTTGCATGATTACCCCATCCGTGAGCAGTTTTACCATTAGCAACATCTGCCGTAGAGAAATGTTTAGAAGTGTGCACCGTATATATACTACCCCAAGTACTGCTGGCATTTTGGAATCTAATACCCATATCGCCTGTTTGAGCTGATAAGTGTATTTGACCGTAATAATTATCAGCATGCAAGTGCATAGAAATAACCCCATACCCATTATGGGCTCCAGCTAATCTAGCCCCGCCTGTCCAACCCCCATCGTCTTGAGCAAACATATATGTTCCTTGATCGTCAATATTTTTTTCAGATCTAAAAACCTCCAACCCGGTGGCTGTGGATAAATAACCCATTGCTGCAATTTGCGCAGAGGTTAATTGTGTATTTGTATTTGTATCTGTGTAGGTTTTGATATAACCCATTTCAGCTATCTGAGCATCACTCAACTGTGTATTAGTGTTAGTGTCTGTATAGGTTTTGATGTACCCCATTGCTGCAATTTCAGCATCGGTTAAGTGAGTGTTGGTGTCAGTGAAACTTGAAATATATCCCGCCTCGCTATGAAGACCTCCTTCAATTAAGTTATCCAAGATAACCATTCTACTTTCATCTAAAGTATGACCGCCTATACTTATTTTATCTGCTTTATATTTTTTACCCATGTTGTATTTTTACCAGTTATTTTGTACTATATTTACCCACGCGTATGTTGTTGACCCTGTCCTCATTGACATGTCCATATAAGAATTATTCCCTGAAACTCTGTATCTTGTTGAACCAGCATTCGCTGCTGAAGCGGCTGCTGTATTATTACCCATTTGAACACTACTGACTGCCTCTATAGTACCTTGAACATATACATTAGTTGTATAACTTGTAGGTGCGCCAAATTTTACGGTTCCACCAGAAGTCCCAGTGTTTATAAAAGAAGAGCCATACCCAGTAGAAATAGATAAAACAGTACTTGAACCACTCTGTATTGCTAAACTATCTTTTACTGTTAAATTAGCGTTAGACGTAGCTGTAGTAGTTCCGATCATAAACTTCCCGTTAACATCCATCCTAACTTTTATGGAGCCTGCCGAGTACATATCCAGGTTACCTCCTGTGTTATTCGTAATGTAAACACCATCACCTAACTCGTCTGTATCGCCTATTTTAAATGACCCAGTACTTGAGTTTGCTTCTAAAACAGCTGCCCCACTCTCACCTACAAATATTCCGTTACCAGCGTTAACCTCTAACTTATACCCAGGATTAGTCGTTCCGATCCCGACGTTGCCGCCAGACATTACAGTAAATCTAGGAACATTAGCAACACTGTTAACAACCATGTAATTAGTGTCTCCACTCCCAGTGCCATTGTATTCAATAGACATACCAGCATTTATTGTTGCAGCTGTAGATTCTGAAAACTGTAAAACTGGACGTAAACTTGTAGAACCTAATGCAGCGACTATTTGTTGAGCTCCAGAGGTACCCGCTTGATTAACGTGTAGCCTAGCTCCAGGACTAGTCGTCCCGATACCGACGTTGCCAGAAGAATTAATATAAAGTCTATCAGAACTTGCTGTCCTTAAAGATAAAGTGTCGTTAGCCGGGAAAGACATTCCTGTTCCACCATCTCCCCAATGCTCTACAGCTGTGCCTACATAATGAATACCTTCTGTTATTCCAGTATCCATTTTAGCTGTACCATTAACATCTAACTTCTCGCTAGGACTAGCCGTCCCTATTCCAAGGTTGCCAGTGTTTTTAAGAGTCATTTTTGTTGCAGCACCATGCCCAAAAGCTAAATCTGTTGCACCATAAGCGGATATATTAAAATAATCACCACCAACAAAATCACCATCAACACCATCCATCCAAATTGTAGCTCCACTAGAATACTCTTGTATTACTACAGCGGAATTAGCATCCTTTACCTGAAAAGCACCTGCAACGGATAACTTATAAGCAGGACTAGTCGTCCCGATCCCGACGTTGCTTGATGAATTATCAAATCTAACGTATTCTGCGCTTTGATCATTACTAACCGTTATATCCCCGTTTTGTGTTAATCCAAGTAATAACGCTCCTGAGTTTGGATGTGAGAAATATAAACCCGAAGTGCCGTGTAACACCCTGTAAGTTTCTTGACTATCCCTTTCAAAGCGAAGAGCTTCACTACCTCCTTTTATAGTTAAAGTAGAAAGAGGTGTTTCCGTTCCAATACCTACCTTACCGGCGAAATATCCACTATTTAAAAATCTTAATGCCATTTAGTATTGAATTAAATTAATCTAGGCTCTCGTTATTATAACTTGGTATTCTCCTTGCGCTATAGCCGAAGGTGCTGTGAAGTTTACTGTAATTGCGTTTGAAGCTCTAGATACTTCAGCATACACTGTTAAACCAGCACCTAAAGTATTTGCTGTGTCTGTCATTAATTCTATACTACAATCCATAGCAACTGTACCCATTATAGTATTTGAAGCTATAACCCAACCTTGAGTTCCAGCAGGTGGCGAAGTTTGATTTGATATACCTGTCACTGAAGTATTTAATGATACTCTTTTAGAACCATGTCCTGAAAATTTCTCTATAGAAGCTTTGTAGTTTTTACCGCTACTAGCATCGTATAACAATACTTGATCAGTATTTGCTAAAGCATCTGGCATGTCTGTTTGAGCATTTATATCAACACCAATTGTAGCTGTACCATCTGTAGGATTTGTATAAGTAACATTTATTCCTAATTTATCAATTACGGTACTAGCAGTTGAATTACCAATACCAACTGTTGTTGCGCTAGCAAGGTCTGTATCAGATTGTACTATTATAAAATCAGTCTCAACAGAAGCACCAACTACGGCTGCTGTTTGAACTATAACTGAATCACCTACTGTTAACGGCGTTGCAGCGTTGCCAAAGAAATTACCGTCAACTGTAACAACATAGTAATCACCAACCTCAAGCGCA
>Ga0302131_1000259_pt1 | contig 32819 bp, 26 predicted proteins | sample CB9_20m_MG_FD_203105 | JGI IMG/M metagenome (GOLD analysis project Ga0302131, IMG submission 203105) | Marine microbial communities from Western Arctic Ocean, Canada - CB9_20m | ecosystem: Environmental > Aquatic > Marine > Oceanic | place: Canada: Western Arctic Ocean | collected 2017-09-19
CGTCGACAGCACCCTAAAACCGGTGAAGTGTTTAATTCAACACTCAAGCCCGTGGGTAAAGATATCACCATGCGTGGTATTAATACCGACAAAGAGACCATTCAAGAATTTAGCCTATCAGCGGCAAATGATCAGGAAATCTCTGACACAGTCGCAGTTATGGGTGGTGAAGACTGGCAGATGTGGATTGATGCATTGGATGAAGCCGGTGTTTTAGCGCCGGGAGCCAAGACCACAGCCTTTACCTATATTGGCGAAAAGATGACCTGGGATCTCTACTGGGATGGCACCATTGGTCAGGCCAAGAAAGATCTCGACAAGCGGGTGCTGTCGATTCGCGACAAGCTTGCGGCCACCGGCGGCGACGCTCGGGTATCTGTACTCAAAGCAGTAGTCACTCAGGCCAGTTCAGCGATTCCGATTATGCCCTTGTATCTGGCCATGCTATTTAAAGAGATGAAGCGCGATGGCAGTCATGAGGGCTGTATTGAGCAGCTCTACCGTTTGTATACAGAATGCCTCTACAGTGCCGATCCACGCACTGATAAAGAGGGCCGTCTGCGCTGTGATGAACTCGAACTGCGACCTGAAGTGCAGGCCGTAGTGGCTGCTGCCTGGGCCAAGATCAGTACTGAAAACCTTGCAGAGCTAACCGATTTCGCTGGCTACAAAGAAGAGTTTTTAACCCTGTTTGGCTTTGGTCTTGATGGTGTCGACTATCAGGCCGATGTGGCCACCGATGTCTCTATTGGCAATTTGGTGTAATAGCTGTAGGCAATTAATTGTGACACATGAACCTATATTTCACTGGATTGCAGCCAGACTATGAGCAGCTCAAAAGCCACCCAGTTTAGACTCGTATTATTGCATCCACGCTACTGGCTGATCTGGTTTGCCTTTGGGCTGTGGCGGTTGATTACTCTGCTGCCATTTCCTGTTTTGCTGTTGATTGGCAAGGGCATTGGCCTAGTTTTTCATGCCATTCCCAGTCGTCGCAAAATTATTGCCCGGCGCAATATTGAAATCTGTTTCCCTGAGCTCAGTGCTGAGGAACAGGCGGCCTTGCTGAGAGCCAACTTTATCAGCACTGGTATTGCAGTGATGGAAGTGGGTATCTCCTGGTGGTGGTCGCAAAAGCGTTTCAGCAAGCTACTGCAGTTTGAGGGTTTAGAACATCTTGAAGCTGTTAAAGATCGCGGTATTATGGTGCTTGGGATTCATTACACCAGCTTGGAAGTGGGCGCAGCGGCGCTGTCATCGAAGTGGAAAATGGATGGCATGTATCGCGCCCATGGCAATGCCGTCTACGACTTTTTACAGGCCAGAGGTCGACTGAATCAATCCATTGGCGATAATGCGGTGTTTGAGCGTCGCGATGTTCGTGGCACTATGAAAGCGCTTAAAAAAGGCCACTCTCTCTGGTATGGGCCGGATCAGGATTATGGTTTAGGACAGGGTTTATTTGCGCCATTTTTTGGTGTCCAAGCGGCGACTGTATACGCCACAGCGCGGTTTGCCGAAAAGACTGGCGCGGCAGTTGTACCTTTTAGTCATATTCGCCTACCTGGATCTCAGGGATACAAAATAACGGTTTATCCGGCGCTGGAAGATTTCCCAACAGGCGACGATCTTGCCGACGCAACTAGAATTAATCAAATTGTTGAGAAATTTATTCGGCTGCAGCCTGACCAATATCTGTGGGTTCATAGACGCTTTAAAAATCGGCCAGAGGGCGAAGACGATCTATATGATTTGCCGGAAAGAAAGTCACGTCGTCGCGTCGTTTAGCACTGCCTTAAGCAGTCTTGCCAAAGGCAAAGGTTTAGCTTGTGTCGCCCAGTAGCCATCAGTACCATGATGTTTTTTTTATCCATTGAAGTAATAGGAAGTAGCAGATGATTCGCGGAAGTATTGTCGCTCTAGTCACGCCCATGCACCAAGACACCCAAGGGGTTGACTGGCCAGCGTTGAAGCACCTAGTTGATTGGCACATAGAGCAGGGCACCAACAGCATAGTTGCTGTAGGTACCACTGGTGAATCAGCCACCTTAAGTGTCGCTGAGCACGCCCAGGTTATTCGCGTAATAGTCGAGCAGGCCGCTGGCCGGGTGCCGATTATTGCCGGCACCGGCGCCAACTCCACCAGTGAAGCTATAGTCCTAACTCAAGCTGCGGCCGATTCAGGTGCCGATGCCTGCTTGCTGGTTACCCCTTATTACAACAAGCCGACTCAGGAAGGTCTTTATCTGCATCATAAAGCCATTGCCGAAGCTGTCGCCATAGACCAGATTTTGTACAACGTTCCGGGCCGCACTGCCTGTGATATGAAGCCTGAGACCGTCATGCGTTTAAGTGCGATTGAAAATATTGTCGGCATAAAAGAAGCCACCGGTGATCTTGAGCGCGCTGCAGCGTTGATTGCTCAGCGTCCAGAGGGCTTTGCTATTTACTCTGGGGATGATGCCACAGCTCGAGAGCTAATCTTATTAGGCGGTGATGGTGATATATCAGTAACCGCCAATGTTGCACCAAAATTAATGTCTCAGATGTGCGCGGCAGCCCTGGCTGGAGATGCAGTTACGGCAGCTGAACTAGACAGCAAGCTTGAAGCACTGCACCGGGATCTATTTGTCGAAGCCAATCCAATCCCGGTTAAGTGGGCAGTGGCTGAGCTGGGTCTGCAGGAAAATGTCTTGCGACTGCCGATGACAACCTTGAGCGCAGAGCACCATGAGCTGGTTCGAGCTGCAATGAGTAGTGCCGAAATTATATAAAGCTGTTTTTAGGCTTGATTTTAAATTGAATTGAAACTGATTTTTACCAAATTAATGGGTTGCCAATAACGATGAAACGATTGATTAGCGCACTAAATGTAGTTGTTATTCTAAGTTTGACGGGCTGCGGTTGGTTGGGCTTGCGTGATCGCAGCGATGACTATCTACTAGCTGAGGAGACTGCAGTGACTGTAGTACCTCAGGGCATGGACAAAGATGTGCTCGGGCAGATCTATCCAATTCCCCAAATTCCAGTGACCAGTGTTGAACTAGTGGAGTTCGACGTACCCCGTCCACAGCCGGCGTCGGTCAATACCTTTGAACAGTCGGTTAAAATTCAGACGCTCGAAGGGCGCCGCTGGGTACTGATCAATGTTCCCCCCAGCGAAGTGTGGCCCCGAGTGCGCAACGTGCTTAATCGCAGTGGCGTGCCGGCAGCGCTGGCCGATGGCTCCGAGGGTATTATTGAAACTGTTTGGGTGAAATTTAACTCCGACGAGGAAAACTCCCACCGCTTCCGCTTTCAGATCTCGCCCGGCGTACAGTTAGACAGTGCCGAGATATCCGCGGTGCACAATCAGGCAGCTCGTTCCGAGGAAGATCAGGCCCAGTGGCCACAGACCTCAGACGATGATCAGCGCGAACAAGACATGCTCTCTCTGCTAGCCAATGATCTGGCCGCCAGTGCCGACTACGCATCCGTATCCTTGCTTGCCCAAGATATTGGTGGCGACGCCAAGGTCGAGGTAGTCACTCCTGAAATTTCGGACCCGTTTATTCTGGCCAAGCTAAGTTTCGATAGAACCTGGGCCTCGACTCTCTATTCAGCTGATCGCGGCGGCTTTGTCAGCGTTGATCAGAATCGTTCTGAGGGGGTTATCTACGTAAACTACACTCCTGAGACAACCGCGGAGCCAGGCTTCTTTAGCCGCTTATTCGGCGGCAGTGACGAGATTCTTGAAGTTAACTACCGCATTTTGGTACAGACCGTCGGCGCCAATGTTGAGATTCGCATTGTCGGTCCTGAAGCGCAGGGCTTGAATAAAGCCGAAACTCTGCGCCTGCTGAATGTTCTGCGTAGCAATATGTCCTAATAGCCTTTTAATTTAGCTCTTGGCCGTTAACTCCGCTCTGGGCAGTTAACTCCGCTCTGGGCAGTTAACTCCGCTCTTGGCCGTTAACTCCGCTCTGGGCAGTTAACTCCGCTCTTGGCGGCAGGGCGCTGCCTAGGGTCTTTAGTACAAGCTTGCTGGTAAAAGGTTATTAATTCTATGCGTTTTGCATCTCTCGGCAGTGGTAGCAAAGGCAATTCGACCCTAGTCGAATGGCGCGATACCTGCTTGATGATCGATTGCGGCTTCTCTATTCGCGACACCACTCAAAGACTCGCCAAACTCGGCAAGACTCCAGAAAATATAGACGCCATTTTGGTTACCCACGAACACAGTGACCACTGGAAAGGGGTTGTGCCTCTGGCATCAAAGTTCGCTATCGACGTCTATGTCACTGCGGGCTGTATGCGCAGCAAAAAAGCTAGCGGTAAAGACTACCCTTTTAAAATTATCGACAGCCATCAGGTGTTTCAGATCGGCGATCTTCAGGTGACACCGGTACCTGTGCCACATGATGCGCGAGAACCTGTCCAGTTCCTGTTTAACAGCGAACAGCATCAACTTGGAATACTGACAGACGTTGGCTCTCTAACGCCTCATATAGAGTCTGTGTATGCCAAGTGCGATGGCTTGCTGATTGAAGCCAATCACGATCTCGATATGCTGTATGCCGGCAGTTATCCTGAGTTTCTAAAAGATCGTGTCGCAGGTCCCTGGGGCCATCTCAATAACCAGCAGACGGCCCAGCTATTGTCGGTTCTCGACCAGCAGCGCATGCAACAGTTAGTGATTGGGCATATCAGTGAAAAGAATAACAGCTTGGAAAAGGTCAAGGCGGCAGTTGAGGCTGTGATCCATGGATCGGGTAATTTGCACTATGCCTGTCAGCAGCAGGGCTTTGATTGGCTAGAGCTGAAAACCTTAAACTGACAATCGTCAAGTTTAGAGTAAAAGAGTTGATTGCGGGCAGGGGCTACCACCTAGTTCTTTTTTCGTGATTCTCTCGCAGTTTATTCGCACATGAATGGAAAAAATCCGCGCCTTTAAAACATTTTTTTATCCACTGCAATATGTTTTTTGCTGTTTATGAAAACTATTTTCGGTTTTTTTCCACAGATAGCTGCTAATTCTACAATTTGTTTTACAAAACTCACGTAAGCCCTTGATTTTTGACCTACAAAACTATAAGTCATTGATTTTAATGGCTATTATTATCTGGTTAAAAAATGATCAATCTAAGTGTTAGGCCCACTTTTGGGGCCTTTAGTAGGGCCATATAGCATTTAATCCACAAAGTTATCCACAGGTTTTGTGGGTATCTTTTTTCCACCTCAATAGGACATAAAGTCTACTTTTACAACAATTATTTGCAGACTGGCGCAACAATGATTGCATCCTTAAGTAATTCATCAAGGGCCTTTACATCGCTACAGCTGAGTAAGGGATTTTCTGAGAGATTGACCTGACGCAACTCACCGAGAAATAGTAACGCTTTGAGATCAGTGAGTTGGTTACTGTTCAAATTAATTGTTTTAAGTTTCGAAAAGAGCTCAATACCCGAGAGATCAGTGATCCCGGCAAAACTGCAGTTAAGTGTCTCCAGTTGATCAGGCTGAGTGATCTTTGCCTCGTTTAAAGTGAGTTTAACGCAGCTAGCCAGAGCCGGATCAGCAATCTGATAACCGCTGTAAATCACTTTTGGCGTATAGATAGGCTGCTGATTTAGAGTTACCGCATAGCGATCGCACCCTGTGACAAGGAATAGGCTCAGAATAAGGCCCATGATTTGGACAGGACGGACGAAAAGGCGATAGCGAGAAGACATAAAACACTCCGGTCAGGGTACTTGAGGTGGGCGGCATAGGTTAGTTATTGATTGCTGCATTATAGGTGCCCGATTGCACCACTGTAACGCTATAATTGCAGCACTTAAACAATCCACTGGTTACATCAGTAACTGTGACCACCGGTTCTAAAATCTTGGGAAATATTCGATGTCTACAGACAGCCTTCCGATCATTCGCGTCGCCTACGAGTCGAGTATCTACAAGCCTCAGGCCGAGGCTCTTGCGGAAAAACTAGGCTTGCCCGTTCAGATTGATACTGGCACTGGCACTAATGGCTATGACTATCTTCTTAAGTTTACCGAACAGGGCTTGGTGCTGCGTCCATCCGCAGACAAAGGCTATGGATCAATTATTTGCGATTTTGCCGGTTCCGAGCACAGCCATCGCCGTCGCCATGGTGGCGGCAATGGTCAGGCTATAGCTAAAGCTGTAGGCGTTTCCGGTAAGTTTGCCCCTCAGGTGTTGGATCTCACTGCTGGGATGGGTGGCGATGGCTTTGTATTGGCCTCTCTGGGCTGCAGGGTTTCCATGCTGGAGCGCAATCCAATTGTCCACAGCTTGCTTGCCGATGGTCTTAGTCGCTGTAGAGAGGCGGCACATCAAGAACTTGAACAGGGGGATGACGAGCTGGGTGCGGTTATCAGTAGGCTCAGTCTGCTCGAGGGCAACGCCGCGAATTATCTCAGCAACCTGGTAGCCAAAATGGCCCAGTTGGAAGTAGGAGACGACGCGAGGGTGCAGGCAGATTCAGAACCAGAGCCAGAAGTCTGGCGTCCAGATGTAGTCTATGTTGACCCGATGTTTCCACTGCGTAAAAAATCCGCCAAGGTTAAAAAGCAGATGCAGGCTTTTCATGCCATTGTAGGAACAGATCCGGATGCAGACGATCTGCTGGTCAATGCTCTGGTCGTTGCCAAGTATCGGGTAGTGGTAAAGCGTCCCGCTGGGGCGGGATTTTTGGCTGACACCAAGCCGAATTACTCTCTGGAAGGGAAGTCCACGCGCTTTGATATTTATGCGCTTAAGAAGCTGCCTATTTAAAACCTCAGTCTTTGGCTATCTCTTAGGCCCTAGCCCCTCTTAACCCTCTTAACCCTCTTAACCCTCTTAACCCTCTTAACCCTCTTAACCCTCTTAACCCTCTTAACCCTCTTAACTCTCTAGCCCTTAGCTCTCTAGCCCTTAGCTCCTCTTGGTTTTTAACTCTCAGCGTCGTTTTAACACCATATAGTTGCCCAGAGCCACCAGCACAAATCCCCCCGCAGCAAGCAGAGTCCACTGATAGTCCTCAAACAGAGTCGACAGAATAATCGCCACAAAAGGAATAATCAGCGAGGTATAGCCTGCACGACTTGGACCTATATTGATCAATAGTTTCAGATAGGCACCGAAGGCTAAAATGGTGCCAAAAACTGACAGATAGATCAGTGAGAGGCTGTATTCCAGGGTCGAACCGTAGGAAAACTCGGCACCGCTGACTAGGGCGATCAGCGCTAAAATCGCCGTGCCATAGAATATAGACCAAGCATTAATTGCCCAAACCGAGATGCCTGTGTTGCCATTTCGTGTCGCCACAATATTCCCCAGAGAAGCAAATACTACTGCAATAAATGCCAAGCCAAAACCGAGCAGAGGGTCGTTTGAATTAGACTTAGAACTAGAACCAGAACTAGAATTAGAGAGCAAGGCGAACTCTGGATAGAAAAGCATACAAATACCCGTTAGGCCAACTAGGCCACCCACAACGGTCTGCAATGTCACCGGGTGCTTGAGAAATATTCTGCCATTGATAATGTTGAAAAAGACTAACAGTGAAAAAATCACTGCAACCAGACCACTGGGCAGATAGACCTCAGACCAGTAGATAGTCCAGTAATTCAAACCAAAGAGAAAGCAGCCCTGTGCCGCCATAAAGCGGTGATCCCGAAGGCTCATGCGCAGCGGGATCGCTCTCAACCAGCACCAGATAAACAACAGTCCCGATGCCAGGGCCATGCGGTATATTACAGACACTAAGGGATCCACTTCGCCGAGCTGGTAGGTTATCGCCAGCCAAGTGGAACCCCAGATCAATATAGTCGCGAGATAGAGACCGCTATTAAGAGCGTTCATATTGCGCCGACTGGCTTAGCCTCAAGCCAACAGCTTGCTTAAGATAGTCTGATAGATTTCCGTGAGACAGTTGAGATCATCGACATTGGTATTTTCATCAATCTTGTGAATACTTTCGTTCACTGGCCCCAGCTCAATGACCTGAACCCCAAGTGGCGCAATAAAACGGCCGTCAGAGGTGCCGCCGGCTGTGGACAGCTCTGTCTCTAGGCCTGTGACCTCGGCAATACTCTCAACGGTGGCGCTAACCAATTCTCCGCTTGAGGTTAAAAACGGATGGCCGCTAAGATGCCAGTTGGCCGAATACTTAACCCCATGTTCGTCGAGAATGCTCTCTGCCCGCTGGATAATCTTCTGCTCGGTCAACTCGGTTGAAAAACGGAAATTAAAGATCACCTGCATTTCGCCGGGAATCACATTGGTAGCGCCAGTGCCGGCTTGAATATTGGAAATCTGGAAGCTGGTGGCGGGGAAGAACTCATTGCCGTTATCCCATACTTCGCTGGCCAGTGCAGCCAGAGCCGGAGCGGCTCTATGCACTGGGTTATCCGCTAGATGAGGGTAGGCCACATGGCCCTGCTGACCTTTCACAGTAAGAGTGCAACCCAGTGAACCACGGCGACCATTTTTAACCACATCGCCACATTTTGCGGTGCTTGAGGGCTCGCCAATCAGGCACCATTCCGGCAGTTCATTGCGCTCTTTTAGCAGTTGAATCACTTTAATGGTGCCGTCGATGGCAATGCCTTCTTCATCGCTGGTGATCAGGAAAGCGATACGCCCACTGTGGTTTGGATTGATTGCAACAAAACGCTCGCAGGCTACAACCATGGCGGCCAGAGAGCCTTTCATATCTGCGGCCCCGCGGCCGACTATATGGCCATCGACTATGGTGGCGTCAAAAGGCGCCTGCTGCCAGTTCTGCTCAGGACCCGTGGGTACTACATCTGTGTGACCGGCAAAGCAGAGGGTTGGACCTGATTCGCCGTGTACCGCCCAAAAATTATCCACATCACCGAAGCGCAGGCGCTCGATCTTAAAGCCTATGGCACTGAGCCGCTCAATCATAACCTCCTGGCAGCCACAGTCATCTGGTGTTACTGAGCGACGACGAATAAGCTCTTGGGTTAGCCGTACTGTTTCTGTTTGGTGCGCAGCCGGTATTTGAGAGCCTGGCAGTTCAGAGGTTGTTGATTGGGACATAAGAGGGACCTTTTATTTAGGCGCTCATTGTAAAGGGCAAATGCACGCTTCGCTATATCTGCAGAGCTAGATTCCGGTTAACATCGCGCTATTCATTATGTATTACCCATTCGATGACTCTGCGAGACCAGCTTGAGCAAAAATACAGTTGATAGAAATTTTGATGATCTGAGCGAGAAGTTTGCTCGGAAGGTTTACGGTGGCCTCAAAGGGGATATTCGTCTGGCGGTTATCTGGCGCGATCTAGTCGCTGTGCTGCCGCACCTAGAATCTCAAACACCTCAGGCTGGATTACGGGTATTAGATATTGGCGGCGGGTTGGGGCAGTTGACAGTGGCGTTGGCCAAGCTGGGTCATCAGGTAGTCTATAACGATCTCTCTAAGCAGATGCTTGAGACAGCTCAGAAGCTGGCGCAGGAAGCAGGAGTGTTGGATAAGATTATCTGGCATCAGCAACCATACCAAACGCTAAAAAATGAAGGTCTAGGCCAATTTGATCTGGTGATGAGTCATGCATTGATCGAATGGTTAGCTGAGCCAGAGTTATTGATTGGAAATCTGCAGGAATTTTTGACGCCCCAGGGGCGATTGTCTCTAACCTTTTATAATCAGAATGCCCTGGTCTATCGCAATTTAATTCGCGGTAACTTTAATGTATTGCAGGGTGAGTTTTCCGCCCACCCAAAAAGCCTCACTCCCGGCGAGCCTCTGCAGCCTGACGCTGTGCAGCAGTGGGTTGAGCAGGCCGCGCTCGCAACAGATTACAGTTCGGGTATTCGGGTCTTTCACGACTATGTCACGACCCGGCGAGGTGGTCATGAAAATGGGGCTGCAGTTATTGATATGGAGTTGTGTTACTCCCAGCGAGAGCCGTTCAAATGGCTTGGGCGCTATATTCATTTCATCTGTTCAAAGACAACGCCTACAGATACAAACCCTAGAGATACAAAAAGGCTCTGCCTCTAATTTGAGTGGCAGAGCCTTTGGGGTGGCTGTTTTTTTACCGGCTGTTTTTACAGACTATTGACTAAAGCCCCTATGCCTTAAGTACGCCGCGCTTACGAGTCGCTATGCCAAACAGTCCGAGAGCCATAGAGCCGAATAAAAACAATGCTCCGGGGATCGGTGTTGCAATTGGTGGCAACACCGCAAAGAACTCACGGGTAGTGCCTCGGTCATTGGCCGTGTAAACCCGCATGATACTGGACCAATCAAAGTTGCTCTGACGGCCGGCTTTTCGGTACAGGCCGTAAGCTTTATTTTGATCTCTGCGGCTAGATAGATAGGGCACTTGTTCATCCATGATGTACCAGACTACATAGTTCACCAGTGCGTTGTGTTTCGCTGCCACAGCGCTGAGGCTTTCAGAGAGGTCTAAGGTGCTAAACAGGTATCCAGCTTGGGCGTATTTTTTTGCACCACCTCGACCATAGTTATATTTTCCAGCGCCATTTTGTACATCAGCATAGCGGGTTTCAGTGGCTGTCCAGGTTCCTGACATGCTCTCATGTTCAGTATTAAAAGCCATTCTACTATTGCCATCGATGGTGATTTCGCTGAGTCCTGCTGTTGCCGAGCCGGTGTAGTAAGTAGGCAGAGCGATCGACGTGCCGGCGTCACTGTAAGCAATATCGATTGCCGCGGCTGTGGCTGTAGTGCAGATAAAAAGCGTCAATGCAACGCTGGCGAGTGATTGAGCTATTGTTTTAAAGCTGGTTTTAAAGCCGGTTTTTATACTGATGTTCATTCCGTTTAAGCTCCCTGTCAGCCTCATGCCAACACTTATTGATGTGAATGAGGTGATTCTATTGTCTGGCGAATGCTCTGCAACCACGCCGCTTGATATATGCGATCTAGTTGGCATTATTGGCGTGGGTTTGGGAGGGTTCAAGGTGTGATTTGGCTCTCGAGGCCAATTTCCATCGTCATAACGGGCAGGGTTATGAATGAGGGAGACTTGGAGAAAGCCTCCCTCAATTATTCGTCGAGAGCCCAGGGTGAGGCGTGATCTTAAGCGGCGGGAGTTTCTTTACGCCTAACTATGCCAAACAGCCCAAGGGCCATTGAGCCAAACAAAAACAGTGCGCTGGGAATCGGTGTTGCAATCGGTGGCAGTACGGCAAAGAACTCTCGTTGGTTGGCGCCATCAGCTCCGGTGTAAACAACCATGGTGGTCGACCAGTCAAATTTTTTGTTTTTATCAGCGCTCTTCTTTAAATCTTTTGCCTCATCTTTGTCGTTCTTATTTTTGAGGTTAGGCACATCACCCATTATGTCCCAGATAACATAGTTTACTAGCGCGTTGTATTTTGCGGCGGTCTCACTGAGGCTCTCTGAGAGATCTAATAGGCTAAACAGATAACCTGCTTTGGCATATTTTTCCTCGCCATTAGGACCACTGTTGTATTCCCCCGCGCCATCCTGAACAGCGGCATAGTCATTGACTGTGGCTTCCCAGGTGCCTTCCATGCTGCTATTGGATGTATTCACTGCGAGGCTGTTAGTGCCGTCTACTGTTATTGAACTGAGCCCCGCATACACAGTGCCCTCGACAGCCTTCGAACCTTTGCCGTCCTTGGTCGTGAGTGCGGTTGAGTTACTGGGACCCTCATAGACGATGTCAACCTGAGCGCTGAGGGCGGTACTGCTGATCAGTACGCTCAGTGCAAAGCTGGTGATAGATAGACTTATAGTTTTTACATTAATGCCCATTCCGTTAAAGCTCCCTGTTAGCGTCGCTGCCAACAATTTTTGATTACCAAGGAGCCAATTCTATTCTTTTGTGTATGGGCTGCAACTGTGTCACTTCGATTGTGTGAACTGGTTAACACTAGCGGTTGAGCTAGGGGCTACTAGTCACAGCCTATCTAGTCAGAGCTAAGACGGGCAGATCTTAGCTGAGTAGACCAAAGCTCTGCATAGCGGCCCTCTAGTGCCAGCAGCTCATGGTGGGTTCCCTGTTCCACTATTGAGCCCTGATCGAGCACCACTATTCTGTCCGCATCAACAATGGTGGACAGACGATGGGCAATGACCAAGCTGGTATGACCTTCGGCGATCTCTCGCAGGGCCGCTAATATAGAGCGCTCGGACTTACTGTCCAGCGACGAGGTAGCCTCATCAAATAGCAGAATTGGCGGCCGCTTAAGAATGGTTCTGGCGATGGCCACGCGTTGCTTTTCGCCTCCCGATAGTTTCAGACCGCGTTCACCCACCATGGTGTCGACGCCATCTGGCAACTGCTTAATAAAGGCTTCAAGGTGGGCCATGCGGATTGCATTGTGAACCTCTTCGTCGCTGGCCTCAGGCTTTCCGTAGCGAATATTGTCAAAGATGCTGCTGTTAAACAGCACCGTATCCTGGGGCACTATGCCAATAGCCCCGCGCAGGGACTGTTGAGACACTGTGCGAATATCCTGGCCATCAATGGAAATATTGCCCTGGGTTGGATCGTAAAAACGGAACAATAATTTCACAAGGGTCGATTTTCCAGCACCACTGGCACCGACTATGGCGACCTTTTCACCTGGCTGGATTTCAAAGCTGATGTTTTTCAGAATCTTCCGATCCGCCTGATAGTCAAAGCAAACCTGATCAAAGCGAATATGCCCCTGGCGAACATTTAGCTGCGGCGCTGCTGGGGCATCTTGGACCTTACTGCTCAGTTCCATCAGGGCAAACATATTCTCAATATTGGCCATGGACCCTTTGATTTCCCGATAGACAAAACCGAGAAAATTAAGCGGCATAAACAGCTGCATCATAAAAGCATTGATCAAGACAAAGTCACCTATGGTCATGGCGCCCTCGGCTACTCGCTGGGCGGCCAGCCACATCATGGCTGTCATGGCGACGGTAATAATCAGTGCCTGACCCGCATTGAGCGAGAGTAGCGACAGGCGGTTTTTGCGTCGCGCCGATTCCCAGTCCGCTAGGGCATGGTCGTAGAGACGCGCCTCATACTCTTCATTGGTAAAGTATTTAACCGTTTCATAGTTCAGCAGGCTGTCTATGGATCTGGTGCTTGCTGCGGAGTCGGCTTTATTGGCCTCGCGAACAAACTGAGTGCGCCAGTCTGTGGTGATCATTGAAAAGAAAATATACAGGACCACTGAGGCCATAGTAATAGCGGCAAATTCAATGCCGTAGTTATAAAACAGCAGGCCAATAACTAGGCCGATTTCAATTAGTGTCGGGGCAATATTAAACACAAAGAAGCGCATCAAAAAGCTGATGCCGCTGGTGCCGCGCTCTATATCTCTGGCCAAGCCGCCAGTGCGACGATTGAGATGAAAGTCTAAGTCGAGGCTGTGGACATGATTAAACACCTGCAGACCTATGCGGCGCATGGCTCGTTCAGTGACTCGACCAAACACTGTATCGCGGATTTCTCCGAGAATGATCATGGAAAAACGCGCGAAGCCATAGGCGAGCACCAGACCGATGGGCACTGCCATCATGTTGGGGATACTGGGAGCAATGCCACCGCTAGCTGCAGGGTTTAGTGTGTCGACTATATCTTTGAGTAAAAAAGGCCCGTAGACGCTGGCTGTTTTGGATAACACCAAACAGACAATGGCGATGCCGATACGAACTTTGTATTCGAGTAGGTAGGGCCATATGACCTGAAATATCTTCCAGTTAATTTTTTTTGCAGGATCAAAATCTTGCCTGTGACGCATAGGGTGCTCAGTATATTGGGGCTTTGGCTACAAGCTAGATTAGCTGATCTTTGGCCGCATTAATTTTAGCCGCGAGATAGTCGCTGCCACCGCGGTCCGGGTGCAGGCGCTGCATCAGTCGCTTGTGGGCTTTGCCAATATCTTCTTTCGATGCACCACTTTCTAGGCCTAAAATTTTCAGCGCCTCCTCATTGGACAAGTCAGAGTAGCTTCCTGGTGAAGAGTCTTGTTGCGACTGCTCATCGCCGCCACGATTGTTGCGCATCATGTAAGCCTGCATCAACACATAAGATTCGCGATCAGTTCCGCGAAGGCTGTCGCTGAGCTTCTTCGCTTCATCGGCACTTAGCTCAGAGAGACGACGCCCAGCAAACTCACCATCTAGTACCTCGCCATCCATCTGCCGAGTCGCGAAGTTAACTTCAACAGCCAGAGACTTGGTGCGAAATTGCGAGGGACTGGTTTTAAAACGGCTTAGAATCTGCAGGAAAGGCAGGGCACGCAGTCCTACTGCGAAGGTTCCTTTAAGCACTGGCACCAGCACCGCAAGGCCTGCTCCAAGCCAGTGCATGCGCCCGGTTGCGACAAGCATGACCGATGCACCAAGCACCAGCCAAAATGCGCTGCGCCACAAAAAAGCACGGCGCTTCTCCTGGGGTAGACGGGTCACAGTTGTCCACCAGTACCAGATTGAAAAGATGATCGCGACGAGTAACAGTAATCTAATCATAGTGTCCTTAATAGTGTCCTTAATAGTGCTCTTAAATGTAGGGAATTGACGTTGATAATTTGGTTAACAATACTCTGTTCTGGAGCCCAGAGCGAATGATTGTAGTCTCTCTAATACGGCTACAAAAAAGCCCCAGATCTTTACAGAGTTGGGGCTTTTTTTACGCTAGGCCAGGAAAGCTTAGCGGGTTTTCAATACATCGCGGAGCTTGTCGGCCATGGCGATCAATGTGTTTTCAGTGGTTACCCAATCTATACAGGCATCGGTCACTGAGACGCCGTATTCCATATCATCTGGATTACTGGATAGCTTTTGATTACCAGCATTGATATTGCTCTCCAGCATCACACCAATAATTGACTTGTTGCCTTCAACAATTTGGTTGGCAACGTTATCCAGAACCAGAGGCTGCAGGTTGTGGTCTTTATTGGAGTTGGCGTGACTGCAGTCGACCATAATGTTGGCGTCGATTCCGGCAGCGACTAGTTCCTGCTCGCAGATAGACACGCTGACTGAATCATAGTTAGGCTTGCCATTGCCGCCGCGCAACACTACGTGTGCATAGGGGTTGCCTTTGGTGGTAACAATCGAGACATTGCCGTCTGAATTAATACCCAGAAAACGGTGCGGGCTAGAAACAGACTGCAGGGCATTGATGGCTACGGTTAAGCTACCATCGGTACCGTTCTTAAAGCCTATAGAAGAGGATAGGCCAGAGGCCATCTCACGGTGAGTCTGTGATTCAGTGGTGCGTGCACCAATCGCTGACCAGGTAATCAGGTCTTGCAGATACTGAGGTGAGATTGGATCCAGTGCTTCAGTTGCGGTCGGCAGACCAATTTCAGAAATATCATGAAGCAGCTGACGGCCAATATGCAGACCATCGGTAATCTTAAACGAGTCGTTCATAAACGGGTCGTTGATCAGGCCTTTCCAGCCAGTGGTTGTGCGGGGCTTTTCGAAATAGACGCGCATAACAATTAGTAGTGTATCGCCGACTTTTTCTTCCAGCGCTTTAAGTCTGTTGGCATAGTCGTGTGCGGCTTTGAGATCGTGAATCGAGCAGGGACCCACCACAACTATCAGGCGGTGATCTTTGCGTTCGAGAATGTTCTCTATATTCTTGCGACCCTGGGAGATTACTCCGCGAGCTTTATCGGTCAGCGGGATTTCACGCTTCAATTCTGCTGGGGTAATTAGAACCACTGGTGGTTCGATATTAATATTTTCTACAGCCTGTGAATCCATGCTCAAGTTCCTAGCTAATGTGGTTTTTCAAAAGATCATGCATTGTACTTAAATCTACTGACTTTTGAAGGCTATTCGGCTTCTAGCTCAATAAACATGGGGATTTGAGGGAAATAGAGTGCGCAGCGAACAGGATTTGGCTGCATGCTCCCATAGAGCTTTGCGTAATGGCTCAGTTGGGCGCTGTAAGCACTGCTCTGACGGCGGATAAATTGTTCTTCAGACTCACCCTCGGCAGGTTGAGAAAGCTTGTAATCAATAATCCAGCGGGTGCCATCGTCGATAAAAGTTCGGTCAATTACCGAGGTGCCGACATGGCCGCGATCGCTATATCTATAACCCAGAGCCTGTTCGCATTGAGCCTGCTCATGACGCTGCAGAATCCAGCGACCGCGCTGATCGGCGAGCATGCTATTCACCGCTTGCAGTAAGCTTTTAAGCTCATCGGGCCTGGCCAGCATACCAAGCTCTTTAAGTTGAGCGGCCCAGGTTGCCGGCAACTGATTAATGCGTGCCTCAGGCCACTGATCCAGACCTTCGTTGGCGAGCTGTTTCAGGGTTCTATGCAACACAGTACCCATGGAGCGAGCGCGACTGGAAAGGCTACTATCAATATCAGCACCGGACTCTGCAGCAGTTTCAGGGGTACCTAGATTGGCACTGCTATCAGGTCTTTGTGGCGGCTGGAATTGTCTATCCAAGCGACGAATATGGCGCAAGCTGGGGACTTCTTTACCGTCCTCACTGAAGGCTTCAGTCGCGCTCTGCCGCACTGTATAAATCCCTTGGTCCAGACCCTCTTCGATGCTGTTCCAAATCGGCGTCAATAATGTGGTCTTGCCTGTAGGTTGCCACTGGCCATTTTTAAGTTGCTTAACGGTGCCGCACAAATAGAGTCGGCGCACCGCTCGGGTTGCGGCAACATAGAGAACCCTGGTGCTCTCAAGGCGAGTCTTAAGACTGTCTTCACGCTTCAGATAGCTGTAGACACTGTCATCTTCCTCATCGTGGGCACCCAGTGGCGCCATAATCAGCGAGGAATCGCTGTGCTCATCTATATGCTGCTGCCAGCGCAGAAGTTGCTTCTTATCCGATCCCGAGCCACGACTGAGCCCGGGCAAAATTACATGATCAAATTCCAGGCCCTTGGCTTTATGAATGGTCATAATCTGGATAACTGATTTTTGACTGCCGTCGCTATTATCTGCGCCGCCATCATCAGGTGAAGGTGCCGCATAGAGTTTGTCCACCGCCAGCTTAAAGCTATTCCAATCGCTGAGAGTGGCCCCGGTTTGCCAGTTCTCCAACAGATCTAAATAACTGCGGGCATCACTGAGGTCGGCACTATTTTGAAGCGTAGCCGGGCCACCCATGTCGATCCACAGCTGTTCAACTGTAGCGCGCAAATTGGCGCGGCCACGGTTTTTCCAGGCCGCGTCCAACAGCGGGATGATGCGCTGGAGGGTTTCTTGGCCATGCTGGCTAAAGTGCTGACTAGAGCGCTGGTCTGCTGGCGCCTCAAGTAACTGAATCAGTGGGGCCAATATCGCATTATTCTGTTGATAGCGGTTTTCATCATCCTTTTCGATACTATTGGCAACAGCTAACAAATCCCCAAGGCTGAGCCCGCAAAACGGCGCTCGCAAAACAGCTAACCAGGCAATTTTATCTGCCGGCGAGAGCAGGGCGCGAGTCAATGAGAGAAGATCAATCACAGGCATTCTGCTGGCCAGTGGCGTAATGTCGATGGCCTGCCAGTAGAGCTTGGCCTCACGCAGGGCCGGGATAATACTGCGCAGATGACCGCGGCCGCGCACCAGTATGGCAATTGACTCAGCCGGATTATGATCCCGCAATTGACTGCAGAGCTCGGCTATATACGTCGCTTCATCGAGCTTATGATCGTCGCCAGCAAAGCCTTGAAAACTCACTGACTGCCCATCATCAGCGGCTTTAACAGCCACCGAAGGGGAATAGGGAATCGCACCGCGACTGATATCGGCACGAGCCGGGAAGGCCTCAGTAAAGGCACTGTTGACCCATTGAATAATGCCTTCCTGGGAGCGAAAGTTAGAGGTCAGCGTTAGGGGCGTACATTGCACTGGCCCAACTGGGTGGCGCTGGGCGTTGAGAAATAGACCCACATTGGCGTTGCGAAAACCGTACAGGGATTGCATGGCATCGCCCACCAAAAACAGTGTGCGGCCATCATCCGGCTGCCAGCCACCTATAAGCTGTTCGAGCAAATTGATCTGTGCCGCAGAGGTATCCTGAAACTCATCCACCAGAATATGCCGCAGCTGATAGTCCAGACGCAGGGTGATATCCGAGACCACGCCGCCCTCGGCTTCGGGCTCCAGGGCATTCAGTGCCGCCAGAGTAATGGCCGGGTAATCACACTGGCCCTGCTGTTGAAAAATCACATCCAGTTGCGCTGCCAACAAGGGCAGTAAAAACCCCAGTGCGTCGAGCATTTTTTGCTGAGCTTGATTAATCTCGGCATCCGGAAGATGCATCACATTGGCGATCATTTCATTGAGTTCGGGACGCTCGCGGCACCAGTCCAAGAGCACCATAATCCGTGCCTTAACCTCTTTTTGATCGCTGGGAAATCCCTGCTTAACATTGATGGTTTTGCGCGGTTCATTGCTTTTGGTCACCAGCAGACCCAGGATCAGCTTCCACTGGGCAACGCCTTCGAGACCGATCTCGGGCAGTTCACTAAAGCTGCCCAGTTCGCTGAGGGCAAAATCATCCTTGGGGGCCACATGCTGGGCAGCGAAATCGATCAGTTCGACAAATTCACCGGCTATGGGCATTAATGCCTCATCCAGTTGCAACAGATTGTCAGCCACAACCTGCTCAATGACCTGCTGAAAATACTGGCTATTTTTGCCTGCATCATAAATCAGCGGCAGCCACTGCTCGCGCTTGCCCAGCAACTCGGAGAGCAGGGTTTCACAGCGCGCCATATCGTTACCAGTATGGGCCAGTAACACAGCCAACTGTTCAGCAACTGGGCCAGCTTCTTCAATCTTATCCAGCAACACACGAGCTGCGCTCTGGTAGTGTATCTGCGGTTGCTCGCTGGGTTCTGGAATGGGGCCAAACTTGGTTTCAAGGGCAAACTGGCTAGCAATATAGCGGCAGAAACCATCAATGGTCTGGATGCGCAGTCGACCTGGCATATCCAGCAGGTTCCATCCCAGCAGTTTGTTGCGCTCAACTGCAGCGGCAGCGAGATCCCAGGTCTGGGCTTCATACTCATTTGCAGGTCGCGGAGTATAGGCCGCTTGACGCAGGGCGCTGTGAATACGGCTGGCCATCTCACGGGCGGCCTTGCGGGTAAAGGTAATGCTAAGAATTTCCTCGGGATTGTCCACGGTGCAGAGCAATCGCAGAACCCGCTGGGTGATGAGTCCTGTTTTTCCTGAACCCGCCGGAGCAGAGACAATAAAGCTCTGTGAGGGATCTAGCGCTTGGCGACGCTGTTGTAGATCGGCAATCTCAGTCATTAGCTGGGCCATTAGTTAAGTGCTCCGGTAGTACCGGCGTTGCTGCTAATCGAACCCGCCACTTCTGCATTGATATCCGCTTCTTCAGACCAGCGATTTAAAGGCAGCAGATAATCCTGATACCCAAACTGAGTCTGGTCATAGACTTCGACATTGGCATGGCCACGAACGAACTCGTCGGCGAGATTATTGAGCGCGTTCTGCCAGGCATCAATCTGTTCTGCCCACTGCTGGGAAAGATCGGCGTCGGCAGCGGCTTTTTCACTGGCCAAAAATTTACTGTCGGTGCTGCCGACAAATTTAATCTTGCCGCCTTTAATCTGGGCAAAGGCGCAGCCATTGGCGCGGGGGTTACTGGCCAGTACATAGAGCGGTAACTGGGGATCCACCGGCCGCGAACCACTCCAGCTGGACTCTTTTACAGCGCCGGATTTGTAGTCAATAATTAACAGCTTATCGCCAATCTTATCGACCCGGTCTAGGCGCAAGTTAATCTCTAGATCGCCAAACTGCACTCGATTTTTGCTTTCCAACTCCACCACTTCAAAGGGCGGCCGCAACTTCTCTTCTTCCAGCCATTGAGCTAGGAGCTTTTCCAAACGCTGCTGTTCGAGACCCCGAAAGCGATCACCGCGGAGGATTGGATGCTGGGGTGCCCACTCTCTGAGTGTCTCCTCAATGGTGGTAGCCAGTTGCTGCTCAAGCTGTGTATCTGTCAGGGACTGCAGTGTGGCGGAGCTTTTCCAGATACCCCAGAGACGAAAAAGTATTTCATGTAACAGAGAACCGCGATCCATGGCCGATAGTCCCTGGGTGGGTTCCTCCAGGGCCTCGGTTTTAAGTCTGTGGGTAACAAAAGCATTAAAGGGGCAGATCGATTGGTTTTTTAGCAAGTTGCTACCACCGCGAATGGTTTCCACTTTCGGGCTATAGGGCGGTGCCTGATCGGCCAATAGTTGGCACTGATAGTCTTGAAAGAGCCAGGGTGGATGGGCCTGTGGGTTTTTGACTAGCTGCTCCTTACCTAGGGCAATATCGGTAATCAGTGGGCTCGGATCTAGTTGCTCTTCGCCGCGCATTTTTGGGTAGCTGACAATTAAACGGCCGCTGTTGTTTTTGTACTCCTGTAATAATTTATTGGCGATCTCTAACTCCCGCTCGGGTAGGCTGTGAGGCATCTGATGGAGGCGCTGAAATTCAGCTGGTAGCAGCTGGTTAATTGACACTGAGGCGGGAAAATTCATGCTGTGCATATCGACAATCCACAGCTGATCAAAGCGCAATCCGGATCCCTCGAGCAGACCCAGTATCTGCAGCGGCGCATCGGCGGTCTGAGGATGAAATACTGAATCCTGAGCCAGCTGTTGCAGATGTTTAAAGGCTGTGGAGAGGCCCACCTCAATACCTAGATTGTCTAGGCCAGTAAACTGTTCCAGCAGTCGATTCCAATGTTGGCGCTGCTGATATTCAAGGCTGTTGACTGTGCGTTTGCCGGGCCAGCCGAGATCCGTAAGGTAGGTGACAAAGAAATCTCCCCAGGCGGTAAAGCTCTGCTGGCTGTTAATTTGTCGGCGCTCATAGTCGCGAAGTGCCCGTAGGGGTTTAAGTGCGGCATTGGCCTCGCCCTCAGGTTCCGCAGCGAGATCAACTTCAATCACCGGCTTATGTTTAGGCTTAGGTGTAACTGCAGTAATAAACTGGCTCAGGCTAAAGTCAAAGCGATTGCGCTTACGCAGCAGTATTTCGCTGTCAGCGCGAAAGCTTAGGGGCAACTGATCAAATGCAGAGTAGGGGGAATAGAGCAGATGCAACCATTCACTGAGCGGGCGCTTATCTTTTAAAAGGCCAATCATCAGCAGGGCACTGTTGACCATTGGTGTATCGCGCAGGGCCGTGCCAGCTGAGATATTGGCAATGACCTCTGTGCCTTCTGTGCTTTCTAAACCCTCTAAACCGGCGGCGCTCTTATTATCACTGACACTATTGAGCGCTTCATTCACCACCCGTGCCACGCGCTGCAATGAGTTATTAAGCTCTGGCACCACAATACCAATACGCTGTTCCGGATTGGCTTTTAACTGCTGCGCTGCCCAGCTGGCTGCCAAGCGCAACTCTTGCTGTGAATCCTCGGCTTCAATACGCAGCACCTCATTATCACCAGAGAGCGAATCTAGACTGGTCACCTGGTTGCTGGCACTGGTGATCAGTGCGGCTTGTAAAGGCGGTGTGGATTGAAAGCCATAAACCATGATTTCAGCTTCGGCGGGGAGGGCAGCACAGTTAAACCCCTGCTTCACCAGCTGCCAGCTGCGCTGGGTGGTGAGCAGTTTATTGCGTCGCAGCAGTTCATCGAAGCGACCGCACCAACGTTTAAAATACTCCACCGAGGGATTCTCACCCGGCACCTGCTCTGCGCTGAGATTCCAGCTCTCCAAGGTCTTTAAGGTGTCCCCCGCCAGCTTGACGAAGTTAACCGGTTGTTCGAGACCGTCATCGGCGATAGCCCGCTCCCAGTAGTAGCGGCTCTGTTGAGTGCCGACTATGGCCAGCCCACGAACCAGTTCGTGGTTCTGATCTTGCAGCTCATCCCAACAGGCTCTAAGCCAGTGATCGACGGAATAGACTCGAGGTTGTTTCCAGGCCGCACAGCTCTGCTTCGGATCATCGCTAATCTGCTCGCCCCAGGCTTGAATGATCTTTGCCGCCAGTCGTTGATTTGGGGTCAGGATTAGACAATCACGTTCAATGGCGTCACGGAAGAGGCTGATATTGATAAGTGCTGGCAACATGGCGGATATTGTTTTCCGTGAGTGGGTGATTTTTTAAATGCGCTTATTAGGGGCTCTATAATCGCAAAACAGCGGTGCAATTGACAGCGGACTGATACAATAAGCCCATGCAATTATCTATTAATATTATTTCAATTTTTTGGGGCCTCGGAGGATTTATTCTCGGCGGCGTTCTGGCACTGGCGGTTCTCCGTGGCAAGACTGCGCGGCTCGAGAGTGAGCAATTTCAGACTCAGCAGCAGCTCGACAAGTTATCTGTCGAGCAACAGCAGTTAGAGGTGGTGCGCAGAGAGTTATTGGCTCTCAACAGTGCCCTGGAACAGAAGTTGCTCAGTCAGCAAAACCACTATCAAGAGCAGATCGCGCTATTGGCCGATGCCAAGAAGACTCTGAGCAGCGAATTTGAAAATCTTGCCAATCGTATCTTTGATGAAAAGCAGACCAAGTTTTCCCTGCAGAGCAAAGAGGCTTTGGAAGTCACTCTCAGTCCACTACGTCGTGATATAGGCGACTTCCGCAAGCAGGTTGAGACTTCTTACGACAAGGAGAATGCCGAGCGCAACAAGCTTGTCGGCCAGATCAGCGAACTGCAAAAGCAGACCATGCAGGTCTCTGCAGATGCCTTGCAACTAGCCACGGCACTGCGCGGCGACAATAAAGCCCAGGGCAACTGGGGCGAGTTTATTCTCGAGAAGTTACTTGAAGATTCAGGCCTGACCAATGGTCGCGAATACAGCACTCAGGTTGCTCTAAAAGATGAGACCGGCAAACGCCGCAACCCGGATGTCATAGTTCATTTGCCCGAGGGTCGGGATATTGTGATCGATGCCAAGGTCAGCTTGGTGGATTATGAACGTTATTTTCACGCCGAAGACGAAGAGTCTAAAAAGCTCTGTCTACGTCAACATCTGAGTTCATTGCGCGCTCATATCAAAGGCCTGAGCAGCAAGGACTATGAAAAACTCGAGGGGGTTAACAGCCTCGATTTCGTACTGATCTTTGTGCCCATAGAATCAGCCTTTATGCTGGCGCTGGACCACGACCCAGAAATGATGCGCGACGCCTATGATCGCGGCATTATTTTGGTTAGCCCAAGCACCTTGATGGTGACCCTGCGGACGATTAAGAACCTCTGGCGCTACGCAGATCAAAATCGCAACGCTCAGTTGATCGCGGATAAGGCCGGCGGCCTCTATGATCAGTTTGTACTCTACATAGAATCCCTGGATGAAGTGGGCAAGTATCTGGAAAAAAGTCAGGAAGCTTGGGACACAGCTCATAAACGCCTCTCGAGTGGTCGAGGCAACCTTATCCGCCGTACAGAAGAACTGAAGAAGCTCGGCGCCAAGGCGAAAAAGAGCCTGCCTGAGAATATGCTTGATGCGGATCCGCTGATGCCGTTGGTTGGCAGCAGCGGTGAAAGCAAGGCGGATAGCCGTGAACCCAAAGAGAAGGAATGATATAAATGTTGTCGAACCAATTGATGTTGCTGCTGGCTGTAATCCTACTGCTCGTTGTGGGCGGGTATGCGGCTTATTTAGCAGTGCAACTATACCGGCGTCGACAGCGGTTTGAGAACGGTAAGCGAGAGCTGGAGAATCAGTTAAAGGATAAGGAAGCGGAAGCCCGCCAGTCGGTACAGATTATTGCTCGAGCCTTGGTACAGAAAGATCTTAGTGAAACTGAAGCGGCCATGCGTATCTCATGGCTGTCACAGCAGATTGCGCTCAGTGCCGACGAGGCCCAGCACTTCAGCGTGTTTCAACAGCTCTCTGTAGCCACTGCCCATATCCCGATACTGGATGACTGGGCGGCTCTGGGTAAGGCTGAAAAGCGACGTCTTACCGTCGAGCGCGAGGGAATAGAAGTGAGCTACCGTGAATTTATTCAGGCCAGCGCTGTTGAGCTGGTGAGTATCCGTCTAGCCTAGTCCAATCTTGCCCCAATCAAACCATCACCAATCAAACCATCACCAATCAAACCATCACCAATCAAACCGTCGCCAATCAAACAGTACGTCGCCTCAATAACACACCACTTTCAAGGTGGTGAGTCCAGGGAAACTGATCAAATATCGCGGTTCGCACAATCTCATGGGTTTTAGTCAAACCGTCGAGATTAGCCCGCAAGGTTTCCGGATTGCAGGAAATATACAGAATATTATCAAAGCGCTGCGCCAGTTGCAGCGTATCTTCATCCAGACCCGCTCGCGGTGGATCGACGAAGATGGTGGAGAAGTTGTAGCTCTCTAAATCAATTTCCTTGAGCCGCCGAAAGGGCCGTTCGCCATTTAATGCCTGAGTAAATTCCTCGCTGGACATGCGCACTACAGTCACATTGCCCACCTCATTGAGGCCAAAGTTGGTCTGCGCCGAGCGCACCGATATCTTGGATATTTCCGTGGCCAACACCGATTTGAAGTGCTGAGCCAATACGGCAGTGAAATTGCCATTGCCACAGTAGAGTTCCACTAGATCGCCGCTTTTAACATCGACAATCGACTTGCAGCAGCCGCTGGCCCAACTAAGCATCTTCTCGTTGACCTTGGCATTGGGTTGGGTAAAACCGGATTCAATCTGCTGATAATGGTATTGCACCTCATCTACGTTCAAGATCTCGGTCACATAGTCTCGGGTTAATACTGTCTTCTGTTTGCGGCTGCGGCCGATCACCATAATGCTGTGTTCTGTCTCTAGGGCCTTGGCAGCCGACAGCCACTCGTCGTCTACGGGACGATGATAGATCAGGGTAATCAGCGCTTCACCGCTGAGAGTGGTGAGAAACTCTAGACTAAACAGTTTGCGGCTAAGTACCGGTGAAGCATTAATCGATGCTAATAAAGGCGCCATAAGCTGGCCAATCAGTTCACAGGCAATAGGAAATTCGCTAATCACATAGGGACGCTTTTCACCGGCGCGGTTCATGGCGTAATGGGCCACGCCATCTTCATGCCAAATGCGAAACTCAGCGCGCATACGGAAACCACTGGGGGCTGAGTCAAAGACCTCGACCTGCGGAAAACTGAGACCATCGAGAGTGCTTTTAAAGTTCTCAAGTTTGGCTTCTAGGGCGGCTGGATAAAGGCTGGAATCAATACTGTGATCGGACATTGGGGTTTTGGCTTCTTATTGGCTGGTGGAGTTCTAGCAGATAGGGTTACTAAATACAGTTTTTTGGTTTTGGCAATCCGGCATATCTGGCCACTAACTTGGCTGGGCTGCCGGGAAACAGTTGCAGCAGATAAATACTGCGCCCCTTCTCGAGACCGCAGTGCTCGGCCACAGTTTTACACAGGGGTCGCATAGACGGTGAAAAGCCGTATTGATCGTAAAAACTGCGGGCGGCATCCAACACTTCTAAGTGCTCGCCATTGAGCTCAATAGCCTCTTCGGTGGCAATACTGGAAGCCTGGTCCCAGGACCAGTCCGCTAGTTTGCTCAAATAGTTTTTATTGCTCATGTTGTCGTTTCGTCAAAAGAATAAAAAAAGGCCCCGTCGATCAACGGAGCCTTCTATCTTACTTTAAAACCATCTCAGATATACCCAATGTCTTTAGTCATCGCTGCCCATGCCAAACAGGTGCAGCAGGCTCAGGAACAGGTTATAGATCATCACAAACAGGGTCACTGTGGCTGAGATATAGTTGCGCTCGCCGCCGTGAATAATGGCGCTGGTCTGCCACATGATCATGCCAGTCGAAATCAGTGCAAAGGCCGCACTAATCGTCAGGGCCAAAATCGGGATTTGCAGAAAGATATTGGCAATGGCAGCAACAAAGGCGACCAACATACCAGTCATCAAGAAACCGGTCATGAAATTAAGATTTTTGCGGGTTGTCATTACGTAAGCAGAAGAGGCGAAGAACACCAGAGCGGTTGAGCCCAGTGCCATCATAATCGGCTCAGCGCCACGCACAGCCAGATACATGTTCAGTATCGGCCCGAGAGTGAAACCCATCCAACCGGTAAGGGCGAATACCCAGACTATACCCATTGAATTGTTTTTGTTTTTCTCAGTCATCCACAGGCAGACAAAGTAGGGCAGTAATGTCCAGAGACCAAAGTAGGGAGCGTTCATGGCCATAGCCACGCCAGCCATGATGGCGCTAAAGGCAAGGGTAACGCCGAGCAGCATATAGGTGCTGCGCAGTACTTTAACGACGGCGGGGTCAAGGGCAGTACTTTGAATGCCGCTCTGACGATTGCCTGAAATTGATTTTGCGCTGTACTTGTCCGTTTCCATTTTTAGTTCCTTTAACGAAATTTACGATACGGTGATAATACTCTGTCATAAAGCTCTGTCACAAGAGTATTGCCACTCCACCGTGGAGAATTCTCGACCATATTATCAGCTTTGAGTCGCTAATCTACTGTTGTTTACGGCTAAGTCGCTGGTTGGGATCCTCGACCTCAAAACTCTGCAGGGCAAAACCACTGTCACTCATGGTGATGACCCATCCGAGATCATGCCAATCGCCCAGCACAATGCGCTGGCCCTGGCTTACCTGATGCAGATCCGGGCGGTGAGTGTGTCCGTGAATCAGCACCTCTACCTGATGTTTGACCATCACTGCATCTACAGCGTCTGCATTCACATCCATGATCGCTGTGGCCTTATTACTGTTGGCCGACATGCTCTTGGCGCGCCAGTCTGAGGCGAGCTTTTGACGGCGTTTCAGAGGCAGGTGTGAGAGACACCATTTATAGATTGGATTGCGCGCCTTGCGGCGAAAGCGTTGGTAGTCCACATCATCGGTGCACAGGGAGTCGCCGTGCATGACTAAAGCAGTCTTTTCCTGATATTGAACCAGGTGCTCATCGGCCAACAACTCTGCACCACAGCGCTTAATAAAGCGCCGACCAATTAAGAAGTCGCGGTTACCGTGCTGAATATAGAGTCTTACCCCCGACTGACTGAGTTCTCCAAGGCTGGCCTGAACCTGTGCCGCCAACTCTGTAGGGTCATCATCACCAACCCAGGCTTCAAATAGATCGCCGAGAATATACAGGGCATCAGCCTGAGAGGCTGGGCCACTCAGAAAAGACAAAAACGCCCGGGTAACTGCCGGGCGCTCAGGTGCAAGGTGAAGATCTGAAATAAACAGTACAGACATAGACTTACTCGCTATTTGTTACCTACTTTATATCACTTATCAGAGTAAGCATCGCTGATCAGCGTTTCTGTCACTTCAATGGTTTCAACTGGCACATCTTGGTGGTGACCCGCGCTGCCAGTCTCCATCTCAGTGATGGCGTTAACCACATCCATACCTTCAACGACCTTACCAAATACAGCATAGCCCCAACCCTGGCTGTTCTTGCCACTGTGGTTCAGGAAGCCATTGTTAGAAACATTGATAAAGAACTGTGAAGAAGCGGAGTGCGGGTCGCCGGTGCGAGCCATTGCCAGAGTGCCGATTTCATTAGTCAGGCCATTGTCAGCTTCGTTTTCGATGGACTCGCGAGACTCTTTCTCATTCATCTGTGCATCCATACCGCCGCCCTGAACCATAAAGCCGGGGATTACACGGTGAAAGATAGTGCCGTTATAAAAACCGTCACGGGCATACTGCAGATAGTTGGCAGCAGTATTTGGCGCCTTGTCAAAATCGAGTTCGATGGAAATATCACCCTGTGTGGTGCGCAATGTAATCATAAGAGTTCCTGTAAAAAGTCAGTGAGAATTAGCGGTTGTTTAGCAAGGCCGCATTTTAGGCGCTAACGGGTTGGATTAAAACCGATCTTTGAGTTTTGCCCTCTGGCGCTGAGCTTTTTACGCTTATTTTTGGCTAATCTATCAATAGTGGGCTTAATCACCGATCTAGTAGGGGTTTTAGTTTAATGCACCGATGGCTGCGGCTATAATCTCGCCCATCTTTTCTCTCCAGACTTATATAAATGACTGATATCGAAAAACCAACCAATTTTATCCAGCAAATCATTACTGCTGACCTCGAAGCCGGCCGTGTAAAAGAGGTGGTGACGCGCTTTCCTCCTGAGCCCAATGGCTATCTGCACATAGGTCACGCCAAGTCGATCTGTCTTAACTTTGGTCTTGCCGAGCAATTTGGCGGCCGCTGCAACCTGCGCTTTGATGACACCAATCCTGAAAAAGAAGACGACGAATATGTTCAGGCGATTATTGAAGATGTGCGCTGGCTGGGTTTTGACTGGGGTGGCGAGCCACGCTTTGCTTCGGATTATTTTGCTCAGCTTTATACTTGGGCCCAGCAGCTAGTTACCGATGGCAAAGCCTATATCTGCGAGCTAAATGCCGAGCAGATGCGCGAGTATCGCGGCACACTCACCGAGGTGGGCAAGAATAGCCCATTCCGTGAGCGACCTGCAGCGGAGAGTCTCGAGTTGCTTGAGCAGATGAAAATTGGCGCCATCGATGAAGGCACCATGACACTGCGGGCGAAAATCGATATGAGCTCGCCAAATATCAATATGCGTGATCCTGTGATCTATCGCATTAAAAAAGTACCGCACCATCGTACCGGTGATGAGTGGAATATCTATCCGGCCTATGACTTTGCTCACGGTCAGGAAGATGCCATCGAAGGGGTGACCCATTCGGTCTGTACTCTGGAGTTTGCCGCTAACCGTCCTCTCTATGAGTGGTTTACAAGCAATCTGCCGTTACCTTCGATTCCCCGCCAGTATGAGTTTGGTCGCTTGAATCTAAATTACACCATGACCAGCAAGCGCAAGCTTAAACAGTTGGTTGATGAAGGCCATGTGGATGGCTGGAATGATCCCCGTATGCCGACGATTTCTGGTCTCCGTCGTCGCGGTGTTACTGCGGCATCAGTGCGGGAGTTTTGCGATAGCCTGGCCGTGGCCAAAACTGATGGCATTGTTGATGTTGCGCAGTTTGAGCACTTTATTCGCGAAGATCTGAATAACAATGCCAGTCGTGCCATGTGCGTGTTGAATCCGTTGAAGATTACCCTGAGCAACTATCCAGAAGACCAGCAGGAAATGTTGGTCGCGCCCGGACATCCCAATCGTGATGATTTACCTGCTCGTGAACTGCCGTTTACGCGCGAGCTGTATATTGATCGCAATGACTTTAATGAAGACACGACTCTGTCGCGGAAGAAGTTTAAGCGTTTGGTAATCGGTGAATATGTTCGATTGCGCAGTGGCTATGTGATTCGTGCGGACGAGGTTATCAAGGATGCGGCGGGTGAGATTGTTGAACTGATCTGTTCTTATATTCCGGGTACTGTTGGTCAGGATCCCCCAGAGGGCGTGCGTCCACGTGGCGTGATTCACTGGGTGTCGGCGACTAACTCGATTGATTGCGATCTCTATTTATACGAGAAATTATTTACCGTTGCAGCGCCTGATGCGGGGGAGGGGTCGTTTATTGATCACCTTAATCCTGATTCGCTGCAAGTTGTTAAGCAGTGTAAAGCGGAATTGGGTTTGGCTGCGGCTACTGCTGGTCAGCATTTTCAGTTTGAGCGTGAAGGTTATTACTGCGTTGATGCTAAGCACAGCAGTCCTGAAAAATTAGTTTTTAACCGTACCATCGCCCTGCGCTAAGGGCTTTTAATATCCGCTAAGGACTTTTTAATCTGCGCTAACGGCTTCAGCTTTGCGCTAACGGCTTATGTATTGCGCTAAAGGCTTTTACTAAGTTACTAAGAAAGAACATTAAGAGAGAAACATGAGTTTATCCCTATACAACAGCATGACCCGTAGCAAGCAGCCATTCCAGCCTATAGATAGCGAGCGAGTGACCATGTATGTCTGTGGGCCAACGGTCTATAACCGCGTGCATATAGGCAACGCTCGTCCGGCTGTGGTCTTTGATACGCTTTATCGGTTGTTGATGAGTCTCTATCCCAATGTTCAGTACGCGCGCAATATCACTGATATTGACGACAAGATTATGAAGACCGCTGCGGAGTTGGGTGAAGATATTAGTGTTCTGTCCACCCGTTATGCGGAAGCCTATTTTGACGATATGCAGGCGCTAAATAACCTGCCGCCGACTATCGTGCCCTACGCCACTCAGCATATTCCCGAAATGATCGACATGATCTCGCGATTGGTTGCCAAAGAGCACGCCTATGAGTCTGAGGGTCATGTGTTGTTTGCTGTGCAGTCTATGGCGGATTACGGGAAGCTCTCTGGTCGTTCGTTGGACGATATGCTCGCTGGCGCGAGAGTTGAGGTGGCGTCTTATAAAAAATACGCCGGTGATTTTGTGCTTTGGAAGCCTTCGGCTGATAGCGAACCCGGCTGGGACAGTCCCTGGGGTCGTGGTCGTCCTGGCTGGCATCTGGAATGCTCGGCGATGATTGAAAAGCATTTGGGTGATTCCATTGATATTCACGGTGGCGGTCAGGATTTGATTTTCCCGCACCATGAGAATGAAATTGCCCAGAGCTGCTGTGCCCATGATGGCAAGCCCTTTGCCAATGTCTGGATGCACAATGGTTTTATTAATATTGAAGGCGAAAAAATGTCCAAATCACTGGGCAATTTCCGCATGGTCAATGATCTGTTGGAACAGTATCCGGGTGAGGTTTTGCGCTATGTGATTCTCTCGGCTCACTACAGATCTGAACAGCACTTCGGCAAGGACTTACTCGACAGCGCTTGGCGTTCACTGGATGCGCTCTATGGCTTTTTGCGCACTCAGGTGGGTACTGAGTCGACTGTTGTGGATATTGCGGATACTCACGCTTACGCTGCTCTGCTAGATGATTTGAATACCCCTGTGGCGATTAGTGAGTTGCATAAGTTGGCCCGTGAGATGAATGCGGCTGATGGGGATGCTCTGGCTGAAGCTAAGGGTCGGTTGTTGGCAGTGGCGGGTTTGATGGGTTTGCTACAGCAGGATCCGGAGCAGTGGTTTACTCATTCTCGCGGTGGCAGCGATATTTCTGCTGAGGAGATTGAGGTGCTTATTGCTAAGCGTAATAAGGCTAAGGCGGATAAGGATTATGCTGGGGCTGATGCGGTGCGTGAGGAGTTGAAGGCGATGGGCGTGGTGTTGGAAGATAGTCGTGAAGGGACTAAGTGGCGGCGCGGGTAGAGGCTGCTGGTTTTTTTGGGTTTGGCTTTGGGTTTGGCTTTGGGTTTGGGTTTGGGTTTGGGTTTGGGTTTGGGTTTGGGTTTGGGTTTGGGTTTGGCTTTGGGTTTGGGTGCTTCGGAAAGCATGGCCCTAGCCTTGAGATCGACCCCATACCTTTTATGATTTGCTGGCGCTGCGGAACTCGCTGTCGCTCAAACAGGTCCTCGCTTTTTCACCAAATCATAAAAGGTATAAGCGGGGTCTGATTGATCTCAAGGCTAGGGCCATGCTTTCTTGCGGGTCGGTCACGGGATTTGAAAAAAATGGGCTGGTTTCTTGCTTGCCCTTTGGTTAAATTTTAACCTTTGATGTATCACCCATTCTGTAGAAATCTTTCTTTTTGCTGGCGCCTGTTTGCTCGGATGCTTCTGCTTGGCTTGCCTCCAGTAACATGGATTTCAAAATCTTTTTTAGTACGTTTTCTGCGGTGGCGCGATAGCCGGTGAGTTTGCCGCCATAGATTGCGAGGTAGTTATTGGTTTCGGCGAACTGGACTTCACGGCTGCGTTTGAAGGGATTGTTACCACTTGCAGGCAAGACTCTTAGGCCAGCCCATGATTCACTTGGCTGGTGATTGAAGTGTGGGAAGTGGCTGTGAATGACCTCTAGCAAGTAGCGGGTTTCTTCTTCGCTCGGTGCAACTCCGTCGGGGTTGCCTTCGAACAACTGTTCTGTGGTGCCGAGTAATGTGCCGCCTTTAAAGGGCAGTACAAAAATGGCGCGGTGATCCTGTTTGGCTTCTATATAAAAGCATTTTTCACTGAGCTGTTGGGTGAATTCTAGGTGGGTTCCCTTGATCAGATCCACGTCGATTGTCGGCGGTTTGGGTTCGATGGTTTCGGCTATTCGATTGATCCATGGACCGGCGGCGTTGACAAGTGTGCGGCATTGTAGGCTACTGATTTCATCGCCTATGGCGAAGCTCACTAAGTAGCCATTGTCGTTTTCTTCTGCGGTCAAAAACTTAGCTGGGCAAAGTAGGGTGGCGCCGTGCTGTTCAGCGGAGGCGACTACTCGTCGTGTTAAGACTTGATCATCTGTCTGTGCGTCTTGGTACATAAAGACGCACTTTAGGTCGGAGACATTTAACCCTTCGAGCTGATGCCATTCTTCTGGGGGTAATTGTTTAAACCCAGCTAGGTTGTTACGTCCAGCTAATAGTCGGTAGAGAATTAACCCGAGGCGTACTTGCCAGGCTTTAAAGCGATCGGTTTTATAGACAGGTAGGTAGAACCAATTGGGTTTGACTATGTCTTCTGCAATATCTAGAAGGATGCGGCGTTCACGAAGACTTTCATAAACAAGACCAATTTGTAATGTCTGCAGATAGCGCAGGCCGCCGTGAATCAGCTTGCTGGATTTGGAGGAGGTGCCAGCGCCCCAGTCGCTCTTTTCAATTAGGGCCACGGAGAGTCCGCTGAGTGCCGCGGCCTGGCCTACGCCAGCGCCTTGAATGCCGCCGCCAATCACACAGAGGTCGTAGGTTTGTGGATTGGGGTCTTTCGTAGGGTTAATCATTACAAGACGCATTCCGTTATTTGAGTAGGCTGGCAATATCAAAGGTTTCAAACATGGCGACGCCGCGGTCTGCCAGTTTATTGGCTAGTTGCGCGGTGCCCACTTCGTAGGCGACGAGCTTGCTGGTTAGGCTATCTAGGTTTTCTGTCTCGGGAATGATTTTGTAGTCGACAAAGGTATAGTCTCCGGCAATGGC
>Ga0302131_1000268_pt1 | contig 32450 bp, 39 predicted proteins | sample CB9_20m_MG_FD_203105 | JGI IMG/M metagenome (GOLD analysis project Ga0302131, IMG submission 203105) | Marine microbial communities from Western Arctic Ocean, Canada - CB9_20m | ecosystem: Environmental > Aquatic > Marine > Oceanic | place: Canada: Western Arctic Ocean | collected 2017-09-19
ATGTTTTTGTGTTTTTATATTTTTTAATGTTTTTGTGTTTTTATGTTTTTATGTTTTTATTACCGAGCTTCTGCGACATCGGCATCTTCCCCCCACTCAAGTGGGGGTGGCCAGTCCTCTTTGACAGCCTCTTTCTTGAGGCGGTTGAGCGCCTCTTCATCTTGTTCTTGGGCAAGATGATTGGTCCAGACGCGGCGTGCTTGAACCAATGTATCTCCGTTGGAGGCATCTTCGGATGCGTCGTTGCGTTTTTGTAGAATCTCGGATTGTGCCTTCATGATTTCTGCCTCATCATTGCGGCTCATAATGCGAGGTCCGGTGCGAACTTCCTTGCGATTGGCCGCCTTGTTCTTGCGAACCTTCCAGAACCACGGCGGGTTGTACTGGATCTTGACCTCCTCATCGTTGCCAATCCGTGCCGCAAAATCACTCAAGTACTCAGAGTGATACATGTGGTCGGAAAAGTGGATGAAAACCACGTGAAACGGCTCGCCGGTGTTGCGGTCGGTCCTGGAGACCATATCGACCTTGTCTACACAGCTGTTGCCATACATGTCTGGTCCGAAGAGCTCACAGAAGATTCCCTCAACATAGTTCGCGTCAAACTTATGGTAAACCCGCGGAAGGCAGACCGAAGGAATTGCGAGAGTGTTGTTGGAAGCCATGATTCTGTATGGAGAACGAGATAGGAGATATACCCGAAAGTAGTGATGAGACCAAGCATATAACTCAAAATTCATTTCAATTTTTTCCAGAACAAAAAAATTGAAACTATGAAGAAGACGCAATGAAAAAATATGTTTTTTTGCGTTTTGAAAATATGAATTTAACTTTCTGTGGCACGAATTATCAATTCCTCAATCTCTCAATTTGATCACAATCATACCCATTTCTATATACAGATTTCTCCTTTCAGAAGAATTAAAAGACAAATCTGCTTGAAGTAGTTCTTCTAAACGAAAACTCAACTGTTCCCTAGACATTTTTGTAATTCTTCTCAACAAAGTATCGTTATCGCGAGTGTTTCCATAGTTGCTCTTCGTGGTCGCTGTGGCATTCATAGTGGAAGAATGTAGCAAATGTGACAAATACTCATAATATCAAGGTGTAAAAATCAATTTTAAATTAAAAATACTGCTGCCTAAAAACTGCCTAAAAACTGCCTAAAATTATTACATTTCTGTACGTTCTGTGTAGATAAAACTATTCAAAAACGCTCTTTGTTCGCGGTCCAGCTGGAGTTCGCGATTGTGTTGTTTTTTATCCTTGTTTTTTTCTTGTTTTGTGGGTATGCGCAAATTATTACGCGAAATAAACCGTATACATCCGTTGTCGTTGATCATAATAGCATAAGTAGATTTGTCGTGGAGAAAATCAATAACTTGTGCGATTCTACCAACATCTTGCCCGCTTGTCACCATCACATAAGAACGTTTCTTCATGATTCGGTATTTCTCTTTTTCGTGTGTAATAATACTAATTCAGAACACAGAGTTTCAATTTTTTTGTTCTAGTAATAGCGGTATCTGTGTGTTTTAATTGCCCATGCCCGTATTTTATGTATCAAAACCAATTTGTTATTTATGTCAGGTGAAGTTGTAGACACGCTCAACGTTTTACTTTCCCGGGTTCGGCGACAGACATCAGACTTTTTGTGGATATTCAGACTTTTGACAATGCGGTCGCATTTTGGACAGCATTTCCACCCCTTGCTCAATTTTTCAGAGTCCGTCAATTCTATGTACTCCGGACGTATCTTTCTCAGTGCGCGGCGCTCATGTTCGATGACAACTTCATTTGACTGTACATTTTCTATTACATGACGAACATATTGAACAACCGTTCCTCCATTCCGCAAGTCGTTTAGTAGTTTCAGGTTATTGCATGCTTTCAAATAATCGTTTTCATTGATATGTGGTATGATATCTTCAATGAGATCCAATATTTCATTTAAGGCTCCTGTAAACTGTTCGCTTCTCTCCTTTTCTTGGCGTGATACTGACATGTTGCTTTTTGTAATGCTTTTTTATTGTAGTGAAAGCCAAACCTAAAACTGACGATGTTTCAATTTTTTCACTCAAGCAGTCAACGGTGAAAAGAACCACAAATATGAAAATAAAAATAAAAAGGTTAATACCTTGCCACAAACCGCCCTAATTAATGTTTTTTGTTTCTAAATAGAGTCAATAAAGTCAATAACCTCGCGCAACTGTCTCCGGTAATGCCTACATTTACACGGACACCGCCCGCCTAGATTGTCGTCTTGTATGTGGTGGTGATTACAGTGCCTTTTACAACACCGACATTTGTGAAGGGAATCGTGGATTTCCTTAATTGTCACCCTGTCTACACGTTCATAGATGTACTGTGCAAAAGAAGGCAACTCACCATCTACCTGGAAGTTCTGTAAATGCCACAAAATATCTTGGTTATTCGAATGATGCGCTTCATTCAAAACATCCAACATATTTAGAGCGGACTGAGACTCGGTCATACATTTGGCTTGGTTCTTGTCGTCGTCCGGACTTGAAACCGGACATATCGTCATGGGTGGGTCGTTGAGCGGGGAAATGGACATATCAGAGAGTGTGTGCGAATTGTACAAAATACACCGCGAATGGATAGTTTGTTATCAGAGATAATCCATTTCAATTTTTTGAAACAAAAATACACATATGACAAGTATATAATTTATTTGTAGTATTTTTGGATGTAATTAATACCTATATTTGTGGTACACTACCCCACTTTGCCTGTTTTGCTTTAATGCGCGCCCACCGTTTTTCCCGAATGCGCTCCTCAGCACCCTCCTTCAATTTTATCAGGTGGGCATTTTGCGACCTCCACGCTATATCTTTAAATATAATCCGTTGTGCTATCTCTTCGTAAAACTTGCGACTTTTGTATCCAGACGAAACCCGTTTCAGCAAGAATGACTTCCATGCTTTAGGGTGACGAAAGTATTTGCTCTCGCGCCGAGCGCCTCCTATCAAGATAGGTATTTTGCTATAATTTATCGCACCTTCGATTGTGCTTACAGATAGGGTACCGAACTTGGAATAGTCCATTTCAACCCCATAAATGCCTGCAAACTCGCGGATGATAAGCCAAGCAGCCTGCGCAAACTTGTGGTTTTGTGGAGCGGACATATTGGAAATACTGGGGTGGAAGTTCGGAAACTATCCTAGTAGTGGTGTAAGTGGCAATAGTAACGAGCGTCGTTTCAATTTTTACGAAACAATAAAAAATATGGGCTATTGCCCTGCCGAAACTACCTACATTTTATGTATTTTTCCCTTTTATTTATTACCTTGGGTGTTGGTCTCTTCGTAAATGTCTATTTTCAACTCCAACTCTTCGTAAAACTGACGACTTTTGTATCCCAGACTCGCCCGTTTCAATAACCGCGCTTTCCATGATTTTGGATTCTTGTGGTAGTTGTATATAAAGGTCGTCGGTATAATCTCAGACCATCTCAGCGCGTCGTGGATATCACCGACATGAAGTTTGCAGATGGTAGAATAGTCCATTTTAATTCCATAAATTCCGACAAATTCCTTGATGACTCGCCACGAAGCCTGGTCAAAAACGTGTTGCGTCATAACTGGTATTTGCTATAAGCTATAAGCGGTGGTGGTATGTTTCAATTTTTACGAAACAATAAAAAATATGGGCTATTGCCCTGCCGTTTTGTCTTTATTCATTTTTGTCTTTTTTATAGATTATAATCCGTGAAAACTTCCCCATCTACTACAAAATCACCTTCTATCTCATGCTCAAAGCAGTGTTTCTCGTCCTCATCAATAAGAAACCGCTGTTCGTTATTTAGGTCGTCGTGGTATATTAAATAAGCATCGGGTCCTTCCCACATGTAAGGATGCTCCGGCTCTTCGTCCAAAAATCCGTTGATATGGTTCTGTATGTCGCTGCTGAGTGAGATGCCGTTCAACAGTAAATCTAGCGGCGTTTCCTCCCCAGTATACAGTTCCTCTCTAGGCGCGAAGAAGAAGCAAGGCTGGAGCTCGGACATGGTAGTCCGGTATGGTATGGTATCCGAGGTAAAACTAGTTCCCCCTGGGTGTTGATATCTCTAAGTTTGTAGCACGAAACCATTTCAATTTTTTTACAATTTATAACAATTTTGCGAAGAAGCCCAGCAACAATCTGGTTCGTTGAACGCTTGGATGAGGTCATTGGCGCCGGCTACTTGGTTTTCATAGAGAGTGTTAGAGCCAGACATCGCGTTTCTCGTGTGTAATAGCGGAGATTGCCTTATTTATTGAATTTCCCTTTCGGGTGTTGATGCCTTTAGCAATAACGTGTTTGACGAAGTCAAAAGGGGGTATTTGTGTGAAACGTCAAACACTCAAAAACTCGCACTTTTCATAAAATGTGAGCAAAAACTCGCACTTTACGAAAAGTGCGAGTAAAAAGTAGTATTTTTCATAAAAGTGCGAGTTTTGTATATAACCCTAAAATACACCAAGTTCTGTAAACTCGCACTTTTACCAAATAAACGAGTAAAAACTCGCACTTTACGAAAAGTGCGAGTTTTTAAACTTTATGTTTTTAACAACAAAATATATGTAAAAAATTGAAATGAAATCTGCGCCACAGTTTAAGGTATTATCGGTCCTAGACCAACACACACATTATCTACTCTCAAGCTTCCAGTCTTCTACATTCTCAAACATGTCGTCGAACACTGCCCAGTTCGGAAAGCGCCACACTGAGTTTGCCCTGTCCTTGTTCTGTAGGAGTGCCGTTAAGGTTCTCAACGAACAAGGGATCAAGGACACTCCAAGTGAGGAACAGCTCTACGAACTGATCATGGAGGATGTTTTTGGCGATGAAGAAAGTTCTTCGCCGCCTAAGAACATTCCTCGCGATGACGTTGCCGAGAAAGTTGAAGCACCGGAAGTTGTCCAAGAAGCACCGGAAGTTGTTCAAGAAGTACCTCTTGCTGAAGCACCCAAGACACTCAAGAAGATCACCAACTTGACCTCCAAGGAGCTGAAGAAGAACCCGCTGAAGATCATCCAGAAAGAGCTCAAAGATGGGGTTGAGGTTGAAGTTGAAGTTAAAATCGCATTTCCGTATCTCGCGGAGGTAGATTACAGCGAAACTTGCCAGTCTCTCAAGGTAGACGGAGGACTCTTCAGCCCTTGCCTGACCCGCCCGGCAAAGGATTCTGAATTCTGCAAGTCTTGCGCGAAAGCGAACCACCAATATGGAACAATGGAGCAGCGCTCCAAATGCTCTATGCTGTGCTATGTGGACCCGAAAGGCAAGAAGGAAATTTCGTTTGGCACTTGGCTCAAGAAGCGTGGGGTGGAACGCGCTGAGGTGGAGACCTTGATTCAGGAACAATATTGTATTAGTCTACCGGACGAGTACTGGGTTCTGGACAAGTCTAAGTCATCCCGGGCGGTGAAGACAGTATCTACTTCCAGCGACGATGAAGCCAGCGTGGAAGGTGAGAAACCGGCTCCCAAGAAAGCAGGACGCCCCAAGAAACTGGCTCCCAAGAAGGAATCCGTCGCTCCCGTGGAAGAGACCAAGTCTGGAGCCAGCGACGATGAAGCCAGCGTGGAAGGTGAGAAACCGGCTCCCAAGAAACTGGCTCCCAAGAAGGAATCCGTCGCTCCCGTGGAAGAGACCAAGTCTGGAGCCAGCGACGAGGAAGCCAGCGTGGAAGACGAGAAACCGGCTCCCAAGAAACTGGCTCCCAAGAAGGAATCCGTCGCTCCCGTGGAAGAGACCAAGTCTGGAGCCAGCGACGAGGAAGCCAGCGTGGAAGACGAGAAACCGGCTCCCAAGAAACTGGCTCCCAAGAAGGAATCCGTCGCTCCCGTGGAAGAGACCAAGTCTGGAGCCAGCGACGAGGAAGCCAGTGAAACTTCCAAGCAAGAGCCCGCTAATGTTGATAAGGAACTAGAGGTCGAGCCAATCTCCGACGAGGAAGCAGAGAAAGAGGCAGACTCACCAGCTATTCCTATCGAAGAGAAAAACGGTTCCGTTAAGAAACTAGATGCTGACCACTTCCTAGTGTTCTGGGAAGGCACCACATATGTAGTTGAGAATGAGGACAACTGTGTCTGGGAACATGACTCAGATTACGACATCACCACTTATGTGGGTGAGTGGAACCCGGAGACCAGGGAGGTGAAACTAGATGATTAAAAATCCAAATCCAAAAAAATAAGGAAATGAAAAACCCATAAAAAGACAAATTGTAAATAAATAGTAGAAAAATAAGGCAGCACAAGGCAAGGTATTAACCTATTTTTTATTATTTAATTTTTTTTACTCATTTCTATTTTTTTCCACTCATTTCTGGAACACGAGTAAACTCGCAGTTTTACATGTAAAATACATGGTTGTAAAAAAATTGAAACGATTTGTAGCTACAACTCTATATCAACGCCTTTTGGCAAACACACAGAAAATTCGATTACCCGCGCTCAGACACCCTATCGTTTGAACATGTCCTCTATCTCGCAGAACCTTCCGCGCACCTTCTACAAGCTCGCTGACAAGTGGAATAAGAAGGTTGGAGCCATGAACTACGAGAGCAAGTGCTGGACTCTTGGCTCTCCCGACAACCAAGACCCCATTCAGCGAGTGGCCCGCATGATGTCGCACGAGCTAGGGAGGGACCCAACAACCCTGGCCCAGCGTTTCAGCGACATGGCTGCTGACTTCAGCAGGCGGTCCAATACAACCGTTGAGTGTAACTTGACCCCAAGTGGCGAAGTTTGGATCTATGACATGCGTCAGAGTGATGCTCTGCCCAAGTCTCAGGCTGAAACCGAACGGCTCTATAAGTTTGTGCGCGTTCTCATATCGCAGTGGTTCAGCGCAGAAGCAGAATGGTACCTTGCTGAGAAGAACATACACATTGCTGTGTGCTTCTTTGTATGGTATTTCACCAAGCCCAACTTCTTTTACAAGGACAACGTCATGAAGCAGACAACTCGCTACGGAATCCAGCGCGTGTGGACACCTCTCTTGCTAGGGAAGAAGATGAAACTCCAAGCCCCAGCCAACGCCTCAGCACCAAAGAGCCAGTTGTCCACTACAACCGACGCTCTCTTGCCGAAGCAGCTGCAACAGCAAGCGAATTGTCAGAAGGATATCGTGGCATTGTTGGATTTTACAACGCTGTCAAATACATCGCTTGAATGGGAAGATCCGCGTCGCCTACACCTCAAACTCTCTGAGTGCATGGCAAATACAGACTCAGGACTCTCCATCAAGCAGAACAAAAAACTACAAAAAATATACCACGAATACACGACTGTTACCACAAAAATCAATAAATCTATGGAGAAGATCAACAAGGCGCAGCGCGCGAATGCCAAGATTGTAACCCAGCAAAAAGAGCCAGTGTGGGCTTGTGAACTCGGAACACCACCAGCTTGTCCAACCGTACTCATCCGCCAATCAGCGTGCGAGGCGGAGCCATGCTCTCCTACTGAGTTGCCCGAGTGTCTGGGGTGCTCTACCGGACAAGCCAATCAACTGGCGCACATGGGCGGTTGTTTACCGGACGAACTGGAGGCAGCCGAGGAGGAGGAAGATGATGTGCCCGACTCTTGGGAGGATCTATAGGTGGTGGTGGGAAGGTGTATAAACAAGAAAACTAAATAAAGAGTAATGTATAAATTGGCAGTTTAAGGCAGGGAATTATCCCATTTTTTATTGCGATTTTGTAGAGACGCTCTTCTTGGCAACAAAAAAATTGAAATAGACCTATTAACCACTTCATTGTAGCAATAGAAATAGGGTTTTACCCAATCCGCCAGAGAACTTTCAAGTCAAGTTATCCGTTGAAATCATGGGCGTTCACAAGTGCACGACTACTAACTCGTGGTTAGGTCGCCAACCGTACCAAACAAAGGCGCTAAAACGTGCTCACAAAACGGTTACCGCTAAACACGAACGTCCCCACTTCGTGGGGTATTTCACGACTAAGAAAGCCGCTTCTGAAGCAGTAAATACGGTATTCGTCACAATGAAAGCGAAAGCAGAGATGATTGCGGACTTCAACCAGCAAAGGAATGCTTTAGACGCAGTCCGGAAACTGGACCATGATATCCTATACACAAATCTACTTGACTGGGACTATGTGGGCGGTAAAGAGTTCAAGTTGGACATCAAGGACAAGAGTGGAAACTTCCACAGGTACAAGTATTACGAGGATGAAGGGGAAACCGTTTGGCGGCGTGAACCATCCAACGAAAAGCCTGTGGGAGTATGGGTGGGAGACGAAGAACCCAATGGACTTGACGAGATTGCCAGGATTTACTGACTCGAGACCGTGTGAGAGTCTGCGTGCGTGCTTAGATGATATGTAATTTAATGCTGTTATTTTTTTATGACTCATTTCTTTTTTTCCCCACTCATTTCTGGGGTAATTTCAAAACGGATATAATGCGATTTTGGGGTACCATAATTGATTTGGTGGTTTTGTATGACATATCTGTAAAAGATTAACGTGGACATAAATTTAACAAGACAAAAATACATATAAAGTACCAACCAATACTTTAAATATATCAATCCCAAAAATGGAAAATGAAAAAAAAGCAATCGCGGGAGCAATCGCCTTTGCAACATTCGTCCTCATCTGCTACTACATCTACAACGAAACTTAAATAACTCTTCCGAACAAAATATTATATAAATGACAACTGATACTCCAAAGAAGCCCAGCAACAAAGGACAAACAACATGGCAGTCGCCATTAGGTACCGCACCATTATCTATATCGTCGGAAGAATCAGATGTGCTATTCGCACTCGCTCTCAAATAAGTAACCAACCTCATTTGCGCGTTAGCCTACGTGCCATTTTAGGTTTAAATCATTCGCAAATTATATAAAAACAAAACTCAAACTCTCAATACAAATAAATGTAAATGTTTCAAAGAAATAATGACGGCAAAAGCGAAGATTACAAACACAACAAGGAAGCAGTCCTCGTCGCGATCCAAACCAACAGTTTGAGTCTAAAAATGACCCGCTACGTGTACGACCCCGCGTTCAAATACCACGCCATTTTTCGTATTAGAAATCACTTCAAAATCAACACTATCGGCTATTTTGATTAATTATATCACTATATTGTAAGACAAGCAACATTACTCCAAAATGAGAAAAATATATGTATCGAAAATTATTAGCGATGAAAATATGGAAAAGCGTGCCAATGCATTTGTCGAGTCCGACGATATTTCTCAAATATTCACCACAAATGTGGACATATACGACGCAGATACCCACAAACTGCTCGCCAAGTTCCGTAAAAAGGTGCTCAAACCAAAAGAGTTACAAAGCTTTTACGACGCCACCTATGAGTTCACAAGTAAAATGGTCACCACCAATCGTGGCAATACGACTGGTAGTGAAACGCGAAATTTGCGAAACAACCCCAAAGTGAAATCTGCTATTTTGGGATATTTTGACCGCTGGGGTGCCAAGGAGAAAATGCAATTCCGCAAAGCGGGCGAACCAATTCCGTTAGAAGTCCGCGAAACCAGATTTTCTGCCGCCCACCCCGATAAATTTGAAAAAACCCTTCCACTCATCAAATCAATCGACAAATATTACCAAAAGATGCTAAACAAATTTTACAAAAAACAAAGACAAAAGGCGGACGAAACAAACTTCAAAATACCAAAAACATCGTTCACTACCATCACCACCAATATCAACTTTCAGACCTCTATTCACAAGGACAGCGGCGACGACGAAGAGGGTTTCGGTAATCTGGCGGTAATAGAAAAGGGGTCCTACACCGGCGGTGAGACGTGCTTGCCCCAGTATGGTATTGGCATCGACGTGCGCCAAGGGGACCTTTTATTTATGGACGTCCACGAATGGCACGGAAATTTGCCAATGGCGCCCAAATCCAAAGATGCAATCCGCATGTCTATTGTGTGTTATTTGCGCACCAAAGTATGGGAAAGAACGCGCAATAAAAGTAAGGCTTTCCAAAAAAAACACCTCAATTCTATAAAAGCTATCAAAATGAAGTCGCAAAATCGTAAAAAAACGCAAAAGAATAGAAGATAAAAATTGAAATGCAAACGACGAGCCTGTATATGCGCCATTGCACCATTACATCACGCCATCGCATCATCACAAGAACGTTCAACCGAAATAAGATGGACTCCATTTTCATCGGAAACCTTAAGAAGAAGTTGGTTAATGATAAGAAATGCGTGACAAAATTTGCCAAAGTCACGCAGGTGCGTTCTCTGTTCCTGATGTTGAACCGAGAAAAATACAAGCAGTTTTCGTTTGTGCTAAAAGACCAAGCGTTTTGGAGGATTGTTTCGTTCAAAACAGTAGAATTTGAATGCAAAATAAATATGATGATTTGCGCAACCGAAATAGCGCTTCTCCGAAAAACCCAACGAAAAACCCAACGAGAAATTAGCAACATGAAAAAGAAGATCACCTATTATAATCTTGCGCTGAAGACTCTGAAAAAGTATGACAAACATTATGGCGTGAAAATAGGTCTCGCATTGAACCGCCTATTTTGTAAGGACATTTCGCATTACATCCGCGATTTCATCTGAATCCGCGACCCCCCTCCCACCACCCACATCTTACAATAGATTTCCAATTGTGTTAATAAAGTTATCAATTTCATTATTTAATTTTTTATCGACGTTACTATTGATGTAGTATCGCAACTTCAAATTTGTCAGCGTTTTAATAATGCCATTTTTCTTGTTTGAAAATGTCATTTTTGAGGTAAGTTTGTAACTCGCATACATGGTCACCAAAATCACTAACAATATTACAAAAATAATAGACCACGCAAATGTATTGTTGTGGTCGGTGTCGCTTCGTTTCATCGCAATGTTCAAGATTATCGGAATCAAACAGCCAATCAAAATGAAGGATGCTTCAATGAGCGGCTTGAATTTCTCGGCAATTTCGTGGAAGTTTTCCTCCAAGTTTTTGTCACCAATTGTAACTTCGTCAAACGAAGTCAGCACGGTGAACATACCGGCAACTCCGGCTCCCAAGAGTCCCGCACAAAAATTAGAAAACGAATTACCGAGCATCGCTTTTGACCCGTCTATAATGTCGTATTTTGTCCTCAAATTATCAACATATCTGTTTGTTTTGTCTTTATCTTCCAATATTGTCTTTGGAATATTCAATGGCTTGCAGTGATATTTTTTCAACGCGTCCGAAAGGTCCTTCATATTTTTATTTTTGGAGATCTCCTTCTCAAACCGCAGCACATGATTCATCACCTTGCGCCAGTCATGCTCGGTCCATGTATTGATAGTGCCAAAATTCTCCTTGATATTTTCCTTGTATTTACCAAACTCAAAATGAGTAGAAAGTGGATTCAAAAACGACTGTACAAATAGGTTGTCGAGCGCCTCCGTTCCCAAACGCATGCCAAAGTTGTCGATAAATCCAAATATGGTTGCGCCGATCCCCATGACCATAATAAGACCGACCTTGGAGAACTTGGTTCCCGCAGCGAGCTTCAGCAACCTCTCTTGCGTAAATATGAAAAAATTAGAAAGAAGTAAAATAAACCCGACTAAGAGTAAATACAAAATACCACAATATTTATCAATCTTGTTAACCTCGTTTTCCACAATGAGGGATGAAAAATAGCAACCGGTGAAAAAGGAGAAAATAATGATCGTCGGCAAAGCAAAAAACGAAAATTTTCGTTTACTAACTTCTTCAAAATGTCCACCGCCTCCACCCCCGCCACCAGCACTGCCACCACTGCCACTACTTATTTCGTGATCTCTGTCGAGATGTTTCACCAAATACAAAGAAAAGATAATCAAAGTAACTGACAAAAAGAGGAACGAGTAATTCAAAATATACGAAATGTTCATATTATCTATATTAATGTCTATATATATTGCCTACATATAGTATTTAGAATTTTAATAATGAGTTGACAAAACAAAACAAAAAAATAAAAGACAAAAATAAAATTGAATTATAATCGCCAATCCATAGAACAAACACCGCAACTACATGGACACCTGGTACGAAACATCTTGTCCTTCCGAATCCGACGTAGAAAGATACATGCAAAACTCTCATATTTACATTTGTCTGCGCAAGGAGACAAATGATGCCCAAGAAAATAAGCACCTGTGTCAAACTGTCTCAAATTCTCTCAGCAAAGAAAGAGAAAACCTCAGGCCATTGGACGAAACCATCGCAAGAAACGCGCATATCTATACCCAAGTTCGCTACGAAACAATGCGCCAACACCCAAGATGGAAAGAGCTAACCCAACAAATATTGAAGGAAGAAGTGATTTTGCACAAGCCGTACGGTTCTTGGCGCGGATTCAGCACGTTTGTCACTGGACGACTTCGTCAGAAGTTCATAGTCCGCCTTATTCGCGAAATATGGGCGGTTCAAGTTATCCAAAGCAAATTTGTTCCGCTCTGGTTGGCTCACAATTATTGTCCGACTGGAAAGGGTTATGAACGAATAACTAAACATTACCATTCATTGCTATAAAATACAACTAATTATTTAATAAATCCAATCAATCCAATGAGAATAAAAGACAAAAATGATTATGTATTAATATCATAAAAATGAAATTGCAAGAGTTACCAGAGTTACCAGAGTTACCAGAGTTACCAGAGTTACCAGAGTTACCAGAGTTACCAGAGTTACCAGAGTTACCAGAATCAATGATTTTAAATATTTTTTCATTTTATCCAAGTTTTGTCTTTTATGAAAATTGTAAAAGAGTTCTAAACTACAACACCCAGAACATATTTGTTTTGTTACGTGAATATTACTTTAGCCCACCACCACCACTCTTGATTCCCAGTTACCTATTTTTGGATTACTTTTTACATCATAAGCACCTCTTGATCTTGGATAATCATCGACATTTTGAAGAGTATTTAAAACAAAACATTTGGGCAAGAGAATTGTGTTACAAGCACCCTACAAACCAAATTATTCGCCACTCACTGCGAAACATTATGCGCCTTTCGTATTTTGTAAATTGTTTGCGAGACCTAGCAAGATATCAAAGACAAATGACAAATGATAAAAACGAACAATCAAATATTGGTATAAGTTTCCAATGTTTGATTGAAAGTATAAATAAAGAAAGCGAAGAACAAACCAAAATGTTAAGAAATTACATTGAGCATCTATCGCAATAGTAGCAACATTAAAAGAAAGATAATAGCTACGATAATATATGGCACTCATTTGGTTCTAGTTATTTTCCCATCATATTATAACACGATAAAATGGCGTCAGGACTGTCTGCCGGACCGCCGAATCAGAAGTCAAACGGCAATGCTGATATGGGATATTCTAACGATGAGGACGATATATTGTATGCGCCAAAGGTATCATACAAGAAACGGAAAGAAGAAAAATCTGAAAAAGAAGATGCATGGTTAGTTGTTGATGGTATTGAATATTCCACCACTGAACCGTTAATTTCTAAATTATTCAACACAAAACAGTTCCCACCAAAAGTTCACGTAGGTTCTGATAAATCTTCGTACGATGTGAATCGTTCTTACATTTATATCATATCCAAAAAGGTGGATGGGCGAACATTTATAAAGATCGGTATGAGTAGACTTGGAAACTCGCGCCAGAAAATAAGTACTCGGTTGGAGAGCGCACAAACGTTTTTAATCCCCGGTCTTGAGAATAATGGGTTTAAGTTGCATTATGTCTTTTTTTATCGTCGTGAAGCGGCGAGTACTGGAACAAGTTTCGCAGAGTTGATAGAAAGGAGTCTGCATAAATTTCTCAAGGACAAGTATGAAAGAGCAATTATACATATGCCGACGAATCGTCCTTCGGAGTGGTACTTACCAGATGTTAAAAATTATAAAGAGATTATAAATGATGCGCTGATGTTTATTTCGGTACAAAATCCTGGACCTGAAGAGGCATATCACTTCAAAAGAAAAAGTAGAAATAGTAAAATATTAGTTCGCGAACATAAAGATATGTTTTTGAAGAGTCAGCCTCCAGAGAAAATTATTGAGTATCGCCACGATTTTCTTGCGTTCAAGAAAGAAAAAGCGACAGAAGCATCAACGCGTCCTCAGACGAGACGTGGGAATAAAAAATATTTCATGGACAAACTTGTAAACAACCCGAACCAAGATATCCCGCCTCCTCTAGGCGATAAGTTAACAATCGTTGATATTTATTACCATAGGACGGCAACTGATTCGTTGCGTAAATTCGGAGAATATTATGTGCAAATAAAAAATAGTCAGACAAAGGCTGCGAAGAAGACCCCCGGTGGTATTATACTATCGTACACGACCGATAATGGAAGTGAAAAGAAATACTTTTCTCATATCAGTCACATATTGGATGTGATGCATGAGATGACAACGATTGAGACATATGGCTTATTGCCCAATTACAATTATTACCATAACTACCCAATCAAAATAGCCAAACTATTTTTAAATAGAGAGAGTGGAGTAAAATACGAATATGCGCCATCTCAATGCAAATGGTTGTTAAACCGGATTGTCCGTGACACCGAAAATAAGTTGTATCGCGCGGTGAACATCAAAACATCTCGTAATAACAAAGTGTCCAAGATTGTTTATAATGAAATTCATGAACAAAACTACAAGATTAAACGTCCACTGGTTGTGAAAGAGGCAGAACCAATGATTGCCATCAAGCTTACGGTTGATTTCCACGATAATATCAAACACGAACTAGTAAAATACAAAATAGATAACAGTCCAAACACGTCGGGTCAATCCGTCATGAAAAATGAAACTTACGATTTATTTGACTTTGTTCAATTGGACAAAAACTATTTCAAAGAAGATGGTAAGGACGACCCGAACCAATATATCGGCGTTATTTTACAAAAAAAGTGGAATTATGCCAAGAATAAAGATACTAAAAAAATAGAATTTGAATATCAATATGAAATATTATTTGGCGATAGCAAAATATGGGAATTCAATACCGAAGAAGTTGATAATAATTCAAAGTTATTCGCTCACAAGCGTAGTATCCAAACATTTTTAGATAACGCAAAATTCAAGAAAAACGCCATGTACCACTTATATGAAAAGTATGGATTGCCAAATCCGGATGTGGATGCGGCTAGCAGCGCGCTTCCTACTCCGCTAGTGCGGGTAGCAAGACCCCAAGAATCCACGCGCAAAAAGAATAGTAAAAAGCAGAAAAGTACGCGCAAAGTGTATGGCGACATGCTGCGGCGCTCTGCGCGATTATCAACAACGCAGACTCGTCGTTCTCCACGAACGCGCAAAACCCTAGGTTAGTTACATATTTATATTCACTTACTTTATAATGAAAGTGGAATTAATAAATAAAAGGAGGAAAAATTTAAAGGGACGTCATGGAGTGGCGGCAGATTTTCGTATTGACAGTAAAGAGAATGATATAGTGATTTATCAGAATGTTAATGTCATCATACAAACCGTCTCTAACACAGGTTCTCCTGAAGGAGACAAATATAGTTTTACAGAAGCTTGGGAGTATGATCCCAAAAAGAAAACAACAGATTCTTTTTTGGTCCCTTTAGATTGGAGAGAAGAAAAAAAGGGGTATATGAAGGTCGTGAGTTATATTTGGGCGAAATCCGGAAAGATGCCACCTCATTTGAAAAAGGGAAAAGAGTTAGATTACTGGGGAAACGATGCTTATGGTTCATTTGACAAGCTGAAACCAGAAGGTAAAACAACCCGCAGAACTTTCAAAGTTTCTTGGGATAATATTGATAAGATTGGAAATCGCAATTACACAAAAGGCAAAGATTTAGTAGTGGAATGGGATTCAAATAATTGAAACTCAAATAAGATAAGTCAAAAAAGACAAAACCGCGTTCTGTAATTCAAACGCGCCGTTGACCAACGGTCTATTCATGTAATTGGGGTGAAGACCGAAAATAAGCGACGAGAACATCAAGCAGACCATGACAAGCATTTGTGTATTTTCTTTTCCAAAAGCAACCGGTATGGTATTGACGCTATTTTCAATATCTTCGTCAATGTCTTTGATATCCGCCAAATTAGTGCACGCAAACAAGACCAAAAAACAAGGCAGATAATCGTCCACGTCACTCAAAATGGAATAATCGTGATCGTGTAAAATACACGGCAACAAAACCGCCGAAAATGTCCACATGCTCGCCACAAAGACCGGTTTGAATCCAACAATTTGCCCTTTCAACTGCTTGTAATATTCGGTGCTGTATAACAACCCAGCGGTCGGTATATTCAAGTACCAATAGTCGTCATAGAACAAAAGAAACATAATACAATAAAATGCTGCGCAATAAGACCTCTTATAGAATGATGAATTGTTATACAATGTTTGATACAAGTCTTTCTTCTTTTCGGCAATAACGATTCTATCGCCACCTTCATGCTTCTGACCCTCTTGACGTAGTTCAATATACTCCACCGCGTCTTTGTATCTGTCTTTTCCGTAGGTGTAGTAGCCAATCAAGAATTGTAAAAGCACAACTTTCAGCGTGGTAATGTCGTAACCATAGTGTAAATTCGTAAATATATTATCAATAATATTGAGCGGAATCCCAATGTCAATTCCGTTCAACGGAAGCGTGGTTGTATGCAGCAGTGGGTCCAACGACATCTTCATACCACTTCTGCCTCCAACACCGCGATAAAGCCCCAATTGAAGTTTACTTTGTGATGCTAGTTGTAGCATTTTCATATTTGTATTATATAAAAATCATATATAATACAAAGCCTATCTAACTTATTAACTTATTAAAACATTAATCTAAACACAATATCGTCGAGTAAATCCAAGTATTCGTCAAGTTCTTGTTGCTCTTTGTTGTTGCGCAACGATGCGCGGTTCATCAGATTCGCCCACGGTCGGTCCAAAATATCAAAATGGCTGAACTTATCAATGAAAACTTCGTCAATCTCCATGGAATCTTGAAAATCCATCAAATCCGCGTTCAACATAGAAAGTGGTGGAATGGTAGGAACAAATCTCCATTTGTCAGATTGTTTGTGCTTGACCACGAGCATATTTCCCATCTCGCGCGAAAGAACGCTTTGCTCCGCACCCACCACCTTCTCATCCTCGTCCTCGTCCTCATTTGTCCCTTTCTGACGCCTAAATCCGCCAAAAACACTGGACTTGAGCAGTTCCAAATAATTGGTCTCTACAACGCCTTCAATCATGTCGTTGATTTTGTCAATCTGTAACATATCCACTTCGAAATTCACATTGAATTTATCAAAAAAGTTGCTGTAAGGTAACGAAACACCCACGCCCCTACTTTGTAAGTCAAGTGGTTCAATCAAAATGATCTTGTCAATTTCACCTTGCGTGAAAGACGAGTAGGTGTCCCACAAATCCGCCACGCCACTGGAGTGAGAAATGAGACAGACGGTGTCAAAGTCGGTCTTTTGCGCTAGCTTATCTAATAGTTCGCCATTCTTATTTGAGTCGGTGCTTGCAATATGAACCTCGTAATTATGACTTAATTTGGAAATAAAATTTCCGTACATTTCGCGTGGCACCGGCTGCTGAAATCGCGCCGGAAAAAACAGCAAGTGTTGTTTCAGCATCGGCTTCATCATGGTGGACGATAGCGAATGTGCCCCTTGAATCATCGCACCTATCAGACCAAACAATAGTCCCGTTCCTAGTTTCATTTGTCTTTTAATCATGAACATTAATTAGTTATATTATGTATTTTATCAATTATTTAAATGCTTTTACATTTATATACACCTCTCACATGAAGTGGTTGTCTTTGTCCAAGTCGTTTTCTGTATTTTCGGTAGCCTTTAGCATTCTCAGCGCCGGGTCCACTCCCATTTCCGTTTCGGCGTTCAATCTTTTAGCTCAACCCACTTCGGTGTCGTCTGACATCAAGCCCTTCATACCATTTCACGATCTTTCTTACCACGAAAGTCTAAACCACTTCTCTGAGAGGGCGAATGTTCTTAGCGAGGAAGTAGGTAAAAATATTGTGTTGTCAGTCTCGTCCGCACTACCCAAGTTCGATTCGGTCGGTCACAATATATTGAGCGCAAATCATGACTTTATAGCCAATATTTTGAAAAATGAAAACTTGTCCCACGCAGCAAAAAAAAGTATTATTTTAGCTTCCATTAAATTGGCTCAAATGGGGGACGATATGGGTTCGCACATTTTACAAAATTATTATAATTTGGTAGATTCGTGTTTGTGATGTTGTTATATGCATACATTCATACATTCATACATTCATACATTCAGTTTTGGGTCAATACAGAATGAATCGTTCTTTTGAACTTCTTGTTGTGTTCATACATTTTACGCAGTGTACCTACTCGTCGTGCTCCGTTAACTTGCCCGGTCAGATGAATATTTTCCTCGCCTTCTTTTAAGACTTCCAGACGAGTCATCTGTTTCCTAAAAGTCGCCATTCTCAATTGGGATAGCAAATTATTATTGACACCAATATAATGTAAACACGAAAACCGAAAATATTTGTCAAAACTGTGTTTGGAAGTAAAACACAGCCTTGCAATGTCTGTAATGTCCAAATATAGGAGAAACTCTTTGTGAATGTGAAATAATTTTCCCAGGCGAAGCCACTCCATCAAGACGAATAGGTTCTCTGCGATAGGTTGTTTCGCCATTGTCCGATGAGAATATGTTGTTTGCAATAGTCTTATATGTATTCACCGTAATCTATTTCAATTTTATTAAATATAAACCATAATTCATATGTCAAAATATAATATTATCAGAACATAAGATGAAATTTCCGTTTCTGAAATTCATTCACGGCGGACTGTTAGCCGGAATGCCCTCGCTAGTGTACAACCCCTATACCAAGACGCCCTTGAACATTCCACTGACTGTTTCAGAGGGCAGCATTTATTTGAATTTCCGGCTAACCCCGCAATATTCAAATTACTTACAAGACTACATCAATGAATATAATAAAAATTTGTCTATTGTTCCAGTTTGTCTTTTTCCAGAAGATGAATCCACAAAATATTTGAGCGTCAACATTTATAATTGTTCTAGTCCGGCATTTTTGAACGGCAACAAGCAAACCCTTCGGTGCGAACTCAACACCTATGTTCAAGACATGGAGACCGGACAATATGGCACGTTAATTCTTGACTATTTATCAAACGAACTATCGATGGATCCGGTCAACTTGTTCAAGCTACCACCTTCCCAGAGAGACGGTAATGTTGAATATCACATCCTTCATCAACCACATATCGACTCTTACCGGACCAAAAAAATATACATTGATTGTTCTTCTAAAAAAGACAAAATCAAGTTGAGTTTGAAACTATTCATAGACAGTTTAAAAGAAGTGACAATACACACGAGCAAAGAGTTGGTGAAATACAGCGATTATATATATTATAAAAATGGGATATATGACAAATTGTATTACGATGACGCGCTAGTGAACGCCCACTTGAAGTCGCCGCGCAAGGACCCCGAAAATCTTCCAAACAAGCACTTGTCGCCCACAAATATAGATGACAACATAGACAGCTTTTTTTTTACTTATAAGGATTTATTTTTTGAAAAGGCGGACAGTGTATTTTATTTTGAAAACAAGATCAACTTCATTGGTAGTATGTGGGAAAATATAAATTAATTAGTTAATTAATCTTCAATAAAAGTCTCCATAAAAGACAAAATTGTGTCAACATATTCTCTCTTGGACTCCACCCCCCGATTTTTGTTCCCTACGCTGAGGCGCGTATTGTGCATGAAGTCCGCCAGAGGCCGATTCAAAATGTCCGAATGTCCGTAGTTGTTGATGTCCAGCTCCCATATTCCCGTTACATCACTATTCAAGTTTTCTCTTGTTAACTTGAATATTGGAATAAAAGGTAACCCAAACGGGTCAAGCGTTATTTTGTAAGAGTTCATTGCGCGAATAAAAGACAAAGATTCAAACCTTCCGTTTATGTTCCACTTGTCTTTTGAAAATTTGGTATTAACCGGATCCAATAAAAACACGTGTTTAATTCCGTCTAGTTTACAGCACTGATTAAGAAGTGTCGTGCACCCCGACGAGTGTCCCATAACATTTACACTGGAATATTGATATTTGTATTTTGAATAGAGGTCGTCAATATTTTCTTGAGAGATTTGATATTGAAATGGAACGTCGTACACATCGATATCTCTTGATTCCATTTCTTGTATGAACTCGTTGTAAATGCTGGATTGAAATAGATTACTTCCTCCTGTAAAAAAAAGCACACAACTTGAACCGCCGCCCACTCGGCTAACGCTGGTCGCGCCGTTCAAGCGAATCCATTCAACAGCGTGCTGATTCAAACAAACACTCAAATGAAAAATCCCTAACAATGATGTGACAAGTCTCATTGTAAATATTTGCTTCATTAGTATGCGAAAATATAAAAATAATTCAATATAAATATAAATATAAATGTTGGACATTTATTTGACAAATAATTTCAAAATTAACCATATCCAATGAATTTACCATTTGAATTTGAATCCCAAACTAAAGCGTCTCGGAGTCGGAGACGAGTCGTCGTGAAGCGTTTCAAATAACAATATCAACTCGCCTGCGCCACCTCTTTCTTTATAGTCTGCTTTGAGCATATGTTGATTGATTAGATTCTGAATGTTAAGCGGAGTATTTTTCCATCTAAATGTAGGGACTTCTCCTTCCACGTCATACCGCGCATTTTCAAACAATTCCGCAAAAACGATACCAGCACTCCAAATATCAGTTTTGTGATTATATTTTTGATTATTTTTCATTTCCGGTGACATATAACGCCGGGAGCCTACGTGGGATGTGAGTTCGCTGTTGTCGCCCACCCCAATACTTTCCAATATTTCTGTAGAAGCGCCTGGCGACGAAGAGATATTTTGTTCCAGACTGTCTTTGCTACTATTTCGTTTGATCTTGTTGTCAATAAATTTACTGAGACCAAAATCGGCAATTTTCGCGTGTCCCGATCGTGTCAATACAATATTTTGCGGTTTGATATCACGATGAATGAGCGACTTCGGTTTGCGTCCGTGCAGATATTCAAGACCACGCAAAACATCCGTACATATTTTCACTTTTGCATTTATACCAATACTTTTCTTTTGTTTGATAAAATGCATCAGGTCTTTGTTTGGTAAATACTCCATGACAATTGCAAATGGTTCTTGAACAAACCCCAATATTTGGACAATATTCGGATGGTGTATTTTTATTAGTGTATCTAACTCGTTGATAATAATTTGTTTGTCTTCGTTTGCGAGTTCATTGTCTATTTTTGCTGCGACTGGCGTGCTTTTCCATCGAGCGCGATGGACTCGTCCGAACTGTCCTTGTCCAATTACTTCCATCAATTTCAAGTCCCAAGGCGGGATTTCCCATTCCGTGAAAGAGTTAGTCCTCTTGATATGTTTGTATTTCTTAGGAATGCCATCAGACAAACTTTCGTCTATATCAAATGTGAGTCCACTTGTGTCAATTTCTTGCTCGGTTCCGCACGTGTTCTGAAATAGGTCCATGATGGCTTATCTTTTCTGATAGTGTAGAATAAAAAATATGGATTGAGATTCAATTTTAAACGTAGCATAGCACGATAAGATATTAAATAAACAGTAAGATGGAACTTAAAATAGAATGTCACTCATATCAAAACTTTACTTTGTTCATAACATTTTCTACAAACTTGTTTGGATTCATCAATATAAACAGCGAAATCAAGAAGAACAAATGTTTTCGTTGTTTAAATTTGCGCGGAAACACCATAAAAGAGCCGCCGCGTTTGGAATGTGATTTGCCATAAAATAATTTAGTCTCAAATTCGTCTTCAATAAATTTTTGCCATTCAGAGCCATGTTCATCGTCGCCATAGGTTGTTGTAAGCGGAATATAGTAAGTGCTTTTATATACATAGTTGTTGAAACCAGGATTCGCATAAATATTGACATCTTGATCTTTTGCCAGTACATTCCGGACCAGTCCAATACCAACGATCTTATTTGTGGTGTTGTTCATATCCAGAACGAAGAGCAACTTATCGGGCGTGTTAACTGGAAACGTTAGCATCGTGCTGTACAGCGCTCCATCCCAGCGAATATTTTGTTTGTGGCGCATGTTTTGGTAATATGTGTCGCTGGTAAACCGAGTTGTATAAATATCATAGACAAGTTCGATTTCGCAATCGGGATTTAAATGACATTCGTTAACATATTTCATAAATTGCCTTTCGAAATGACGACCAAATATACGTTCGTGTTCCTTTTGTATCTTGAGGCGCTGTTGTAAAAGTCGCAGTTTGTGTTCTTCTTGAAGTTTTTGTAGCTCATTTTCTTCGGGTCTTTCTACACGCTCCATCTGTCTTACGGCCAGGCACTTTTATAGAGTGACATTTGTCTTTTGTTTTTATTTCAATTTTTTGAAATAAAAAAATTGATATAATCTCGCCGCGCTTTATATCAGCATTAGCAAGAATATGAGCTCAAACAAAACCTACACGTCGCAAGAAATGAACAAACTAAGCAACAGTGAACTTTGGAAAAATTCTATTAAGAACGTCCCTAGTGTTTCAAAAAACGACACAACCAAATATACACTGTATTCTACTGGAGATGCGGATTTGAACGGTAGAAAATACGTATCTCTACCATCAAACAAGGTTCTTACCGATTATGAAAAGAGAAAATATAACATTTGGTAAGTATAATATGAATATTAAAATGAATATTAACAAGAATATAATATAAAAATAAATACGAATACTATATTATTAAAAACAAACATGAAAATTCCGACGACAAATCTATTTATTTTTTTTGCGGCATTCATTAGAACGTCATATGCGTACAACAATCGCGATTACATTGATAAACTTAATCAAATGAGTGAAAATGGTGTGAAATTTCAAGAAAACCAGTTTATCAACCACACACGCGAAGAATTTGATGAACTCTACAAAGGACTCAAACAAGCATCTCAAGATTACAAGAGCAATTGTGCCGTCTTTACGATGAGTTCAAGTGATTATAATTCTCCTCCAGAAAGTTGGGATTGGCGCAAGCGTGGGGTCGTTACTACCGTGAAGAATCAAGGTAAATGCGGAAGTTGTTGGTCGTTCAGTGCGGCCGGCGCACTGGAAGGAGCGTGGGCAATCAGTACGAGTCTCTTGTACAATTTCAGCGAGCAACAGTTGATGGATTGTTCGCGTCGCTACGGCAATATGGCGTGTAATGGTGGTTTGATGGATAAGGCGTTTGAATACGCAATTGACGCTGGCATGTGCAAATTGGAAGATGTGCCTTACCACGCTGAAAGTGAAATTTGTACACAAACCGTGAAAGATTGTCAAAAGGTCGCTCATTTCAATCAATGTTTCAATATTCCGGCAAACAATGAGCGTCTACTCCGTGAAGCGGTGTATCGGTCTCCGGTCGCCGTTAGCATTGAAGCGGACACCAAAACATTCCAGTTTTACAAGGGTGGCATCTTGGATTCATCCAACTGCGGTACAACACTGGACCATGGCGTGTTGGCGGTGGGCTACGGCGAAGAAGATGGCAAGAAATATTGGATCGTAAAGAATTCGTGGGGCGAAGATTGGGGCGAATATGGTTATATTCGCATTGGACGAAGTGATAGCGAAGATTCTGAAGGTGTTTGTGGAATTGCGAAAGACGCCTCCTTTGTGATGGTCTAATACAAAAAATGACTTGATAATAATATTAATAACAATATAAAAATACACTTAATATAATATACAACGCACGGACATACACCATACAAAATGGCAAGAATTATTTACAACATTTCAACTACACTGCAACCATCAATGATGCCGACAACAACAATTACAAATAATGACCCCACTTCCAATCCACTGTTGACTGTTTGGGTCATTATTCAAATATTTCTTTTTTTGATTTCGTCATTCTGTATTATGTGTGCGATTGCATATATTTCGCGTGCCACACTTATCCGCGAAATGAGACGTTATCAAGGGATAAGTGTGGTAAACAACCAGAGGTTGCTGGATGAAATTAAAAAATTGAAGTAACTATAAAGTCGCAGCGTTATTATATATTATACCCACAACACAGTAAACGATGGATACGAAGCAGAAAGACTTTTATATTCATTTCGCTACGAGTATGGAGTTGAGCAAATTTGTAGAGAAGGCAAAATGGGAACATTTGCTCGGTCATAAATGTTGTGGTGGTAAGGGCGTGCTTATGAAAAATGTGAAATCAATGAAAGAATTGAATGAAATAAAAGACAAGTTTCTAAAAAATAACTAGTATCCAGTATCCACGTATAATGTAATAAATTAAAGTTTCATAAATGCGTCCAAATAGTCTTCGTGTGTTTTTAATTTCTTCCGATGTTTGATCTTGTTTATTTTTGCGAGGAGTTTCAATTCGTCAATTGTGGCGACTCTGTTTTTGATTTGCCAAAGCATTTGCAAAGGCGAAATATCTAATGGGTGCTCACTACGACTAGTGTAAACAAACTTTCGTCCAAGTGATCCTCCTGTATAAGATGAGTACAAAATAATAATATTTTGCATATGCGACCAAATTGTTGCTTGTTTACCCTCTTTTATTTCTGTATAATTTTGATATTCAATATGGGTGGCGTTTATCAGGTCAATTGTGCGAAAATCAACAGGTCCGTGTGATGAATTATCAAACGGTTCCCAATGCGGGTTGTCATCATTCTGCTTCTCTTTTATCCGCTTTATATTACTTTCGGTAAGAACCGTCCTTGTTCTTTTTTTAATCTTGAAAATTTTAATCATCGTATTATGAGACCAAGATAGATTGAACCGTTTCTCCCAATAATCTGGACACGGATAGAATTTGGTATTCTGGGTTTCGTCATTTTCAAACGGAAAATAATAATACAAATATTTGTCTTTTCCAGTGGTGAACTGTTGTGAATTTTTAGAAGTATTTACAGAGAAACTATAAATTTGCTCTCGCTCCAATTCATTCGGAATGTTGCGGAATGAATCACAAGATAGTAAATATGACATAACTTTCCATTTCAATTGTGGGGGGAGCCAGTTGGTAATAAACTCTTCAATGTCGATTGTCATTGTCTCTGGAACTAATATGCTTGACATCATTACGCATTGTAACTCTAATATTATATATATCCAATTTCAATTTTAATTAGAAATGATAAAAAGTAAAAAGTAAAAAAAATTGATTACTCTTTATCATAGTCTTAACATTATCAAAAACAATCATGTCTGGACTAATTGAAAACGAGATGACAAATTGTCTGCAACAAATGGCAGAACTCCAAGCAAAAATGGAAGTTCTTCAAGAAGAAAAAAATAACAAGGCTGCGGAAGAACTCGTCAAAAAACAGGAAGTAGAACCAAATCTGAAAGTAATGTCAGATTGGTTACAGGAATACGGAGAATTAATTGATGAGGTGGAGCGCGAGCGTGTTATTGTTGAACAATATAATAAGTTGGACGACTCTAGGAATAGTGGTAATAACTCCCTAGAATACAAAATTGGACGCTACGAGTTTGTAAAAAATCTGGCACCTGTAGATAGTCGTAAAGAAAAGCGCCAACAATACCAACACGCTAGTGGATTTGGTATTGATTTGGACAATTTGGACAGAAGTACAGATATATCGCAACTCCTTATAGAATATGAACCAACAAAAGAAGAATATGAACTGTATAATAATAAAGAGGCGATTAAAGCCAAGTATTTCTCCATCCGACACCCCGGAGGTATTACAACCCCTCGTACAAACATTCTTAATAATTCTAAAAAATTTAACAATCCATGCAATCACCCAACATATTTCATGAAACAATACATCGAATCAACCCATAATATGTTTCTGATCCAACAAAAAAGGATTAATGAATTGGAAGAAAGATTAGAAAAACTAAAGCCCAAATTATCAAATGAAGATTTCGGGTATAGCGCCGAGGATCCGCGGCGAGTTCATCAAGATGAAACAATGCGAAAAATAAATCTAAACCACGATGCCCTTAATTACTGATAAAAATTGAAATACAACCGACGTCTGAAGGTCTCGCAAGCAAACGCCTTGTCTCCAAAATCCACCAATCTCTTTCAAAAGATATGATTTTTCCAGATGATACGTGGAATTCAATCATGAGTTATTTTCACAGTAGTTACAAACAACCACTTCATTATGAGGCAATTATGGAAGTCCCAGAATTTTATTTCTGTGTATTGCATCACCGCCAAAGTCACGAGTATGGTTTGCGTTGGAATCGGTCTCTTCAAGTTGATTCATATTACATGAGATTAATAATTCAGAGCAACTTCAATGCGAGTCGCGTTAAGGGAACATCCCAAATAAAATTAAGACGCGGTGTTGCTTCTCCCAGAATATGCGACGACTTTTTCAATATCTTTGAAATCTACAAAAAAAACTGTTTGACGAATGTTTTGAACAATATAAATTACATATAAAAGACAAACCGAATTTAGATTAAAAATAATATATCATTAAAATAATATTTTTAATTGTTGGGTTGGCGAATATTATATTATTATTTGACAATTGTTGTACTGAGAAGCGTGTCCTGACTACAAGGAACATATAGAATATTGCGCGCGGGTTGATTTGTTTCATTTATGATTCTGTTTTTTGTGTGATTTGGGTACTTTTTGTCCCACGCTCGCTTGTCTTCATCTACCACTGAATCCCAACTATCGTCATCTGCGATAGCAGAATCGTTATATTTAAGGACATAACCGCCCGGAATTTGCACGTTGCCGTTTTCATCATGAATTTCCCAACAATTAATGAGCATATTGAATTCTTTTTTTAAATTAATAAACCACGATGTCATAATTTCTTTATCAAAATCATCGCCTAGATTATTGATTTTCCTTACAAGAGTCTCAAACATGTATGGAAGTCTAGAAACTTCATCAGGTGCAAACGAAATGGTCGGAACAGTCAACCCCTTTTTGTATTTTTCATTCCAAAAGCACGAAATGGCAATAATATATATACATTTATTGTCTTCCAATGCGGTTTCAATTACATAATTCAAGTCAAGACGAGGCGCGTTGTCATCTTTTATGAATATGCATCTTGGGTTTGCGTTGGGATTTATGGTTTTTATGAAGTCATCTGTTTCTTTATTTCCATGTCCGTGAAAACATATCAAATGATGAGAACCTCTTTCGCTACCATTGACTTGAGAAACCATATCGTCATATTCTTCCTGATTGGTCACGATGTGCTTGTGAGAAGTCATAACTCTCAGATGCTGTTTGTATGCTACCTTCAAGACATAACGACAGTGGTTTCAATTTTTTCGTTTCATAAAAAATTGAAACTTCACACCCATGTAAATTAATGATAAGCATCATGAATACATCCAAAAAAACATTCAAACCCTGTTCCAAATGTGGAATCAAACCACAAGATATCAGCGAGGTGACTTTTGGAGAATTTAATGAGACTGGAAATAAATGGTATTGTTTTGAGCATGTTGAATGTTTGTGGAACTCCGTAAATCAAAATATCAAAAATCAAAGTGATTGGTGGGATTATTTGGAAAAGAGAAATGGAAAATGTCCGCGCCCGAATTAAGCATTTTACAATAATTTAAATGAATATATAGTCGCATAAAAGTAATATGTAATATGTTATATTTTTTCTTTGAAACACGACTATTCTTTGCCAATGCTATTTACAAATATATTGAGTATGTCCATGTAATAATCTAATGCCCCCAAAACACAGTCTCTTTCATACTTGATAGAGTCATACCTTAATAATATGGTGTTTGTATCATAAATAATATAGACAGAAAACAACAACAACGCAAATGTTGTCAATATTTTATCGCGTCCTTTGGAATATGGTGAAAAGAAACTTACAATCCTTAGGGTGATCAAGCCCAACAGAAAGAAAAATAAAATTATGCCTAGCCACGAAAGGTCTACTTGAAAATAAACAAGGATGAATCCAAAAATCAACATCATGAAAAATAGAAGAACTGTAAACAGCAACGCGCTCATGATTGTGTTTGCATGAATATGCCGAAGAGAAAATCCCAAAAATAATCCTTGTAAAACACTAAACAATGTAAACAAGAGAAGTCGTTGCGTAAATGTCATCTGAACCGACGTCATAAAAAAGATTGATATAATGCCAAGAAACAGAAAAAGAAAGCTGTACAATAATGATAATTTATTGCTTTGTTTTTTAGTGATATTGCTCTTGTAAATTATTATAAAAACCAACGATGTTGCGATGAGCTGACATAACAAGGTTGTGAAAATACATTTGAGAAGATTCTTTTTTTGATGGACTAGTTTTGAGAAATTCTCCAAGTAGCTCACCATTATATATTATACAACAATTATATATTGTATGACAATGCGTAGAATGAAAAATACTTGTAAAAACCACCAAAAAAGAATGAAAAATACTTGTAAGGAACACAACACGATACGTAAAAAAATGAAAAAAATGAAAAAAAAAACAATAAAATTCATTGAAAAAAAGAAAAATAAAAAAAACAAAACTATCAAACTGAAACAACGGGGTGGAAACCCGATTGGTTATATAGGGTGGTTGTTCATCAGATTATTTCGATTGGTTTTTAATATACGGAGTCCACCAAAAATTACTAGTATTCAAGGATCATTAACCAGTGAATCATCAAATAGAGAATCAACACCACCACCGGAGACCCAAAGGAGATTTTTAGAAGCCTTCGAGAAATATTATGAAGATTATACGTATGAAAAACCACCATCACCGGACACCAAAAGGAGATTTTTAGAAGCCATCGAGGAATATTATAAAGATTATCCGTTTGAACAAATGTGGGGAGATTATAAATCCGACGCTATGCACTTCGGCAGATCAGGTGACCAAAAATCATTCAACGATACTCTCGACTTTTTTCTTAAAAATCCTTGTAAATGTGTGATAAGTCTTCACGGAAATATGATGGATGAATTCCTATCAACAAAATTTGGCGAATCTACTGAGGGAGAAAAAAAAAAGATTATGAAAATTTTATTTGATGATAATTTAGATAAAATAAAATACCGTCAGTGTTCAAGTGCGAATGCTACTCCTATTATCATTTTCTACCAAGACAGCCGTATTAAAAATTTGGTAGGAGAAATGAATAATGGTACATATGATAAGCCAATCTTAAAATACATCAATTCAGATAAAATTACATTAAATGACAAAAACGGCCTAGAAGAAAAAGTGAAGATGTATCTGAGAGCTATAACTAGTGAAAAAATATTAGATTTATCGTGTACATGGAAAAATGCCACGGATTTTGAGACACAGATGGGTAACATCGTTGTAAAGATAATGTTTGGAACTGTAGTATCGAACAATGAAACATTACATTGCAATTGGTCTTCTGAAGACAGAGACGAACCAATTCAACTTGATGAATAATAATCATCACAATCAAACCCATCATCAAAAATCCACGGAATATACTGGAATACATATTTTTCAATAAAATTCATTCGTATTGTAAATCCACTTTCAATCATCTGATTTACATTAACATTTCCCTCCAAAAAATGACAAAGTTCATCAATTTGTTTTTTATTGTCACACAAAAAGACATACATATCGCGTCCAAAACAACTGTAACTTCCGTCATAATCTTTGAAAAACTTTGCCAATCGTTTGTGCGGTAAAATCAATTTCGGTTTTCCGTAATATAAACACGGGATGCTAGAGACGAATCCGTTAAGTGTCAACACATTTGTCTTTTTATTAAATAATGAACCAGTGATAATCTTGTAGGTTTTATCAGTTTCATCATCGTTACACCCCGACCCCTCCATATAATTTTCCAATCCTCCTTTCGAAAAACGGATAATCTCTCCTGCCAAACAACTCGGATGTAGTGTGGATATTTTCAAGACATGTTCGTAGCATGAAGATATTTGTCTTTTTTTTAGAATTTGAGAATGAGAAATAAACCGACTCACATAATGCGTCGGAATACATTTCCCGGGACGCAGTTCAAAATCCATATATTTTCCACAACCATGATCATATAATTTGAATTGCTTTTCTGGTTCTATCCCAGTAGCTGTTCCGTGTTCAAGTCCTATATTTGTCTTTTTTTTTTGAACTAGAACATAACAAATTGGTGTCTGACAGTTATATTGAAACATAGTATTTGCTGAACGACAATCAAACGTTTTCAACAAGATAATATTATGATCTCTGGTAAAAAGGTCGTAAATACCACCCCGGTCGGGCTTCAACCAAATGCATGGAATAATCGCGTAAAAATAACCACCCGGTTTTAAAATATGCTGGAAACAAAAGTGCGTAATTTTGTTCCACAATGTAATGGACTTTGATTGAGTAACACTTTTGTCACAATTGTTATTCTTAGCTAGAGAAGGGACGAATTTTTTGGTGTGACAGTTAAACGGTAAATTACCAATAACAAGATCGCATTGTTCCAAATGGCTCACGTCCAACGTCAAACAGTCTTGTAAAATAATCTCCGAAGATTGTCCGTGTTGATTAGACAACTCTTGTAAATCGTCGAGATGTTCGTGATTGATTTCGTTGAGTATATATTTAAACTCGTCCTTTTCACTAAAAAAGTTATTTTGATTTACAAATACATCAAAAAAGACACCCTTGCCAGCACCCGGTTCAAACACTTTATGTGCGCGCGATAAAGTCAACATCACATCTTCCAACCCGGTCGTGTTCAAGTCGTCAATCATTTGCTGGACCAAAAATGGGGGAGTAAATACTTCGCCATATTTGTCCTTGTTACTTGTAGAAATATTCATCTTGTTGTCACTACAAAATAAAAATAAAAAACGAGCGCCAACTAAACGCCCTTCACTCAATATCTTGATTATCTATTTTTTGTGATTCTAGTTTTCTTTAATAGACCATTTTTCTTTAATCGTATTGTCTTTTTTTTATCGTGTTTCCCTTTCTTTTTTATTTTTCTCATAGATTTTCCACCTTGTTGGATTTGACTTTCATTCCAATGCGCCATTCGTTTTCTTTTATCATTTCTTGGCACACACAAATAGCCACAAAAGTCCTTGTAGTTCAATGTTCCCCCATAGTTACGCTCCGCTGTGCGTGGATTTAGAATCAAATTATTTCTAGAATCGTAGTTGGTAGACGGCTTGTATCCTGGCTTGTGACTCCACTGTCCATCGTCATTTTCGCGGTAATAATGATAATCGCGATTGGGTGCTACAACAAGAGCACCTTTGTAGTGGGTTGGAGCACATTTACCAAATTCTCCAATCTCGTAAATGTTCGGATTGTCCGACAAAGTGCGTCCCATAATTTTGGGACATTTATAATCATGTTTACGAAGCATAGGATATCCGGAAACATAGCCAGGCTGGGCGCGCCGACAAAGTTTGTGCTTATGATAATCTTTTTGACACATTCGTACAACTTCATTATTCTTTTTATTCAAAAAATACATGTAGCAATTGTGACTTTCGCGCAGGTAAAGATTATCATTGAATGAATTATTGTCAGAAAAAATTTCTGTTGAATTTTCGGGTAACTTTTCCTCGTATAGTTTTTTTGTCACATTTTTCCCGAGTCTCTTTCTTTTAACTTTATTTCTACTTCTTGTCATTATAGTAAAACAAGACAAAATTATGTAAACATGGAAATTAGACTTTTTTTGAAATCCCCATGTCTTTTTTCATAATCGTTCGCGAATATAAGATCGCCATTTTCTACGCACCCACTCTTTAGACTTACATTTTGCTTCATAAGTTCATTATACTTGAAAATAATCTTTTTTTGTATTTCCATAAATATCTCATACAAATTAGATTTCGTTAATTTTGCCCACGTTTTTTTATTATGATTCCAGTAATACAGACTAGTTTTAGAGTCTGAAAACCCATATATATATTTACACGACGAATCATTGTCTAATTCATAAATAATGCTGGCTATATGTTCATATATTGTAAGACTTTGGTCCAATATAGAAAGAACTCCCGAATCACTAATCAAACATTTTTCCCGAATCGCAGTGATAATGTCTTCTTGGGTTTCGGCGTTCGTTTGTTGGTTCAACAATTTAATTTTTTCTTCCGACGTGGAAATGGTTGTCACCATGGCGACCTGTGTTTGTGGTTGGTTTTGTATCTTCTTTATGGTCTCCATTTGTTCTTCTACCTTACACAATTTTTCATTCAGGTTGTCAACAACATCTTCGATCTTGTCAATTTTCCCCGAAATCTGAACCAACAAAGAATGTATGTTTGTAATGTTCATCTCCAACTTGCCATATAATATAGTAATCATTTTTATTATTAATTCAATTTTTCTATAATTTAACAATAAAATTGAATTAAAATTTGAATGACAAATAAAATTAAACGAGTAAAATATGGA